>Ga0068852_100000200_pt1 | contig 40742 bp, 31 predicted proteins | sample KBSCornC22_FD_66594 | JGI IMG/M metagenome (GOLD analysis project Ga0068852, IMG submission 66594) | Corn rhizosphere microbial communities from Kellogg Biological Station, Michigan, USA - KBS Corn C2-2 | ecosystem: Host-associated > Plants > Roots > Rhizosphere > Soil ... | reverse complement strand
AAGCGGCGGTCAAGTCCAAACCAGCGGCATTTTTTGAAAAAGGACTGGAGCGGCTCATTACGATCGGCACGTTTGAAGATGACGTCAAGCTCCTGGCCGACTGCGACTGGATTATTGAAGCTGTGGCCGAGAACCTTGAGATCAAGCGCGGCCTGCTCCGCAAGGTTGAAGGCATCCGCAAGCCCGGCAGCATTGTTACCACCAATACCAGCGGGCTGCCGGTGGCCAGCATTGCTGAAGGATTCATCCCGGATTTCCGCCGTCACTGGTTTGGGACACACTTTTTCAATCCGCCGCGCTATATGCGCCTGCTGGAAATTATTCCCACGCCGGAGACTGATCCGGCGGCGATTGAAACCGTGGCGCATTTTTGCGATGTGCGCATGGGCAAGGGAATTGTTGTTGCGAAAGATACGCCGAACTTCATTGCCAACCGCATCGGCGTGTTTTCGATGCTGGCGACGATTCATCACGCGCAGCAATTCGGATTGGGCTTCGACGTCGTGGATGCTCTGACCGGACCATCCATAGGACGCCCGAAGAGCGCGACCTTCCGTACCGCCGACGTGGTCGGGCTCGATACGTTTGCGCACGTTGTTAAAACGATGGCGGACACCTTAGCCGATGATCCCTGGCACAAGTACTACTCCATTCCCGAATGGCTCAGAAAGCTGATTGAAGCCGGCGCGCTGGGACAAAAGACTAAGCGCGGCGTGTACCAGAAAGTCGGCCGCGATATACAAGTGCTCGACATTAACTCAGGCGACTATAAGCTCGCGGGCGGCACTGCGGACGAGCAGGTAGCCGAGATTCTGAAGAGCAGGAATGTCGGTGAAAAATTGGCTGCTCTGCATGCGTCGCCGCAGCCGCAGGCGCAATTTCTATGGTCGATATTTCGCGACACGTTCCATTATTGCGCGGTGCATCTGGCCGCTATTGCGGACAATGCACGAGACCTTGATTTCGCCATCCGCTGGGGATTCGGCTGGACTCAGGGGCCGTTTGAGATCTGGCAAGCCGCCGGCTGGCGCGAAGTCGCGCAATGGATTGCGGACGATATTGCCGCAGGCAAGACAATGGCGTCCGTGCCGCTTCCCGCGTGGGTTCTCGAGCCGGCGCGAACTGGCGTGCACACGCCCGCCGGTTCGTACTCGCCGGCCACCAATATGGAAGTGCCGCGCTCAAGTCTTCCGGTCTACAAACGGCAGCTCTTCCCCGATCGACTGCTGGGCGAGCGCGTCGAATATGGCCACACCATCTTCGAGACCGATGCAGTGCGCTGCTGGCACACCGGCGACGAGATTGCGATCGTCAGCTTCAAGAGCAAGATGCATGCGATTGGCGACGATGTGCTCGACGGCGTACTGCAAGCCATCGATGAGGCGGAGCGCAACTACGCTGGGCTGGTGATCTGGCAGACCGAGCCGCCGTTCTCGGTGGGCGCCAATCTGAAGAAAACGCCGGCGGGCGGCGGCGAGCGCCCCAAGCCATCCGCGGCAGGTGCGTTCTTGAAAAAATTCAGACGCGCGGCGGAATCCGCCGTGCTGAAGGCTGCGCGCACGCTCAACGTGGCCGACCAGCTGATGGCAGGCAAGCTGGCCGAAGTCGAGCAGCTCGTCGAGCAATTTCAGTTCACCACGCAGCAACTGAAGTATTCGATGATTCCGACCGTAGCTGCGGTCGATGGTTTTGCGTTCGGCGGCGGTTGCGAGTTCCTCATGCACTGCGACCGTGCGGTTACGACGCTCGAAAGTTATATCGGGCTCGTTGAAGTTGGTGTCGGTTTGCTGCCGGCAGGCGGCGGCTGCAAGGAGTTTGTGCTGCGCGCGAGTCAGGAGGCGAAAGGCGGGGACGCATTTCCGTTCGTGCGGCGCTATTTCGAGTCGGTAGCGACCGCACAAGTCAGCCGCAGTGGCGAGCACGCGCGTGAAATCGGCTATCTGCGGTCAAGCGATCGCGTCGTTATGAATCGTTTCGAGCTACTCGCAATTGCTAAAGCCGAAGCAAGCATGCTCGCGGAGGCCGGTTACCGGCCGCCGCTCAGGCATCGCGATATCCCGGTGCTCGGGCGCTCGGCCGCGGCAACAATCAAGGCTTACATCACGAATATGCTCGAAGGCAGGTTCATCTCCGAACATGACTATCTGATCGGAAGTAAAATTGCTGACGTCTTGTGCGGCGGCGATGTCGAAGGGGGCAGCCTTGTCGACGAACAGTGGCTCCTCGATCTGGAGCGCCGGCACTTCATGGAATTGCTGGCGACTGAAAAGAGTCAGGCGCGTATCGAGCAAATGCTGAAGACGGGAAAGCCCCTGAGGAACTGATGTAAGCCAGGATTCGGCACCGCGGATTTCAGGATTTGATTCGCACAGCGGGATTCCAGAACGCGGATACTTCGGAGAAGTCATGAGTAGGCAAGTGCAGGATGCTTATATCGTAGCGGCGACGCGAACGCCGGTCGGCAAAGCGCCGCGCGGCATGTTCAAGACCGTACGCCCGGACGACATGCTCGCGCATGTCCTCAAATCTGTTGTGAACCAGTGCCCGGGGATTGATACCGGCGTTATAGACGACGTCATTGTCGGTTGCGCCATGCCCGAAGCGGAACAGGGTATGAATGTGGCCCGCATCGGCCTTTTGCTCGCCGGCTTTCCGAACACCGTTTCGGGTATGACCATCAATCGTTTTTGTTCTTCCGGCGTGCAGGCAGTGGCACTCGCTGCCGATCGCATCCGGCTCGGCGAAGCCGACGTGATGATTGCGGCAGGCACCGAAAGTATGAGCATGGTGCCCATGGGGGGAAACAAGCCGTCATTCAGTCCCGCCATCTTCGACCGCGATGAAAATATTGCGATTGCATACGGTATGGGAATTACCGCTGAGAAGGTCGCGCAGCAGTGGAAGATTTCGCGCGAGCACCAGGACTTGTTCGCCGCGGAAAGTCATCGGCGCGCGCTGCATGCGGCTGACACCGGTGAATTCAAGGACGAAATTACGCCCTATCAAGTTGTCGAGCGCACGCCGGATCTGACTTCGCGAGACATTACGGTCAAGCAGCGTACCGTGGTTGCAGATGAAGGTCCGCGGCGTGATACGTCACCGGAGGGACTTGCGCGGTTAAAACCGGTGTTCGCCGCGAAAGGTAGCGTTACTGCCGGTAACAGCTCGCAAACTTCGGATGGGGCGGGCGCGGTCGTCCTTATGAGTGAAGCAGCGATGAAACGCTTCAATCTCCTGCCGCTCGGCCGTTTCATGGCTTACGCAGTGGCGGGCGTGCCACCGGAAATCATGGGAATCGGACCGGTCAGGGCGATCCCCAAGGCGCTGCAACTGGCGGGCGTGAAACTCGGTGACGTGGACTGGATCGAGCTCAATGAAGCGTTCGCCGCCCAGTCGCTTGCGGTGCTCGGAGAACTAGGGATCGATCGCGCTAAGGTCAATCCGCTCGGCGGTGCGATTGCGCTGGGACACCCGCTCGGCGCCACGGGCGCCGTGAGGACTGCTACACTGATGCATGGGATGCGCCGGCATAAGAAAAAATATGGGATGGTTACGATGTGCATAGGCACCGGCATGGGAGCGGCCGGTCTCTTCGAGTCGCTGTAATGCTCATCCGCGTGCAATCATAAGTACGCGGCGCTTGGCAGCAGGCGTGTTCGTTGCGTTTGCTGCCTGGTCGCCGCCCGTATGCGCCGTCGAGATCGACGGCGTCAAGATCGAAGACAAAGTTACCCTCGGTGCCGGCGGCCCGCAGCTCGTGTTGAATGGCGCAGGCGTGCGCCACAAGTTCGCCTTCGTAAAAGTGTATGTGGGCAGCCTGTACCTGACGCAGAAAAAATCCGATAGCGAGGATGTGTTCAAGGATCCGGGACCCAAGCGCGTCGCGATGCACGTGCTGACTAATGAACTCACCGCAAAGGACCTCATAGCGTCGATGAACAACGCGCTCGCAGCGAATCTATCGCCGCATGAGCTTGCGCTTATCGAAAAGAGAATTCGCGACCTCAATACGGTAATGAGTTCGCTGAAGACCATTAGCAAGGGCAGCGTGGTGCAGCTCGATTACATACCCGAAACCGGCACGCATGTCGTGGTCGAGGGCAAGGAGCGCATAACAATACCCGGCGAGGACTTCTTTCGCGCGATGCTGCATATCTGGATCGGTAATAAGCCTGTAGATGGCCGGTTGCGCGACGCCATGCTTGGCAAAAGCTCTGCCTTCGGCAAGCTTTTCTAGATTGGAATCCGTTCGCCCAACACGGATTTCGCTCGCACCATCAGAGGCGGGACTCTGACTCGATCCGACGCTGGACCAACGTTGTCATGCGCTGACCGTAAGGGCTTCAGCGCAAACGCATGCATGCCCGGACAAGCCGCATACGCGACGACGGGCAGTGCTCTACAATCGCGGCTTTTCGCCGGCAACAGGCACGCCGCATGATCCTTTACGCTTCGGCAATCTTCCTCGGCGCCTTCCTGCTGTTTCTGGTGCAGCCGATCATCGCGAAGCAAATCCTGCCGTGGTTTGGCGGCTCCGCGGCGGTGTGGGCGACCTGCATGGTGTTTTTTCAGATGATCCTGCTGGTCGGCTACGCGTACGCGGACTTCACGACGCGGCGGCTGACGCCAAAGCGCCAGGTGATGCTGCATGTAGCGCTGCTAGCGCTGAGTCTTGCAGTGCTGCCCATAATTCCGGACCTTTCGTGGAAGCCGCAGGGCGATGAGAACCCGAGCTGGCGCATCATCGGCCTGCTGACCTTCACCATCGGACTTCCTTATTTCATCCTGTCGACGACGAGCCCCTTGTTGCAGGCCTGGTTTGCACGGCGCTTCCAGCATGCCATTCCATACCGTTTGTTCGCGTTGTCTAATCTCGCTTCGCTGCTTGCACTGCTCGCGTACCCGGTGATTGTCGAGCCATGGATATCGACAGTTACCCAGTCGGTCTCGTGGTCGGTCTGTTACGCGCTGTTCGCGTTGTTATGCGGCTATGCCGCGATCGCCAGCGCGCGCACCGAAGCGGCCGTCGAAACGCTATCAGCCACTGCTGCAGCGGTTGAAGCAGCGCCTACGGGTATGCGGCAACTGACATGGCTCGTGCTTGCGGCCATGGCGTCGTTCCTGCTGCTGGCTTTCACCAACCATATCTGTCAGAACGTTGCGTCACTGCCTTTTCTGTGGATACTGCCGCTTTCACTGTATCTGGCGAGTTTCATTCTGTGTTTCGATCATTCGCGCTGGTATCGGCGCAATTTCTACCTGCTGCTCGCAGCGATTCTCCTGCCGCTCATGGCGTGGTTTTCAGGCTCTCTGAATCTCAAGCTGGTAATCCCGATGTATCTCGCGGGCCTCTTCGTCTGCTGCATGTTCTGCCACGGCGAGTTGACGCTGCTCAAGCCATCGCCGCGCTATCTCACGCGCTATTACCTGATGATTTCGCTCGGCGGCGCGATCGGCGGTTTGCTCGTGGGCCTGGTCGCTCCCTATGTACTCACCGGCTATTTCGAGCTTGCCATCGGGCTCATCGCCTGTGCGCTGCTTCTCCTGTATCGCACGTTTCGCATCGCCTGGTGGGCGATGCTCGCGTCGGCGGCGGTGGTCGGCACGACCGCAATCGGCGCGGGCAAGGCGATCGATATTCAGGTATCGGATTCGCGCGTGATGATGCGCAACTTTTACAGTGTGGTGAAAACGCGCGAATTCACCGATCCGGTCCCGTTCCGATCGTTGGTGCACGGGGGCATCATGCATGGCGGTCAATTGCGCGAGGCCGACGCCCGCTCTGCAGCAAGCAGCTACTTCGGACCGACCAGCGGCTACGGCAGGATGTTCGCAAGCCTGCCGCCCGCGCCGCGCAAGGTCGGCGTGATCGGTTTGGGCGCGGGTTCCATCATCGCCTACGCGCGCAAGGGGGATACATTCCGTTTCTACGAGATCAATCCACAAGTGGTAGACTTGGCGCGCTCTGAATTCACATTCATGACCGATACGCCGGCTACCATTGAAGTAGTGCTCGGTGACGGGCGGCTGAGTCTCGAGCGCGAGCCGAGCCAGCAGTTCGATGTGCTGGCGATGGACGCATTTTCGGGCGATTCGATCCCGATGCATCTGCTCACCCGGCAGGCAATGGAAATTTATCTTCGCCATTTAAAGCCCGGTGGCGTGCTTGCGTTTCAGGCCACCAATCGGTTCATCAATATCGCGCCGATCGTTGCGAGCCTGGCGTCCGAGTTCGGGATGAGCGCGGTGCTGATCTCCGATTTTCCAGAGAGCGAGACCGGGGCGGACTACTGGACTTCGAGCACCGATCAGGTGCTCGTGACGTCTAATCTGGCCTTGCTCGATGCAGAAAAAATTCGCAGCGCTTCTTCGCAAATCACCGTGCCGGGCGATTTTCGGGTGTGGACGGATGACTTCAACAACCTCTTGCACGTCTTGAAGTGAAATTTTAGACGCTGGCCGCGCTTTCTACGCGCAAGCGGTGAAATCCTCAAGCGAAGAAGACTGCGATGCGATGCCGGCCTGCGTAACAAATGTGCAATCTGTTTCGGACTGAGGCGCCGTGTGGGCACACGGAATTCAAACAATACTTTTGCACAAGCTTATCCACAGAATTTGTGGATGCTTTGTTGCAGCGCCCATTCGTCGCCAACTCGCTGTAACTTTTAGGCCCTCGCCGGCTAAGCGCGGCGGACTAACGGAAGCAGATTACGCCAGAACCAAAACGAGCGGTATGGACCGTGATTTCACAGAAGATATACTTTCTTATAGGTCGCAGCGTCCGCAGATCACCGGATTTGTTAATAGCGCGAAATGGGATTAGTCGTGCCGATACCGTTACATCGCATCGTTCGTCAGTTCAGCAGTTGTCTATCCGCCGCCATCGCCCTCTTGGCCGTCTCGATTGCCTATGCCGCCGTGCCGGATGCCAAGCTCGATAACTTTCGCATGCGCGCCGGCGTTCCGACCGAATTAAAGCGGGTGGCGCCGGATCTCTACTTTCTTTATGACGATCTGTCTTCGAACTCCGCAGTCCTGGTAACAGAGGAGGGGGTCCTCGTTATCGATACGCGTCAACACCCTGCGCATGGCCGCGATCTTATCGAGCGCATCCGCAAGATCACCGATAAGCCGATCAAATGGGTGATCAACACGCATGCACACGGCGATCACTTCTACGGCAATCCCGCGTTCAAGGCGGCAGGCGCGACGATCATTGCTCATAGGGACGTCGTTGCAGGCATGATCAAAAATGAGCAGTTGGAATTTAAGCGCCGGCTCGCGTTTTTCAAGTCGCTTAATCTCGATCCGGCGGAGGTCAAAACCGTCCTGCCGGATGTCACATTCGATTCGCGCATGACGATCAAGCTCGGTGGGCGCTCCATAGAGATCATGTATCTCGGCCCTGCACAGAATCCGGGCGACACGCTCGTGTATTTTCCGCACGCACGCGCGCTCTACGTCGGCGGGCCGTTTGCCAATAATAATTGGTCGAATATGTCGTTTACGCCATCGATGGACGGCTGGATCGCCATGCTCAAACGCATTGCCGCGATGGACAACGTCGACATGTTCCTGCCGGGTCATGGCGACGTCGGCACGAAACAGGACGTCCTTGACGAAGCAGCATTGCTGAGCGACGTGCAGATCGAAGTCAAGGCGGCAATCGCGCGCGGAATGAGCCGCGATGAGATCGTCAAACTGCGCTTTCCGCAATACGCGAACCGGCGCAATTACGATCGTATCGACGTCTTTCTCGAAGCGCTTTATCACCTTTACACGACCGGCCAGCCGCTTTTTCCATATCCTTGAATCGTCTCATTGCGGCGGTTTAGTGCAGCGAAGGCTCGTGATGTAACGGTATCTCATGATATCGTTCGCCTGTCGCACCGGCTGCACCCCGAGGTTGAAGCGTCCGCCAGGGCGCCGGATGCGCAAGTAACCTTGCCGCTGCGCAGATGCGCGGCCAAATCACTGATCGTCTGAACAATCGTCCGTTTTTCCACCGCTTGATGATGCACATCCTTCCAGTTGGCCAGGCATGACAGCGTCCACCATTCAAGCGCCGACCATACGCTATGCGATCATCTCTGAAGGCGTTTATTCGTGGCCTCTCTATGTCGCCCAGGCAAAGCAGTTCTTTGCGCGTGAAGGGATCAATGTCGAGATAACGGTCACCGGCTCTTCCACAATGCAGCTCGCGGACCTTACTCGCGGGGCGTTCGACATCGGTTTTCAGCAGACGGATCACGTCGTGCGCGGCGTCGAGCAGGGCGCCGACCTGGTGGTTTTCATGGCGCAGGCGCTCGCGCCGGCGTTGTCGCTGGTAGTCGCTCCCGGTATCAGGACTTTCTCTGATCTCAAAGGCCGTGAGATCGCAGTGGATGGCGCGCGCACCGGTTATGCGCTTCTCCTGCGCAAACTGCTGGCCGACAAAGGTCTGCGCGAACGTGATTATGTATTCAGGGAGGTTGGCGGTTCCCGCGAACGTTTCGATTCGCTCAAAGCCGGCGCGACGTTTGCGAGCCTCCTCAATCCTCCGTTCGACCGCAATTTACTCGCGACCGGATTTGGAAGCCTCGGCACGACGGGCGAATACTTTCCAAGCTATCCCGGCTCGACCGCTGCGACGCGCCGCGCGTGGGTGCGTGACAATGAATCCGCGCTGGTTGCGTATATCCGCGCGTTCAATGCTGCGTATTCATGGCTGCAAGATCCTGCCAACCGGCAAGAGGCAATGCAACTGCTGCCTGCACGCTTGAACATCGATGATGAAACTGCGCGGCGCGCATACGACGAGATTGCGGGCAATCCGCTGCCGTCTATCAGCGAAGGCGGGGTGAGGCAGGTGATCGACATCGTCTGGGAAGCCGAAGGGTACACGACGCCCAAACCATCGGCGCAAAAATACATGGACCTGTCATACCTGAAAAAGGCACGCGCAGGATCCAGGCCTGCAACCGTCGGGACATGAACGCATCATCAGCTCAACAGCACGATGCGCTGGTTGCGTCTGCAATCCATCATTGGGCGCCGCGATTTGTTGCCAACGGCGTGCCGCTGACCGATTTTCAGGAAGTCACCGCCGGCATTTCGCGCTGGGGCGATTGGTGCTCCGCATGGAGCGCGCGGGCGGCGGTGCACGAGGACATCGGGCGTACCGCACTCGCTGACGGGTACATGCTGTCGGCTGCACAGCATTTGACGACCGCGGCGGTTTGTTATCACTTCGCGAAATTTGTGTTCGTCACCGACGTAGCGCAGATGCGTGCGGCGCATCTGCATGCCGTCGAGTGCCGCAAGCTCGCTCTGCCGCATCTGCGCCCGTCGGGCGAGTACATCCGCATTCCGTTCGGTGCGCATTCGTTTGCGGCGGTGCTGCGCCGTCCGGAGGGCGTCATGCGACCGCCTGTAGTGGTCATGTGCATGGGCCTCGACTCAGCAAAAGAGGAAATGGACAGTTATGAAGCGCTGTTTCTCGGGCGCGGTCTGGCGACGCTCGTCTTCGACGGGCCCGGTCAGGGAGAATCCGAATACGATATTCCGATTCGCGGAGATTATGAAGTTGCTGTCAGGGCAGTGATCGACTGGCTCGAGCAACGCCGTGACATAGACGCCACGCGCATTGGTTTGTGGGGCGTGAGTCTTGGCGGCTATTATGCGCCGCGCGCGGCAGCCTTCGAAAAACGCGCGAAGGCCTGCATTGGATTGTCAGGCGCCTACGATCTGGGCGATGCCTGGGATGGGTTGCCCGAACTCACGCGTGAAACGTTCCGCGTGCGCGCGCATTGCAAGACGCAGGACGAAGCGCGGCAGGTCGCAGCTACGTTGAGTCTCAAAGGCGTCGCCGCTAAAATCACATGCCCGTTATATCTGGTCGCCGGCAAGCTCGATCGCGTCGTGCCATGGCAGGACGCAGAGCGTCTGTCCCGTGAAGCGGCGGGCCCCGTGCAGCTCGTGATGATCGAGGATGGCAATCACGTCGCGAACAATCGCATATACAAGTACCGCACGCAATCAGCAGACTGGATGGCGCAACAGCTCGGATTACCAAAGGTTTGAAGTGGAGGATAAGACATCTCATGCCGCCGGAGCAGCGGGCTGCGTCGGAGCACTGGCAATACTGTCGAGCTTGATAACGCCCGTAATCGCCGAAGGTGCAGATGCTGACGCGCGGTTTCCGGTGAAACCAATCCGCATGATCGTTCCGTTCTCGCCCGGATCAGCGAGCGATTTCCTGTCGCGCACGATCGGACAGAAAGTCACTGAATCTCTCGGTCAGCAACTCGTTGTGGATAACCGTCCGGGCGGTGGCGGAGTCGTCGGCACAGTTGTCGCCGCGAAGTCTGCGCCTGACGGCTACACGCTTATCCTCATGGCGCCGCCGCTGCTCGTCAACGCCATAATTCATCGGCCTGAGCCGTATCGTCCGCTCGAAGATTTTGCGCCCGTCACACAGATCGCGTCGCTGCCCAACCTTGTTGTCGTGCCTGCCGCATTCAACGCCAGGTCCCTTAAAGAACTGATCGAGCTTGCGAAGAGCCGTCCCGGTCAACTGAATTTCGGCTCTGCAGGCGTCGGCAGCCTGTCGCATATATCGGGCGAACTTTTCAAGTCGGCTGCACATATCGATGTCGTGCACATTCCATTCAAGCTTTTTTCGGACGCCCTCGGTGAAATGTATGCTGGGCGTGTACATATGTATGTGTCGCCCATCTCCGCAGTTATGCCAGGCGTCAAGGACGGCCGTCTGCGCCCGCTCGCGGTGACGACGCTCAAGCGTTCGGCCCAACTACCGGACGTGCCGACGTCAGCGGAAGCGGGACTTCCGGAATATCAGTTCGATGCGTGGTTTGGCGTCGCAGGGCCGGCGCACCTGCCAGCTGCGCTCATCGGGCGTTTGAACCGTGCAATCGGCGACGTCGTGCGCAATCCTGAAATAGCCGAGCGGTTTGCGCGGCAGGGTGTGGAACCGGTAACGAGTACGCCCGCCGCATTTGCGCAGTTGATCAAATCGGATTTCGCACGATACCGCAAGCTTGTGGCGGAGGCCGGCATTTCCGTGCAGTGAAGTGTCGTCAGGCGGTCGTGCGATGGTTGAGTAGATCCAGTCCCGCTGCAAAAAAAGATATCATTGAAAGTTCGCCGCGATTGCGTTTCGTTCGTGGTAAGCGAGTTGATTCATGTCAAGAACCCGGAAGGCGGTCGCTATGAAACAGTTATCGGTTGCGTGTTTAGCACTTGCGTGCGGCAGCGTGTGCGCGCAAGACAACTTTCCGAATAAGCCGATTCGCATGCTCGTGCCCTTCTCGGCGGGCAGCGCCACTGATTTCTTCGCCCGCGCGATCGGACAGAAGATGGCGGAGAGTTGGACGCAGCAGGTAGTCGTCGACAATCGTCCAAGCGCGGGCGGCGTCATAGCATCCGAGCTGCTGCTCAATGCAACCCCCGACGGGCACACGCTCATGATGGTGTCGATCGGCCATGCAGTGAACGCGTCCCTGTATAGCAAACTTCCGTACGATACGGTGCGAGACTTCGCGGGCGTTACGCTGGTTGCGGACGTTCCCAACGTATTGGTCGCTACGCCTGCGCTGGGATTTAAATCCGTGCGCGATCTTATCGATGCCGCAAAAGCGAAGCCCGGGCAATTGAACTATGGCTCCGCGGGCGTCGGCAGCGGCACACACATGAACGGCGAACAGTTCAAGCTCGCCGCGAATATCAATGTGGTGCATGTGCCGTTCAAAGGCACGCCGGAGGCGCTGACCAACACGATCAGCGGCAGCGTCCAGTATTTCTTTGCGCCGATTACCGCCGCAGTGCCGCTCGTCAAAAGTGGCAAAGTCACCGGACTGGGAGTCACCACGAGAGCCCGCTCGCCTGTATTGCCGGACCTTCCCACGATTGCGGATTCGGGCCTTCCCGGTTTTGATTTCAATCTTTGGACCGGGTTGGTCGGACCGGCGAAGATGCCGAAGGACATTAAAGAGAAAATCGCGCGGGAAGTCGCGCGCATACTCAGCCTCGCCGATGTGAAGGAAAGATTGCTCGTGCAGGGCGCAACTCCGCACGCCATGCCGCCCGCCCAATTCGATGCCTTCATCAAAGGCGAAGTCGAGCGCCTCGCCAAAGTGGTGAAAGCGTCCGGCGCACGGGCGGATTGACAAATGAATCGTGATCAGCAGCAGGGCTTCGCCGTGAACAGAATCATCATGGGCGCTTTACTCGCCTGTTTTTTCAGCGCCGCACATGCGCAAACGGGGCCGACTTTTCCAGCGCACCCCGTGCGCTTTATCGTGCCCTTCACGCCCGGCAGTGCGACCGACGCGCTCGCGAGAGTGCTGAGTCAAAAGCTTTCGGAGGTATGGGGAGAACAGCTTGTCGTTGATAACCGGGCAGGTGCGGGCAGCGTCGTGGGCACCGGTATAGCCGCGAAGTCGGTGCCCGACGGTTATACACTGCTCATGGTGTCAGCGAGTCATGCGGTGAATGCCACGCTTTACAGCAAGTTGCCGTTTGACCCTGCGAAAGATTTTGCAGGGGTGACATTAGTGGCGTCGATTCCAAACGTACTTTCGCTAGGCACGCATGTGCCCGCAAAGAACGTGCAGGAGCTGATAGCGCTTGCGAAAACGCAGCCCGGGAAACTGACGTATGGCTCCGCCGGCATTGGTTCAGCGAGCCATTTGAATGGAGAGCTCTTCAATAGCACCGTTGGCGTGAAGATGGTGCACGTGCCATTCAAAGGCTTCGCCGAGCAGCTCACTGAGATATTCGCAGGTCGCGTTGATTTGACCTGGGCGCCGCAGATCCTCGCGATGCCGCACATCAAGTCTGGCCGCCTGCGTCCGTTAGCAGTCAGCACCGCGAAACGTTCTACCGCGTTGCCTGAAGTGCCGACGGTCGCTGAATCCGGAGTGCCGGGCTTCGTTTTCGATCCCTGGTTCGCAGTGCTCGTGCCCGCTACGACGCCGAAACCGCTTATCGCGAAGCTTAATGCGGACATTGTCAAAGTGCTGCAAATGCCCGACGTCCGTGAAAAGCTGCTGGCGCAAGGCGCCGAACCCGTCTCGAGCACACCGGCGGAACTCGATGCGTATGTGCGCAATGAGATTGTGAAACTCGGAAAAATCGTTCGGGACTCCGGCGCGCGCGCCGATTGATAAATTGTATTTCCGGGAGCATGCCGCGAAACCGCGTGTGCAGCAAATCATGGACGGTTGCAGGCCGGCAGATTTTTCGTTGCGGCGGTCGATGACTTATTGGACTGAGCATGGATACTCCGATCAGGGATAAGCGCATCGAGATTGCAGTGCGCGCATGGGCGCCGCGATTCGTCGCAAGCGGCGTGCCCCTCGCCGATTTCGAAGCAGTGACAGTGTCGATGACACGCTGGGACGAATGGTGTGCAGGTTGGTGCGCCCGCGGCGCAATACACGAAGCGCTGGGACGTCAGGCGCTTGCAGATGGTTTTACCATCAGCGCGGCCGGCCATCTCACGCGAGCCGCATTGTGCTATCACTTCGGCAAATTCATGTTTGTGCACGACCTCGAACAGATGAGAGCAGCGCATCAGAAGACGGTCGAGTGCCGCGGTCTCGCACTGCCGCACCTCGATCCGCCCGGCGAGCGCGTTGCAATTCCGTATGACAAGACGCCGCTTTACGGCATTTTGCGCAAACCGGTAAGCGTAACTAAACCGCCGGTCGTCATTATTTGCGTCGGGCTCGATTCGACCAAAGAAGAGATGGCGCTCTACGAAGACATCCTGCTCGCGCGCGGCATGGCAACGCTGCCCTTCGATGGTCCGGGACAGGGCGAAGCCGAATACGACCTGCCGATACGGGGTGACTATGAAGTGCCGGTGAAAGCGGTTGTGGATTACATCGAATCCCGGACTGATCTCGACGCATCGCGCATTGGCATCATGGGCGTTTCGCTTGGCGGCTACTATGCCGCGCGCGCCGCAGCGTTCGAGAAACGCCTCAAGGCCTGCGTGTCGTTGTCAGGGCCTTATAGCTGGGTCGAAGTGTTCGATGCGCGCAATGAATTATCACGCGATGCGTTTAGAGTCCGCAGCCACAGCAAGACGATGGAGGAAGCGCGCACAGTCGCGCAGACACTGACGCTGCAAGGTGCGGCGAAGAACATTACGTGTCCGCTCTACGTCGTCGGTGGAGAGCTTGATCATCTAACCCCGCCGCATAACGCGGAGCGCATCGCCAGCGAAGCATCCGGCCGAACGGTGCTCAACATCGTGAAAGGCGGGAACCACGTCGTTAACAACCGCCGCTACATGTATCAGACGCAGACTGCGGACTGGCTTGCGCGCGAGTTGGGTGTGCCTCCGACATGAGCGCGTGACGTCGTGAAACGGCGAGTGAACACAATCGCTGTCGTTATGTTCGGCGCTTACACCGCCGCCGCATACGGTGCTGACGTGAGCAGCGCATATCCCACCAAGCCGATTCGTATCATGGGGCAGGGACCGGGCAGCACGGCCGATTATCTGTCGCGCTATGTTGGCCACAAGCTGACCGAAGTCTGGGGACAGAGTGTCGTCGTCGACAATCGCTCGGGCGCCGGTGGAACGATACCGACGGACGTGTGCGCAAAGTCAGCGGCTGACGGCTACACGCTGGTCATGGGACACGCGGGCACGCACGTGAGCGCTGTCGCTCTGTACAAAGATCTGCCGTACGATCCGGTGCGCGACTTTGCGCCGATCACGATGGTTTCACGCGGTGTCACGGTGCTGGTTGTGCACCCGTCCATACCGGTCAGCAATGTGCAGGAGCTCATCGCTTACGCCAAGCAAAAAGGTAATCTCAGCTATGCATCGGCCGGCCCGGGCACGGCGAGCCATCTCACCGGCGAACTCTTCAAGCAGGTCACGGGACTGAAGATTCTGCATGTGCCCTATAAAAGCGCCGGTTTCGCATTGACTGCGCTGCTCGGCGCCGAAACGCAGATTTCTTTTTTGTCGCCGGTGACTGCTTACACGCAGCTCAAAGCGGGCAAGCTAAAAGCGCTCGCAGTGTCGAGCCGGACACGCTTTCCCGGAACGCCGGATATTCCCAGCGCGACCGAGGCAGGCGTACCTGGCATGGAGGCGCTGTTATGGTTCGCGCTGTTCGCGCCTGCTCACACGCCGCAACCGATCATCACAAAGCTTAATCACGCGGTCACCGGGATGCTGCGCGAGCCGGAGGTCAAGGACGTGCTGCTCAAGCAAGGCGCCGATGCTGCACCGTCAACGCCGGCGGAGCTCGGTGCATTCGTGCGGGCGGAAATTCCGAAATGGACCAAGGTTATTCGCGAAGCCGGCATCAAAGCGGATTAATCGATACGACGAACCAAGGTAATTTTTCTACACGCATGAGCGCTGCACTGTATCCACGATTTTCCGAAGCGGAGTTCGCACGGCGTCATGCCGCTGCCCGTGCGCTGATGGCGGCGGAAGGTATCGATGCGCTCGTGGTATACGGCGACTCGGGCGTCTCGCGCCACAACCATGCTGACATCCATTATCTTGCGGGCTTCCTCGGCAACCGCAACAACTACGTAGTAGTGACCGCGCGGCACGAGCCGGTCATCTTCGTTCAATCGTTCAACCATGTGCCGAACGCGCGTGAAGCGTCCGCTATTCGGAGTGAGTGGGGCGGGCCGAGCTCTGCACTCTCGATTACTAAGCATCTGCTCGACAGCGGCCTGAGTAAAGCGACGCTCGGGTATGTGGGCGACGTTCCCGTGCAGAGTTATCTTGCATGGCAGCGCGAGCTCGCCGGCTGGCAGTTCCGCGATGTGACGCGCGCTTTCCGGCGTCTGCGCCTGGTAAAAAGCGTCGAGGAGATCGACTGGCTCAAGAAAGGCGCCGCACTCACAGACGCGGCGCTGCAGTCGCTGATCGATCAGGCAAAGCCCGGCATGCGCGAGTATGAGCTCGGCGCCATCGTGGAAGCAGCGGCGCTGCGCAGCGGTGGTCTGCCGCATCTCTGCTATCTATCGTCGGGACCGCAGCAGAATGCCGGCGCGTGCGTGCCGCGACAGAATCTTTCCAACCGCGTGCTCGAGCGCGGCGACGTGATCAACACCGAGATCAGCGTCAGTTATTGGGGCTACTCGGGACAGATGCATCGTCCGATCTTCTTGCAAAGCGAGCCTGGCGATCTCTACAAGCAGCTATGGGATACGACATTGGAGTCGTATTCGCGGTGCGTAAAAGCGCTGCGCGCCGGCGCCACGAGCGAAGATGTGCTCGATGCGGCCGAAGTTATTGCGGAACGGGGCTTCACGATCAATGACGGCTTCCTGCACGGCTTCGGCATCGGCCTCCTGCCGCCGAGTATCGGCACCCGGGAGTCGGCCGGCAAACGCGGTCCGCCCGGGCCGAAGTTCACGTTCGAGGAAAATATGTGCGTCGTTGTACAGCCCAATGTCGTCACGCACGATGAGCGCGCGGGCCTGCAGCTCGGCAATCTGTTTCGCATCACGCGCGACGGCGCTGAATGTCTGCACCGGCTGCCGCTGCAGTATCACGTCACGCAGTAATCAATCAGCCGATGAACGTTATAGCGAAGCTGTTCGCGACCGTACTAGCTCTTGCGCCGTTAATGGCGGCATCACAGGGCACGGACGTTGCATATCCCAATCATCCGGTGCGGCTCATTACCGGTTCGGTCGGCGGTACCTCGGACATCATCGCGCGCTTCACGGCCGCCAAACTCAGCGAGCGCTGGCGTCAGCAGGTCGTCGTCGACAATCGTCCGGGCGCTGGCGGCCTGATTGGCGCGGAGATTGGCGCCAAAGCCGCGCCCGATGGCTACACGCTCGTGCTCGGCCAGATCGGCACACATGCGAGCCCCCAGTTTCTCTACAAAAATCTTTCGTACGATCCGGTGCGCGATTACACACCGATCGCACTCGTTTCAAATTCGGGCATTGCGCTCGCCGTTCACAGTTCGGTGCCTGCGAACAACCTGAAAGACTTTGTCGCTTACGCCAAAGCAAAACCCGGCGGAGTAAATTACGGCTCGGCAGGCGGGGGCACGAGCAGCCAGTTATCCGGTGAATTGTTCAATCAGATGACCGGCGCCAAGCTCGTACACATACCGTACAAGGGATCGGGCTACGCACTGACGGCGTTGGTTGCAGGCGAAACGCAGGCTGCGTTCCTGTCGACGACTACGATCAACGCCCAGGCCAAGGCCGGCCGCATCAAGGCGCTCGCAGTGCTGAGCGGCAAACGCTTTGCGGCAGCGCCGGACATACCGAGCGTGGTCGAAGCAGGCTATCCCGGCATCGAAGCGAGCGTGTGGTTCGGGCTTTTTGCGCCGGCGAAGACATCGCAGTCGATTATCACCAGGGTGAATCGCGACGTCGTGACGATCCTGCAGTCGCCCGAAGCCCGCGACGCGCTGCTTGCACAAGGCGCTGAAACCACCGTGATGACGCCGGCAGAATTTGCCGCATTCGTCAACGCTGAAGTCGTGAAGTGGGGCAAGGTCATCAAAGAAGCCGGCATCAAAGCCGAATGAGCGTTGATTTAAGAGCGAGGAGAGCGTGCAGTGAGCAAGCGATATACGAGGCGTGATTTCATAAAGTTGTCCGCCGCTGCGGGAAGCGCAGCCGCGTCGCCGGCATTTGTCGGCACCGCCATGGCGAACCGCCATCCGCATCCGCGGCCAACGAGCCTCAAGTACCTTGATCGCAACATGTACCGCAAGAACACAAGTGTGCTTGCGCACTTCGATCCGGGCGAGGAACGCGGGGCGAAAATGCAAATGATGGCCATCGGCGACCGTCGCTATCTCTTCAATCGCGGGGATGTCATTGACGTCAGCGATCCGCTCAATCCGAAAATGTTCAACAAGAAAGGATACGTCGGCAACCAGGTTCAGCTTGCGTATAACCGCAAACTCGGTAAGTGGATATTGATGACGGGCGCCGGAGTTGCAGGCACCTTTTCGACACCGCAGGCGCCGCACGGCAAGTATGACGACCCGTCGATGATCCAGCAGAACATCAACCAGAAGGGACTGCGCGGCGTGCGCTTCTACGATGCGACCGATCCCGCGAAGATCGTGCCGCTATCGCAGTGGAGCTGCGATCAGGGCGACCCCAAGCGCGAAGTGCAAACCGGCTCGGGCACACATCGTAATTACTATGACGGCGGCCAGTACGCATATCTCGACACCGCACCGGACAACAGCTTCACGCACATGGAAAGCTCGGTGCGTTATTTCTGCAACGGAATTCAGATCATCGATGTGTCGGATCCCACACAGCCCAAGTTTGTCGCGAACTGGTGGGTGCCGGGCCAGCGCGACGGCGAAGACGAAGCGTACAGAAAATGGCGCGAGTACGGGGATAAGGAGTCATGGACGACGCTCCATGGCCCGATGTATGTGCCGAAGAGAGTCGAGGACGGCGGCCGCTATGGCTACAGCGCATACGGGGCGTTCGGGATGATGGTGCATGATCTGTCGGATATCAGTAATCCGAAACTGATTGGACGCTTTTACCCAAAAATGGCGGCGGGCTCGCTCCCGTTTCACACGATCGATATCGCACGGCTCGATCGAGGGTTCGTGATAACGAATCCGGAAGTTCTCAATCCCGATTGCAACGAACCGTACCAGCCGCTGTGGGTGGTGGATGTAAAAGACCTGACGAATTTGCGGCCGCTCGCGAAGCTGCCGGTGCCCGTACCGCCGCCCGACGCGCCATATCGCGATTTCTGCGACAAGCGCGGCCGTTTCGGGTCGCATAACCCGCCGCATATGAAGGCGCCGGGGAAGCCGCACCCGAACTTCACGGCGTACTCATTCTTCAACGCGGGATTGCAGATGTTCGACATCTCTCAGCCAACAAAACCGCGGAACATCGGTTACTTCATTCCGCCGCAGCCTGGCAGCCTTGACGACTACCTCAGTTATCCCCGGGACACCGACGCAGTATTCGTGGAATGGGACCGCAATCTCATGTGGGTGGGCACGGGTACTGGACTCTATCTCGTCTCGTCACCCGCACTCGGCAAACCCGTTCTTGAGCCGGCGCCGGTTCAGCAATGGTCGCTCGCCGGACTCAACACAGGACACAGCTAATGAAAATGCGCAGACTCGGCAACAGCGGGCTTATGGTTTCCGCCGTCGGCCTCGGCATGGGTAGCACCACCACCGACTTCGGCGCACAGGACGATGCAGTCCAGATTGCGACCATGCAGCGCGCGCTTGATCTCGGCGTCACGTTCTTCGACACGGCGGATCGATACATGGACGGCCGGCACGAGCGTCTGCTCGGCCAAGCGGTTAAGGGCCGGCGTGAGCAGGTGATCATCGCGTCGAAATTCGGCAACTTCGATCTCGCAGGCGGCAAGAAAGGTTATAACGGGCGTCCTGATTACGTGCCGCAAGCGTGCGATGCGAGCTTGCAGCGGCTTGGCGTCGAAGTCATCGATCTTTATTATCTGCACCGCGTCGATCCCGAGGTGCCGGTTGAAGACACGGTCGGTGCAATGGCCGAGCTTGTTCGCAAGGGCAAGGTGCGTTATCTCGGTTTGTGTGAAGCTGGGCGCCAATCGCTGAACCGCGCCTCAAAAGTACATCCGATTACCGCCATGCAGACCGAGTATTCGCTGTGGGCGCGCGATGTAGAACCGGAAATCCTGCCCGCCTGCCGTGACTTCGATGTCGCTTTCGTGCCGTATGCGCCGCTCGGGCGCGGGCTGCTAACCGGCACGGTGCGCAGACTCGATGACATTGCGCCAAATGACAAGCGCCGCAAGCAGCCGCGCTTTCAGCCCGGCAACCTCGAGCGCAATCTCGAGCTGTTGAAGCCGCTCGAAGCGGTGGCCGCGGCACATAGCGCGACGACGGCGCAGGTCGCGCTTGCATGGCTATTTGCGCAAGGGGACGATATCATTCCGATCCCCGGCACCAAACAGCAGAAATACCTCGAACAGAATGTGGCGGCGCTAGATCTGGCGCTGACACAATCCGAACATGAATTACTCACGAATACATTCGCACCGGGCGCACGCGCAGGCGATCGTTATGCGCCGGGCGTATTCGAGATGCTGGGCGTTTAGCAAACGCACGCGCGAAAGTCTGGAAGAGTGAAATGGACGCCGTAGTCAGGCAGCGCGACGCGCAGGTCGAAGCAGCAATCTCACATTGGGCGCCGCGGTTTGTTGCGAACGGCGTGCCGCTGACGGATTTTCAGGAAGTGACTGCGCAACTCGAGCACTGGGACGATTGGTGCGCGGCGTGGTCGGCGCGCGCTGCCATTCATGAAGAACTCGGCGACAAAGCGTACGCCGAGGACTGCAAATTGTCAGCAGGCGAGCACTGGACGCGCGCCGCATTGTGCTATCACTTTGGAAAATTTCTATTCGTAAACGACATGGCGCAGATGAAAACCGCGCATCGCAAGGTTGTCGAGTGCCGTAACAAGGCGCTGCCATGGCTCAAACCGCCGGGTGAGCGCGTCGCGATCCCGTATGAAGGGAAAAGCCTGTACGGAATTCTGCGCAAGCCGGCCAATTCTGTGAAGGCTCCGTTGGTGGTCATGTGTATGGGCCTGGATTCCACCAAAGAAGAGATGGATGACTACGAGAACCGCTTCCTCATGCGTGGTCTGGCGACGCTCGCCTTCGACGGCCCGGGGCAGGGCGAAGCCGAATATGACTTCCCGATTACGCCCGAGTACGAGAGGCCGGTCGGTGCCGTCCTGAATTATCTCGGAAACCGCAGCGATGTCGACAATGACCGTATCGGCATTTGGGGCGTGTCATTCGGCGGCTACTATGCGCCGCGCGCGGCGGCATTCGATAAGCGCATCAAGGCGTGCGTCGCGTTATCGGGCGGATTTCAGCGCTCTGCGAGCTTCGAGGGGCGCCCTAAACTGAATGTGGAGGCGTTTCGCGTCCGCTCGCACAGCGCGAATCTCGAAGAAGCGGGCAGGGTCGCGCTGCGTGTGTCACTCAAGGACGTCGCACACAACATCACCTGTCCTATTTACATCGTTGCAGGCACGAACGACCGGCTCACGCCGGTCACCGAAGCGCAAAAGCTTGCGGCTGCAGTGTCAGGACCGTGCGTGCTGTCGATCATCGAGGGCGGCAACCACGTCGTGAACAATCTCTGGTACCGCTATCGCGACCAGACGGCTGACTGGCTTGCAGTCCAACTGGGCGCTTTGTCGAAATGAAGAAGGAGCAGATAGCAATGGCGCGCAAACCAAAAGCCGTCGAGCCGAAAATCGTCAAGGCTGCCGATATCAATTCAAGAAACGGCGAACGCAATGCTCCTGACGCTTTATACGATCCGGCCAATCCGGGCCATCGCTGGGAGCGGCCGCTGCAGGCACCCGGCCGCATGCAGGTCGACTTCGAGGAGCGCGTGGATTTTCGCCGGCTGCACGAATATCGGCTCGCGCGTACTCGAAACTCACTCGCGAAGTCCAAGCTCGGCGCCTTGCTGGTCTTCGATCAGTACAACATGCGCTATATCTCGAGCACGGTAATCGGCGAATGGGCGCGCGACAAGCTGACACGCTGGTGTTTGCTCACCGGTAATGGCGAGCCGTACGTATGGGATTTCGGTTCGGCTGCGCGCCACCACAAACTCTACGCACCGTGGCTGCCCACCAACCATTGCCTTGCCGGCAACGTCGGCTTGCGCGGCGCCATCAATCCGCGCGTGGGCTTGTTCGAGGAAGCAGCAAAAGAAATCAAGGATATCCTGGTGAAAGAAGGCGTCGCCGATATGCCGCTCGGCATCGACGTCGTCGAGCCACCGTTTTTGTTCGCGCTGCAGAACCTGGGCATCAAGGTCGAAGATGGCCAGCAGGTGATGCTCGAAGCGCGCGAAATCAAAAGCCACGACGAAATCACGCTTCTCAACATGGCAGCCGCCATGGGCGATGGCGTGTATCAGGATATTTTCGAGGCGTTGAAGCCCGGCGTGCGCGAGAACGAAGTTGTTGCGATGGCAACCAAGCGGCTGTACGAGATGGGCTCGGACTGCGTGGAAGCGATCAACGCAATCGCCGGAGAGCGCTGCAGCCCGCATCCGCACAACTTCACCGATCGCATGATACGGCCGGGCGATCAGGCGTACTTCGACATCATTCAGTCATACATGGGCTATCGCACGTGCTACTACCGGACCTTTACCGTTGGCAGCGCCACCAAACCGCAAATCGATGCCTATAAGAAAGCACGCCAATGGATGGACGACGCGATCGGCATGCTCAAGCCCGGTGTTGCAACGGACAAAGTTGCGCAGATGTTTCCTAAGTCGACCGTCATCGGCTTCGAGACGGAAATGTCGGCGTTCGGACTTAACTTCTGTCACGGGCTCGGGCTCGGGCTCCATGAGCGTCCGCTGATCTCGCGTCTTAACTCGCTCAAGGACCCGTATGAGCTGAAGGCGGGAATGGTGTTTGCCGTCGAGACATTTTGTCCCGCAACCGACGGCGTGTCGGCAGCGCGCATCGAAGAAGAAGTTGTTCTAACGCCGAACGGCGCGAAGATCATTACGCTTTTCCCGGCGCAGGAGTTACCGATCGCGAATCGATATTAGATCGTGAACTGACAGCAAGCCTTTGGTTAAGTGTTAAGCCACGAACGATGCTTAGCAAGACGAAATCTTGAACCGCAAAGGACGCTAACGAAACTAATTGAATCGGGAAAATCGTAAGCCCTTCTGCAAAAAAGTTCGATGGTTGCCATCGATGTACGCACGTTTCGTTTACTTCACGTTGCTTGCGTCCTTTGCGGTGATTCCGTTTTTTTTGAGCCAAGCCTTCAACGGCAGATAAGATGCAGGTCGAGTTTTGAGAGGTTAATTTGGATACAAACGTCAAACGCAAAAAATCAACGCCCGCCGAGATCGAGATCGGCCGCGAAACCCGGCTCGAGCTCTACCGGCTGCAGCTCGAACTGCGCTATTGCGAAAAGCGCGCCTTCGATTTGTTTTTGCAGAACCTGATCAAGGGAACGAGCCACCTGTCGCTGGGCCAGGAGGCGATTGCCGCCGCGTTCGGTGTTGCGATGCGTCCAGACGATTACACGTTCTGCACGTATCGAGGCCACGCACATACGCTTGCGCGCGGCGCATCGATGGAAGGCGTGCTCGGTGAGCTGATGGGTCGCCAGTGCGGCTTGCTCGGCGGGAAAGGCGGCTCGATGCATCTTACGGATGTCAAAAAAGGCGCAATGGGCTCATACGCCATTATCGGTGCGCACCTGCCGGTCGCTGCGGGCGCCGCGTGGTCCGCGCAGTATCGAGGCACGCAGCAGGCAGCGGTTTGTTTTTTCGGCGATGGCACGACGAACATCGGCGCCTTTCACGAGGCTCTGAACTTTTCCGTCGTGTGGAAGCTGCCGGTCATCTTCGTGTGCGAGAACAATCTTTATATGGAATACACGCCGATCAGCGCCGTTACCGCTGTCGAGCATCCCGCGGCGGATCGCGCGAGCGCATATGGCTTGCCGTCGATCGTCGTCGATGGCAATGACGCGGACGCCATGTATCAGGTCGCGAGCGAAGCATTGAGCAAAGCGCGTGCGGGCGGCGGACCATCGCTCATCGAGGCCATGACGTACCGCCACAGCGGGCACTCGCGTGCCGATCCGGCCAAGTACCGGCCCGAGGGTGAGCTCGAGAAGTGGTTATTGCGCGATCCGGTTATTACGTATCGGGAACGGCTGCTCAAACACGGTTTCAATGAGCCCACCCTGAAAGACATCGAAGCGGAGGCGATGAAGAAAGTCGACGCAGCGACCGCAACTGCGAAGGCATCACCCCTGCCGTCAGTTGATGACATCGAGAAAAATGTGTGGGCGGACGGAGGCGCAGCATGGCGGAACTGACTTATCGCGATGCCGTTGCGGCGGGCATTGCTCAGGAGATGACGCGCGACGAGAACGTCGTCTTCCTCGGCGAAGATGTCGCCGGCGCCGGCGGCGTGTTCAAAGCGACGGTCGGGTTGCTCGATAAATTTGGGCCGCGTCGCGTACGTGACTGTCCGATTTCCGAGCAGGCGATTCTGGGGGCTGCAATGGGGGCCGCCATGACGGGCTTGCGGCCCATTGCGGAAATCATGTTCTCCGATTTTCTTGCAGTGTGCTGGGACATTGTCGCAAACGAGATCGCCAAGTCACGCTACATGACGAATGGCCAGATTTCGCTGCCGCTCGTGATCCGGACTGCGAATGGAGCGGGCTCGCGGTTCGGGGCGCAACACTCCCAAGCGGTCGAGAACTGGGCGATGGCGATACCGGGCATCAAGGTGGTTGCTCCCGCGTTTCCGGCGGACGTCAAAGGTCTGCTCGCAGCAGCCGTGCGTGACCCGGACCCCGTGCTTTTCTTCGAGCAGAAGTCGCTGTATCCAATGAAGGGTGAAGTGCCGGACGGCGAGTACGTCGATGAGCTCGGCAAAGCAAAAGTCTTGCGGCAGGGCAAGGACTGCACGATCGTTGCTTTGGCGTCGATGGTGCACAAATCCATCGATGCGGCGGCACTGCTCGAGAAGGAGCACGGCATCGCATGCACGGTGATCGATGTGCGCTCACTCGTGCCGCTCGACACGCAAACAATTTTGAGCGAAGTCTCTAAAACGGGCCGGCTCTTCACCGTCGAGGAAAATCCGCGCTTGTGCGGCTGGGGCGCTGAAATCGCATCGATCGTCGCTGAGGAATGCTTCTGGGATCTCGATGGTCCGATCACGCGCATCACGACGCCGCATGTGCCGCTGCCATCCGCCGATCTGCTCGAGGACAACACGATTCCTTCGGTTGATCGCATCGTGAGTACGATCCGTCGCACCATGGGTTGACCAACTGCTACATGTCTTGCTTGTCGCTTTTCGTCCGCGTCGTTGGCGTCCTCTGCGGTTCAATCTTATGGTTGACCGCCGCGGCCGCTGAGCCGGCGGAACTCATTCTGTTCAACGGCAAGATAATCACAGTCGATGACCGTTTCTCGATCGTGCAGGCATTGGCAATCAAGGACCATCGTGTCGTCGCGACCGGAAAAACAAGCACGGTCACGAAGCTTGCGGGCAGCGGCACCCGCAAAATAAATCTGCATGGCAGGACGGTCATCCCGGGACTCATCGACAATCATGCGCACTGGATACGCGCGGCGGAGCACGACGAATTGCGCTTCGACGGTATTACCCGACGTGCGGAGGCTTCGAGGATGCTGGCTGCGCGCGTCCGTAGCGAGCGTCCGGGCGCGTGGATCGTTACACTCGGCGGCTGGTCGGAAGAGCAGTTCACCGACGATCCACGTGGATTTCCGCGCGACGAGCTGGACCGCGTTGCGCCGCAGAATCCGGTCGTCATTCAATCGGTCTATAACCATAGCTATCTCAACACTGCGGCGCTGACGGCGGCGAATATCGACGAGTCCACGCCTGACCCGGCGAATGGAAAGATCGAGAAAGACGCAAACGGCAGGCTCACCGGTGTGGTACGCGGTGCCGGTGGCGTGGCGTTCGTCGCGGCGAAAATTCCGCTCTTCGAAAAAGATGCGTGGCTCGCGAATGCGCGCAAGCTCGTCCACGAACTGAATTCGATGGGCGTCACAGCGTGGCTCGATGCGGGCGGACGCGGCATGGGCCCCGGGCATTACGAGCCGTATCAATATCTCGCCGATCGCGGTGAGCTCGACATCCGCGCGTTCTGGACCACGATACGCCAGCCGGCGACACCCGAACAGGCGGACAAAGTCATCGCTGAAATCACTCAGGCCAAACCGTTCCAGGGCAGCGACTACTTCGGCAATGTCGGCTGGGGCGAATCGGTCTATGGTCCGGTGACTACCCAACTATTGCGCCGTGAAAGCAACAAAAAGCCCGGCGATATCGCGCAGATGCGGCGCATCGCACAGGCGCTCGCCGAGCGCGGAATCTACGTCAACTCGCATGTCGAGATGACCGACGTCATCGATATTTTTCTCACCGAGTACGAGGCGATCAATCGGGCAGCGCCCATTCGCGACCTGCGCTGGTCGTACTCGCATCTCGACCAGGTCAGCGTCGCGCAGCTCGATCGTATGAAAAAACTCGGCATGACCGCGCAGATTCACAGCCGGCCGCTGATTCAGGGCGCGCTCATGCACAAAGCGCACGGCGATGTGGCGTGGGACATGCCGCCGTTTCGCCGCATCCAGGATAGCGGCATCCGCTGGGGACTCGGCACGGATGCAACCGCGGTGACGACATCGAATCCGTTTTATACGCTCGGCTTCGCGGTTACCGGCCGCATGATCGGCGGCCGCAAAGTGAACCGCCAGAGCATTACCCGCGAGGAAGCATTGATCGCGCATACGCGCAGCAATGCGTTCATCGTTTTCCAGGAGGCGAATCTCGGCTCTCTGCAGCCGGGTAAGTATGCGGATCTCCTGGTACTGGATCGCGATTACCTGACCATCCCGGCGGACTCGATCAAAGACATTAAACCTGTCATGACGATGGTCGGCGGCAAGATTGTCTATCAGCGGAGCGGCGCATGAGATTACACCGCGCGCATGGTGTCTTTGTGCTGTTCCTGATCTCACTCGCGGCATACGGCGTGGAAGAGGCGGATATCATCCTGCGCAACGGCAAAATCATTACTGTTGACGATCGGTTTACGACTGCTCAGGCGATCGCAATTAAAGGCGAGCGCGTGATGGCGGTGGGCAGCAATGCAGCGATTGATGCGCTCAAGGGGTCCGCGACCCGCGTGACCGAGCTCAAAGGCAGGACGGTCACTCCAGGGCTCATCGACAATCACGCGCACTTCATGCGCGCAGCCGAGTACTGGCACCAGGAAGTGAGGCTCGACGGCGTGACGTCGCGCAAACAGGCGCTCGAAATGATTGCGGCGAAAGCCAAAGCATCGGCGCCCGGCGAATGGGTGCTGGTGCTCGGCGGCTGGTCGATCGAGCAATTTGCCGATGAGCGCAAAGGGTTTACGAGGGACGAGCTCGACGCTGTCGCACCAAACAATCCGGTCGCGCTGCAGCTCATCTATTTCCGCATATACACCAACACCGCGGGGCTCAAGACGCTCGGCATCGATGCCAATACGTCCAACCCGCCGGGCGGCATTATCGTCAAAGATGCGAACGGTCAGCCGACGGGCGTTCTGAACGGCGGGGGAGCGGTGCGGGCAACGCTCGCCAAGCTCGGCGACATCGCGATGGCGCGCATGGCCGAAAATGCAAGAGTGATGTTCAGCGATTTAAACCGCATGGGCATGACGTCGTACATCGATATGGGCGGGCGCTCTTTCCATCCTAAATATTTCGAACCGGTGCGCACACTTGCTGATCAGCACTCATTGACCATGCGTGTGTTCTACAACATCTGGCTCGAACCGGAGTCGCCTAAAGACGTCGATAGCGTGCTCGACAAGATCAAAGGCATCAGACCATTTCAGGGTGACGACTGGTTCGACAATGTGGGCTACGGCGAAACGGTCTATTTCCCGCTGCACGACAGCACGCTCGTCAAGACCACCCAGCCCTCGGACGAGAACATGACGCAGTGGCGGCGTGTTGCACAAGCCGTCGCCGATCGCGGCCTATCGCTTAATGTGCACGCGCAGTTGCGCGGATCGATTGAACGCTTCGTGGGCGAGATTGAAGCAATCAATAAAGTGAAACCGGTGCGAGGATTGCGCTGGACGCTCTCGCATGTCGATCAGCTCGAGCCGCAGGATCTCGAACGCTTGCGCAGACTTGGCTTGTATGTGCAACTGCACAGCCGGCCGACGATACAGGGCGTGCTGTTTCATGACGTGTATGACGACAAGGCGTATGCGATGCCGCCGTTCCGCATGGTGCAGGATAGCGGCATCCCTTGGGGTCTCGGTTCAGACGCTACTGCAGTGACGCCATCGAATCCGTTTTACACGCTCTGGTTCGCGGTCACAGGCCACATGCTGGGCGGTTTTAAGGTGAATCAGCAGACCATCAGCCGTGAGGAAGCACTGATCGCGCACACGCGGAACAATGCTTACTTTGCGTTTCGTGAAAGCGATATCGGGTCCCTGCAAAAGGGAAAGTATGCCGACCTGCTGGTGCTGGATCGCGATTACCTGCATGTGCCGGCGGATGACATCAAGAACATCAAGCCGCTGATGACGATGGTCGGCGGAAAAGTCGTTTATAAGGCGCAGGATCAGACGCGCTCATCGCGCCCGAAGTATGCAAATGCAAAACTGTAGGAGAGACGAATGGACGTGATCATGCCGCAGCTCGGCGAGACAGTCGCCGAGGGCGTCGTCACCAAGTGGTACAAGCGAGTCGGTGATACCGTGAAAGCGGACGAGACGCTGTTCGATGTCGAGACCGATAAAGTCAGCACGGAAATCCCGGCGCCGGTCAGCGGTGTGATCGCGCAGATTCTGGTGCAGGAGGGCGTCACGGCGAAAGTCGGCGTAGCGCTCGCAATTATCGACGAAGGCAACACGCGTCCGGCCGCGCCAGCAGCGCGTGACATGCAGCCGGCTCAGTCCAACGATAAGCAGGTGCCGGCGCCAGCATCTGTCGCGCGGTTTTCGGCGGCGCCGGCCGGCGACCGCTTGTCACCCGTGGTTCGACGACTCGTCGCCGAGCACAAACTCAATCCGGCACAAATTGCGGGCAGCGGCCGTGACGGGCGCATCACGCGGGAAGATGTCCTCACATTCATTGCGAGGCGTCCGACGCAAGCTGCAAGCACGCCGGGACAGCAAGAGAGGGTTGCGGATAGCGCACGGCGTACTGATACGCGTAAACCGCTCAGCAACATCCGCAAGCGGACACGCGAGCACATGGTCAAGTCGTGGACAACGGCGCCGCACGTGCTGCAGGCAATCGAAGTCGATTTTATGCGCGTCGAGCTCGCGCGCAAATCCTCCGGCGCAGCATGGAAAGCGCGGGAAGGCTACACACTCACCTATCTGCCGTTTATCGCGCGCGCGGTATCAGTCGCGCTTGCGAAGTTTCCGCTGCTGAATGCGAGTCTCGATGGCGATGATCTCGTCGTGCACAACCGTATCAATATCGGCATCGCGGTAGATCTGAACCACGAGGGTCTTGTCGTGCCGGTAATCAACGATGTGCCGAGCAAGTCGTTGCCGCAGCTCGCTCGCGAGATCAACGACATTGCGCAGCGCGCCCGCAGCAATCGTCTCAAGGTCGACGAGTTGTCAGGCGGGACATATACACTCTCCAACTCGGGTGTGTTCGGTACGCTGATCACCGCGCCGATCATTAATCAGCCGCAGGTTGCGATTCTTTCAACCGACGGCGTGAGCAAAAAGCCGGTGGTTATCGAGAGCGAAGCGGGCGACAGCATCGCTATTCGTCCGATCGGCGTGCTGGCGCAGACATTCGATCATCGCGCCGTCGATGGCGCCTACTCGGCTGCGTTTCTGCGCGAGGTAAAGACAGTGATCGAGACGCGTGATTGGTTGCAGGCGCTCAACGCATGAAAAACGACGGACGCGCGCGCCCCGCGGTCAGTAACCGCCTGATCAGTATTTCGATCCTGCTTGCTCTCGCATGGTCGATGGGCAATGTCTTTGCGCAAAGCGCAGGTCCGCGCGAGCTTGCCGAGCTCAAGGAAGAGGCCCAGCGTCGGGCAGACCGCCATCTGCCGCCGGTGGGCGGCGTCAAACCTGCTGATATGCGCGAAGCCCTGGCTGGACTCACCAGTCTCGAGCCGGATGCGTGGGCGGCCGCGTTCGCACGGATCGGCGACCGTTACATGGCGCAGGCAAAGACGCAGGAAGCAACCGACAAAGCCGCTGCCCGCGAGAGTTACCGGCACGCGTGGGAAACTTACAACACCGCGCGCTGGCCGACTGAAAATTCTTCAGGCAAGAAAGCGGCGTACAAGAGCGCGCTCGACGCCTTCAACGCTTACGGCCGGTTGCTCGAGCCGCCGATGGAAACGGTGCGCATTCCGTTCGAGGGTAAAGAGATCGTCGCCTACCTTCAATTGCCGGTGAATGTGCGTCCGTCGCCGCTGGTGATGAGCATTGCGGGCCTCGACACGCGCAAGGAAGATGTGATCGCGGGCGGTGAAGGCTACCTGAAGCGTGGTATCGGCGTCTTTGCGCTCGACATGCCCGGCACCGGTCAGGCGCCGCTCAAAGTCGACGTCGGCGCCGAGCGCATTTATTCGCGCGCGCTCGACTACCTGCAGACGCGCAACGACGTCGATGCGAAACGCGTCGTCGTGCGGGGACAGAGCTGGAGCGGCTACTGGGCGGCGAAGCTTGCATATACCGAACGCGAGCGCCTGCGCGGTGCTGTCGTTCACGGCGTCGGCGTACACGGTTACTTCCAGCCCGAATTTCAGAAGAAGGGCCTCACAACGAAGGAATATCTGTTCGATCTGTTTCCAGCGCGATCGGCCGTATATGAAGTCAAAACGATGGATGAATTTCTGAGCTACGGTCCGCGCCTGTCACTTCTCGATGGCGGATTTCTCGATAAGCCATCCGCGCCGATGCTGCTGGTCAACGGCGAGAAAGATACGCAACAGCCGATCTCTGATTTGTACCTGATGATGAAACATGGCGACCCGAAGGACACGTGGGTGAATCCGGCGGGCGGGCATATGGGACGATCGGAGCAGTGGCCACAGTCGCGCATCTTTCAGAATGTTGTGCTGCCCTGGATCGAGCGCAGACTGCAAGACAACCCGCAGAAATGAAACGAACCTCGATTGGAAAATGAAATGGCAACTTCAAATATGAAGCAACATAAGCTGGGCTGGATTGGCATCGGCCGCATGGGTTACGCGATGGCGCAGCGTCTGGCCGAGGCCGGCTGCGATATCTCCGTATGGAACCGCACGAAGTCAAAGGCAGAGCCGCTCAAACAATACGGCGCGAAGGTGGTCGATACGCTCCCTGAGCTTGCGGCCTGTGACATCGTATTTACCATGGTGTCTACCGGCGACGATGTGAAGGAGGTGCTGAGCGCCGTCATGGCCAAAGGCAAGGCGCCTAAAATTGTCGTCGACAGCACGTCTATCTCGATCGAAGCGTCGGCAGAAATCCGCGCGACGCTTGCCAAGGCCGGTTCAAAGCTCCTCGCGGCGCCGGTATCCGGCAATGCGAAAGTCATCAAGGCGGGCAAGCTCACCGTCGTTGCTTCAGGGCCTAAGGATGCATTCGACGCAGTCGCGCCGTATCTGCAGGCGATCGGTCAGGGCGTGAGTTACGTCGGCGACGGAGAGCTATCTCGCATTGCGAAGATCTGCCATAACGTCATGCTGGGTGTCGTTATCCAGAATCTCTGCGAGATAACCGTGCTTGCGGAGAAAGCGGGCATGCAGCGGCATGCATTTCTTGATTTTCTCAACAAGAGCGTCATGGGATCGATGTTCACGCGCTACAAGACACCGGCCCTGTCGAATCTGGATTTTCATGTGACGTTCACGCCTGAGCTGCTCCGCAAGGATATCGACCTGGGTCTAAGCGCCGGCAAGGAGCATGGTGTGCCGATGCCGCTGACTTCGGTAGCACGCGATCTCGTGCAGACGCTCATCGGTCACGGCTACGACCAGGATTTTTCGCAGCTGCTGTTGTTGCAGGCGAAAGCATCGGGCATCGAGTTGAAACCGGAAAAAGTGCAATTGAGCGACGGCTTGTCTTAGGCGTACATCAAACAATAAAAGAGGGTAACTATGAAAAGCGCGCGGCTTGCAGTCGGTATGTTGTTTGGAATCGCAGCGCTTGGCACGCATGCGCAGAATTTTCCGACCAAGCCGGTGCATATGTTCATCGGTTTTCCGGCCGGCACGTCGACGGACATTCTCGCGCGGCTTCTCGCGCAGAAGCTCGGCGACATGTGGGGCCAGAATGTGGTGGCGGACAATCGTCCCGGAGCCGGCAGCTCGATTGCGGCTACGGCCGTCGCGAAAGCGAGCGCCGACGGTTACACACTGCTTTTTAATTCGTCGGCGCAAAGCATCAATCCGGCTCTTTATGCGAGGCTGCCGTACGACACGCTGAAGGACTTCGTCGAGATCGCAATGGTGGCGTCGCAACCCAACGTCCTGGTCGTGAATCCTTCGTCGAGCATGAAGTCGGTCGCCGATTTGATTGCCGAGGCCAAAGCGAAACCCGGTCAGCTCAATTTTGGTTCGGCGGGCGTCGGCACCGGCACGCACCTGAATCTCGAGAAGTTCAAACTGGCGACAGGCATCGATATCACGCATATTCCCTATAAGGGCACGCCCGAAGTCGTGACCGATATCATCGGCGGCCGCACGACCGGCTACTTCGCGCCGATCACGGCGGCGCTGCCATTTGTGCAGAACGGCCGGCTGCGCGGGCTTGCGGTATCGAGCGCGAAGCGCTCGGCTCAACTGCCTAACTTGCCCACGGTAGCGGAGTCCGGCGTCAAAGGCTTCGAGTTTCTGCTCTGGTTCGGCGTGTGGGGACCGTCGGGCATGCCGTCCGCGCTCGTGAATCGCATCGCACGCGACATCAACACGGTACTCGCGAGCGCTGACCTGAAAGAGCAGTTTTCGAAAGCCAGCACTGAACCATTCGTGATGACAACGCGGGAATTTGCGCAGTTCGTGCGCAAGGAAATTGACGAGAACGGCCGCATCATCCGTGCCGCGGGCATCCAGCCGCAGTAATGAATGGCGCTCGAACGCTGAGGCAAAATCTTGAGAGAGTTTTTCTGATTTATGGGTGACAAATATCCAGTTGTCAAAGTGGCCGCGGTGCAAGCCGCCTCGGTGTTTCTGGATCGCGAGGGCTCAACGCAGAAGGCGTGCCGCCTCATCCGCGAGGCGGGAAAGAACGGCGCGCGCGTCATCGGTCTGCCCGAAGGGTTCATTCCTGCGCACCCGGTCTGGTTTCATCATCACTCGGCGACCAGTGCAATCGCAAACAAGTTCTCGGTCGAGCTTTTCAAGAACTCAGTCGAAATCCCGGGGCCGGAAATTGACGCGCTATGTGAAGCCGCGCGGGATGCGAACGCATATGTAATCGTCGGTGTTTGCGAGAAGATGCCGAACACGATCGGCACCATGTTCAACACCCAGGTCTATATCGGGCCGGACGGCACGCTCATACGCAAGCATCAGAAGATCATGCCGACGGTCGGTGAGCGCCTCGTGCACATGGGCGGCTTCGGCGACACGTTCGGCGCATTTCCGAGTGAGTTCGGGCCAATGAGCGGGCTCATCTGCGGGGAGAATTCGAATCCGCTGGCGGTGTTCGCGCTGACCGCGGAAGGCACGCGCATTCATGTCATGAGCTGGCCAAATCACTTCCCGACGAGCGGCGATCCGCTGCGCAATCGCGTATCGATCGATGCACAGGCCTTTGCGCAGATGAGCAAGGCATTCGTAATTTCTGCGTGCGGTACAGTCGATGAAGACATGATCAGCAAGCTCGAGGTGGGACCGGAGTCTGCAAGATTTCTGCGCGATCCTGATTCGTGCGGTGGCAGCGTCATCGTCGCGCCGAACAGCCGTATCCTCGCCGGCCCGCTCGGCGCCGAAGAAGCGATTCTGTACGCGGAGTGCAATCTCGAGTTGGGCGTGTTGACTAAACTGCGCCATGATTTTGCCGGCCACTACAATCGGCCTGACATCTTTCAGCTCCAGATCAATCGCAGCGCCCCGCACATTTATACCGTGCACGGCGCACGCGAGCAGTCAGCACTGGGCGCGCCTGCACAAGGTCAGTTGCCCAATATGCCGCAGCTTGAATCGACATCGCAGAAGTCCGACTGGCAGCGCGTCGAAGTGCATGACGATGAGCTGCAGGACACAAAGCCGTCGTGACAACTCTGAAGAGCAGGCTCAAATGAAATACCGGCGTCTTGGTAAAGGCGGGCCGGAAGTGTCCGCCATCAGCATGGGGCGCGGCAGTCAGGCCGTGCAGTTCGGAACTCCGCTCGAGGCTGGATTCAATTCGACCATTCACCGCGCGCTAGACCTCGGGATCAATTTCTTTGACAGCTCCGACCTCTACTGGAACACGCGCCATGAAGTGTTGATTGGTCGAGCGCTCAAAGGGCGGCGGGACAAAGCGCTGATCGCAACGAAATTCGGCAATATCGATTTGCCGGACGGTAAGAAAGGCACCAACGGCAAACCCGATTACGTGTATTCATCGTGCGAAGCAAGCCTCAAGCGGCTCGGCACCGATGTCATCGATGTGTACTTTATGCATCGCGTCGATCCCAATACACCCATCGAGGAGACAGTAGGCGCGATGGCTCGTTTGATCGAACAGGGGAAGGTGCGCTGGATCGGTCTTTGCGAAGCTGGGCCGGCAACGCTGCGGCGGGCGCACGAGACGCATCCGCTCGCTGCATTGCAGACGGAGTACTCGCTGTGGGCGCGTGATTGCGAAGCGGAAATTCTGCCGGCGTGTCGTGCGCTGGGCATCGCGTATGTTGCTTACGCGCCGCTCGGACGCGGGCTGCTCACCGGAAAAATTAAGAGCATCGACGATCTGTCGCCTACTGATCGGCGCCGCAAGCACCCGCGCTTCCATGCGGAAAATCTCGCCCGCAATGTCGCGCTGGTCGCGCAACTAAGTGCAATGGCCGAAAAGAAAGGGGTCACGAGCGCGCAACTTGCGTTGGCATGGTTGTTGGCGCAAGGCGATGACATCGTCCCTATCCCCGGCACGAATCACATAAACAACCTGGAGCTCAATGTCGCAGCCGTCGACATTGCACTGGGCAAACAGGAACTTGATAAGCTCAGCACGATATTTGCACCGGGCGCCGGCGCGGGGATGCGCTATGGGCCCAACGTGCTCAAGGGTGTGGGCATCTGAAGTGCAGGGCTGATCAAGGATAAGAATGGCAAAGCTCAAACGACCGCCGCGCAAGTCCACGCGCAATCCGCATACGCGCGTGCACCCCGCACAGCGACGTGCGCGTCCACCGGTTGCGCCGCCGGATTTTGTGTCGCTCCAGGAAATCGTGGCGGCGGCGCGTCGCAATCTCTCGCAGGATTTGTGGAATCATCTCGCCGGCGGCGCAGATTCCGAAACGACGTTGCGCCGCAACCGTCTCGCGCTCGACGGTCTCGCGTTGCGTCAGCGCGTATTGGTGGACGTGCGCAATATCGACATAACCACGACGCTCCTCGGCAAAACGCTCGCGAGTCCTGTGTTTCTCGCACCGGTTGGCGGGCTTGTCGGCTTCATCGATCCGCAGCAAGGCGCTATTCCTGTTGCGCGCGCTGCGGTAGCACATGGCACGGCGGCTTTCATCAGCACTGCCGCCAAGCCCGGGTTTGAGGCGGCTGCGGCAGCGGTACAGGAGCCGCTCATCTTCCAGCTCTATGTAAGAGCGGATCGCGCGTGGGTCGAGGACATACTCGATCGCGTGAAAGCGGCGGGTTATCGCGCGCTGTGCGTTTGCGTAGATCGCAACTACTACGGACGCCGCGAGCGCGACATCATCAGCCGCGCCAACGTGCGTGAGGGATTTGGTGATCCTTCATTTCAGATGGGATTGAAATGGAGCGACTTAACCTGGATGAAGGAGCGCATCAATCTCCCGCTGATCGTCAAAGGCGTAGCCACGGCGGAAGACGCAAAGCTGTCAGTCGAGCACGGCGCGGACGTCGTCTATGTGTCCAACCACGGCGGGCGCCAGCTCGATCACGCACAAGGCACGATCGAAGTACTGCCCGAAGTCGTTGCGGCAGTGGACGGCCGGGCAGAAATCCTTTGGGATGGCGGCGTGCTGCGTGGTACCGATGTCGTGAAGGCGATCAGTCTCGGCGCCCGGGCGGTCGGCGTCGGCAAACTGCTGGGATGGGCGCTCGCCGCAGCCGGCGAAGCGGGATTGAAGCGCATGCTCGAATTGATGGACGTCGAGATTCGTACCGCGATGGGGTTGATGGGCGTAACTTCACTCGCACAACTCAATCCGTCCTGGGTCAGGCCGACGCAGGCGACCGGACCCGCAAGTGTTACGAGCGCATATCCGTGGTTCGAGCAGCAGGAAGCCTCTAAACGGTAACTGATAGTTAAATCGATCAAGGAACGTAATGTCCGTAAGTGGAAATCTCAATCTGGAACCGCGTCTGCAGGCCATCATGGCGCAGGAGTATCCGCGCTTTTCAGATGCCGAGTATGCAAACCGCCACAAGCTGCTTGCGGCGGTGATGGAGAAAGCCGGTGTCGATCATCTGCTTATCGTCACCGACCACCGTACTGGTAACGCAACGCAATGGGTCACCGCGTGGCCGGGAACTGTCGAGGCGTACACGGTGTTCAAGCCCGGCGTGAAGATGACGATGTTCATGGAGTGGTACAACCACTTCCCCCTCGCCAAAAAAATTGCGCGCGGCATCGACGTGCAATGGGGCGAGCATCGCGGCATCCCGAAGACCATCGAAGAGCTCAAGCGTCGCGGCGCGAAACGCGTAGGCGTCATGGGGCCGCTGGTCGTTTCGAAATGGCGCATGCTCGAACAACATTTCACGGTAGTTGGCCTGGATGCGGAGTACATCCGGCTGCGCTCAATAAAATCTGCGGAAGAGCTCGACTGGCTGCGAATAGGGGCGGCGTTATCCGATGCCGGTCTTGCAGCGCTGATTAATGGCACGCAGGTGGGCCTCACTGAACGTGAGCTCGGCAACATGATCGAGCGCGCGTGGGTTGCCCATGGCGGTACGACGATGATTCACTATGTCGGCCGCACGTCGATGGCCAGGCCGCATATTTTTGTTCCGCCGCAGCATCATTCGCCGGCCAAAGTTGAAAAGGGCGACGTCATCTTTTGCGAGTTGTCCGCTTTCTGGTGGGATTATGCCGGCCAGGTGTTGCGCACGATGACAGTCGACGCGGAGCCTACGCCGCTTTATCGTGATTTGTATCAAACGGCGGAAGCCGCGTTTGACGCGGTGACGAAAGTCGTGCGCCATGGCACGACGATGCAGGAAATCGTCGATGCAACGGGTGTGATCGAAGCTGCGGGATTTTCGGTATGCGATGATCTGATGCACGGTTTCGGCGGCGGCTACTTCCAGCCCATTGTCGGGCCCAGGAGCCGGCCGGCCGGTCCGCTGCCTGATATGACGCTCGAAGAGAACATGACCGTCGTGGTGCAGCCGAATGTGATCACTACGGACGCGGATGAGAGCAAGCGCGCCGGCGTGCAGGTCGGCGAGATGATCCGCGTGACGAAAACCGGCTTCGAACGTCTGCATAAAGCGGAGCGCAAACTGTTCCGCGCCGGTTGAATCAGGCCTAGAATTCCCGCAGGACGCGCCCGGTATAAGAACGCTGTCTCAACGAACGACGCATTCGTTGCGCCAAATGACGCCGGCTTAATGCCGGCTTCATATGCAGAGGAGTAACCCATGTCTCAAATGACGACCACTTCGCTCATCATCAATGGCAAGCGTCAGAGCGTAACTGCGTTGCCCGACACGCCGCTCATGTGGATACTGCGCGAAGATCTCAAGCTGACCGGCACCAAGTTCGGCTGCGGCGTAGGCCAATGCGGCGCATGCATGGTTCACGTCGATGGCAAGTCGGTGTTCTCGTGTCTGCTGCCGATCAAAGACATGGCAGGGCGCAGCATCACGACGATCGAAGGTCTGTCGCCGAACAGCACTCATAAGCTGCAGAAGGCGTGGATCGCCGAACAGGTACCGCAATGCGGCTACTGCCAGTCCGGCCAGATCATGCGCGCGGCGGATCTTCTCAAAAATAACCCCCGGCCGACGCGCGAGCAGATCGTCGAGCACATGAGCACCAACATCTGCCGCTGTGGAACGTATGCGCGCATTGTCCGCGCGATCGAACGCGCCGCGAAGGAGGCATAGATGACTTCCATCGTGCAACAACCGGAAAGCGGCATTGATATCGGTCGCCGCCGTTTCATGACCGGGGCGGCCGGCTTTACGTTCGGCCTGGCAACCGGCCTGCCGATACTCGGATCTACAACCGGCGCAGCGCACGCGGCGACGGAAGGCAATGCGCTGAGCCCGTGGGTCACCATCTATGGCGATGGCACGATTGCGATCATGTCGCCGGCTGCCGAGATGGGGCAGGGCTCGCTGACTTCGCTGCCGCTGATCCTCGCCGAGGAGCTCGATGCTGACTGGGCGAAGGTGCGTGTCGTGCCCGCTCCGCCGATTGAAAAGATTTACGGCAATCCCGGATTTAACGGGCTTATGTACACCGCAGGCAGCTTTGCGGTGAACGGATACTTCAAGGCACTACGTACTTTCGGCGCACAAGTCCGCATGGTGCTGCTCCATAACGCCGCGCAGAAATGGAATGTGCCGGTTGCAGAACTGAGCACGGGGCCGAGTGTTGTCGTGCATTCGAAGTCAGGCCAGCGTATCAGCTACGGCGAGCTTGCCGCATTTGCGGTGGTGCCGGACAAGGCGCCTGAAATCAAACCTGAGCAGCTCAAGAAAACGAGTGAGTTCCGACTGATAGGCCATGATGTGCAGCGCGTCGAGCTGCCGCATAAGGTCAATGGCACGGCGCAGTACAGCATCGATGCGCAAGTGCCCGGAATGATCTACGCGGCGGTGCTGCGCTCGCCTGTCGAGGGCGGTGCGCCGGAAACCGTCGACGACTCCGGCGCTCGTGACATTGAAGGATTCATCGGCACCGTGCGATTGCCGTACGGCATTGGCGTGCTTGCTTCGGCGCCATGGGCAGCCCTCAAAGGCAAGTCGGCGCTCAAGGTTACATGGACACGCGGCGGCAAGGCATGGGATCACTCGAGCGAAAAAGGGTTCAGGGATTTTGCGGCGACCGCGCGCGACGAGTCGCAAACAGGCATTTCCTGGGAAAAGGTCGGTGATGCAGCAAGCGCAATGAAGCAAGCCGCCGGCGTGCTCGAAGCCGAATATCTCTGCGACTACGCGTATCACGCGCAAATGGAGCCGCTGAATTCCATAGCATCGGTCTCGGCCGCCGGTGACGCTGTCGAAATCTGGTGCGGCACGCAGAGTCAGAGCATGGCGTGCGCCGCCGCAGCAAAAGCGCTCGCCATCCCGTACGAAAAGGTGAAGTTCAATGGCATGCTGCTGGGCGGCGGATTCGGTCGCCGCGGTCACCGCGACGAGGAGTTCGTCGTTGAGTCGGTGTTGCTGTCGAAGGAAGCGAAGCGGCCGGTGAAGTTGTTATGGACGCGCGAAGACGATGTGCGCAACGGCCGTTTCCGGCCTATCTACGTGCAGCGACTGCGCGCCGGGTTCGATGGCCAAGGTCACATCGTTGCGTGGCATCACCGCATCGTGTGCGATCAGGTGCTTGCGTTCCAGGATCCCGAGCGTTACAAGTTATTCAAAGGCGCAGATGGTATCGCGTTGCGCGGTGGCGAGCTGAAGACTTACGATATACCGAACCGTTATGCCGAAGGCATACTCGTCGACACCGGCGTGCGCACGTCATCGCTGCGGGGCATCGGCGTCGGGCCGACCAAGTTCGCGATCGAAGCTTTCTTGGACGAAGTGGCTACCCAGCGAGGTATCGATCCGGTTGCTTTGCGCCTCGAACTGCTCAAGGACCAGCCGCGCGCAACGGCGGTCGTCGAGGAAGTGGCGCGCATGGCTGAGTGGGGTAAAAAACGTCAGGACGGTCGCGCGCTTGGATTTGCGTACATCGACTACACCGGATCGCAATTAGGCGGTATCGCTGAAGTTTCCGTCGACCGCGCGAGCGGTGTGATACGCGTGCACAAATTCTGGTGCACGATCGACTGCGGGATCGCCATTCAGCCCGACAACGTCATCGCCCAGACCGAGAGCTCGATTGTGTACGGGCTTGGGCTCGCGCTGACGGAGCGCATCACATTCCACGACGGAGCAATCAGCGAAACGAATTTCCACAACTATCCCGTGCCGCGCATGCGCGACGTGCCCGAAATGATCATCAAGCTGATGCCCACAGACAATCATCCGACCGGCGCCGGGCAGATGTCCACACCGCTCGTGGCGCCGGCGATCGCGAATGCAGTCTTCCAGTTGACCGGCGTGCGTCTTCGCCATGCGCCCATGCTGCCCGAAAAAGTTAAGCAGGCGCTGCTTGAAGCGGACCGGAAGGTGGCCTAACGCCGGTCCGCCGTCGTTGACTGTACCTACTGTACGGGTGAGAACTTCGAGGGCATTACAATCTTATTTTCCTGCATGACATAAGGGATGCTCTTCGCGCCGCTTTTTTCCGCGACGACCGAGGGCGGCCACATGCCGGCATTTTTGGCCTGATCGCGAACGTTGTTGCGTTGATCCAGCGTCGGGTAGGCCCAGATGTGGAGCCATTTGTTGAGTCCGCCAAGCTCCGAATATGCAACCAGGCAAAGAGGGCTGAGCTTGACGCGCTCGGGAAGTGCCCGTCCCCAGTTTTCCAGCACGTTGGGCAACGCACCCGGCGCATAAGTGTAAGTGCGCATCTCGAAGTACGGTCCTACCTTGCCGGGTTTTAATTCCGGTGAGAACGGTGCGGGAATCATGATGTCCGTTCGCATGGCGACCAGGAATTCGCCGGTCTTTGGCGGCCAGGTTTTGTCCTTGACCGCTTCCGCGCGAATACGATCCCGCTCGGCGAGATCCTTGTAAGGCCACACGTGAATGATCTGGTTCAAGGGCCCGATCTCCGTGTGCCAGAACGCGGCAAGCAGAGAGTGTTTTTTGCGAAGCTCGTAAGCTTCGCCGAACCGTTTTTCGACTTCTGCGAGCGAGCCGGGCTTGATGTCATACGTCCTTATTTCGTAAATCATGCTTCC
>Ga0068852_100000197_pt1 | contig 41267 bp, 32 predicted proteins | sample KBSCornC22_FD_66594 | JGI IMG/M metagenome (GOLD analysis project Ga0068852, IMG submission 66594) | Corn rhizosphere microbial communities from Kellogg Biological Station, Michigan, USA - KBS Corn C2-2 | ecosystem: Host-associated > Plants > Roots > Rhizosphere > Soil ... | reverse complement strand
CCCGGCCAATACCCCGTATAGGCGGAGGAGCCACGACCACCACATTGGCATTCTTGATCCCCGCCCTGGCGATACGCGCCTGCAGGACGCCCACCAGCCCCGGCAGCTTCTCTCCCGATGTCTTACGTTCATCCCATGGCTTCAGCATGGCAAAGATCGTCCCGCTATTGGAATTAAACCCTCCATTCAGAATATTCAAGCCCGACAACGCCGCAAAATGGTTCACACCCGGCGTATTACCCACAATACCCATTAGCTTTGTGATCGTCTGCACCGACTGCGTCACCGAAGATGCTTCCGGCAGCTGGTACGTGACATAGATCCGCCCATCGTCCTCTGTCGGAATAAAGCTCGAAGGCTTGACTTTAAAAAGCCACACCGCACCTACGATGATGCATATGAGCAAAATAACTACATACCGCGCACCCTTGATACAACGCCGCACGCCATTTCCATATCGTTCCGTCATCCTCCCAAACCCGCGGTTAAAGGCCATGAAAAACCGCGCCATAAAATTGCGTTTCGTCTCCATATGGCTGGGCCGCAATAAAAGGCTGCACAGGGCGGGCGTCAACGACAGGGCTGTAAAGGCGGATATGATCACTGAGATCGCTATCGTGATCGCAAATTGCTGGTACAGCCTTCCCACAATGCCCGGTATAAAACCCACCGGCACGAACACCGAAGCCAGTATCAGCGCGATCGCCACCACCGGCGCCGAAATATCCCGCATCGCATGATAGGTCGCCTCCTTGGCCGACATACCTTTCTCGTCGATATAATGCTGCACCGCCTCCACCACGATGATCGCGTCGTCCACCACGATGCCGATCGCCAGCACAAAACCGAAGAGCGTTAGGGTATTGATGGTAAAGCCCAGGGGAATGAAGAAACAAAAAGTACCTAATATGGACACCGGTATGGCCAGCACCGGTATCAGCGTCGAACGCAGGTTCTGCAAAAAAAGGAAGACCACCACCGCCACCAGTCCCAACGCCTGCAGCAGCGTGATCACCACCTCGTGTATCGACACATTGATGATCGTCACCGACTCGAAAGGCACCTTGTAATCCACGTCCGGCGGAAAGAACTTCTTCAACGTCTCCAGCTCTTTATATACATTGTCCGCCGTCTGCAGCGCATTGCTTCCCGGCGCCTGGTACACCATGAGGAACGACGCCCTATGCCCGTCCACAAAAGAATTACCCGAAAAAGTAAACTTCCCCAGCTGCACCCGCGCCACATCTTTCAGATATACCAGCCTTCCTCCCCCCTGCCCGCTGTCCGGTATCTTCTTCACCACCACATTCTCATAATCCGACGCCTTCTGAAGCTGTCCATTGGGCAATACGCTCAATTCATACGCCTGTGACGCATGCTGCGGAGGCGCACCAACTGCGCCCGCCGCCACGTATACATTCTGTGAATCCAATGCGCTGACCACATCCTTGGGCATCAACCCATAGCTCGCCATCTTGTCCGGGTCCAGCCACACCCGCATGCTGAACTGGTCCGTTCGCGACTGGACGTCGCCTACGCCCGGCACCCGCAGCAAGGCGTCTTCCACAAAGATGTTCGTATAGTTGTCGAGAAAAGTGATATCATGCGTACTCTTCGGGGAATATATCGCCACCATCATCAGCTGGTCCGGATTGCGCGCCCGCACCGTAAGTCCCAGCTTGCTGACCACCGAAGGCAGCTGCGGCGAAGCAATGCCCACCCTGTTCTGCACATTCAGCGCCGCGATATGGACATTCGTCCCCACATTGAAGGTCACGCTGACATTCATGCTGCCGGTATTCGTGTTCGTGCTTTGCATGTACTCCATTCCCGGCGTTCCATTCACCTGCTCCTCTATCGGCACCGCCACCGTCTGCTCGACGGTCTGCGCATCCGCCCCCGTATAGGATCCCGAAATCGACACCGAAGGCGGAGAAATATTGGGGTACTGATCCACCGCCAGATTGAAAATGCAGATGGTACCCGAGATGATCAGCACGGTAGATATGACGATGGCCGTCACCGGACGCTTAATAAAAGTATTGGCTATCATCCTAAAGCAGGTTTGTTTTCACCGCCTTCTTCCCCAAAATGGAGATCCCGCGATTTTTGTATCTCGAATTCAAGTTCCGGGTCGATGCTTTGCGATTCCACTTTTTTAGCCTTCTCCATCAGCTCCTCATGATGCGCCTTGAGATAGTCCAGCTTCTTCCTGCCATAGGAAGCACGGGTTATCAGCACAAAAAGCACCGGCACGATAAAGATAGCCAGCGTCGAGGCCGCCAGCATTCCCCCCAGCACCGTAAGCCCGATCGTCCTGCGCGCCACCGCACCCGCTCCTGAAGCAAACACCAGCGGCAACACCCCCAGGATAAAAGCCATCGACGTCATGACGATGGGACGCAGACGCAGCTTCACCGCCTCCAGCGTAGACGCTATCAGGTCCTCACCCCTGTCCACCCGTACCTTGGCAAACTCCACGATCAGGATCGCATTCTTCGCCGCCAGCCCGATCAGTGTGATCAGCCCGATCTGCGCATAGACATTATCCGTCAGCTTTGGCACCAGCTCCAACGCCAGTATCGCCCCAAAGGCGCCGATAGGCACCGCCAGCAGCACGCTGAAAGGCACCGACCAGCTCTCGTACAGCGCCGCCAAAAACAAAAACACAAAAGTGATGGAGAACAAAAAGATATACACCGTAGCAGAACCCGCCTTTACCTCCTCATAGCTGAGCCCCGAAAACTCGTACGTATACCCCGTGGGCAATACCCTCGCCGCCACGTTCTTCAACGCATCCAGCGCCTTTGTGCTGCTGACACCCGTCGCAGGCACCCCATCCACCTCCGCCGTCCGGAAGATATTGAAATGAGATATCAGCGGAGCCGTCTCCGTCGGCTGATAGCTGACCAATGTCCCCAGCGGCAGCATCTGGCCCGCCTGGTTCCGTACATAGTATTTGTCCATGTCCGAGATCATGCTCCGGAACACCGTATCCGCCTGCACCACCACGTGAAAGGTCCGGTTGTAGGTCGTGAAGTCGTTGATATAAAGACTTCCCATAAAGGCCTGGATGGTCGTAAACACATCCCCCACATTGACCCCCAGCTTTTCGCACTTCTCCCTGTCTACCGACAGGTTGTAGGCAGGAGTATGCGCCGAATAAAAGCTGTAGGCATTCGCAATAGCCGGATCCCTGTTCGCCTCCGCGATAAAATTATTCACCACCCTTTCAAAAGCATGCAGATCGTCATTCGTACTTCGCTGCTCTATCTGTACCGTGAACCCCACGCTTGCCCCGATGCCCGGGATGGGACTGGGCTGTATCACCTCTACATTCGCATTACGCACCCCCGCATCCGCTATACGCCGCTGCAGCACGCTGAGGATACCCGGCACCTCTTCGTCCGCCCCATGTCGCTCATCCCAGGGCTTCAGCTGACAATAGACGGTACCGCAGTTGGAATTGGAGGCGTTCGTAATGACATTCAGCCCCGACAGGGCCGCATAATGCGCCACTCCCGGTGTAGTCGATACCACCTTCATGATCTGCGTCATGGTATTTACCGAGGCTGCCGTCGAAGAGGCCGGTGGCAGCTGGAAAGTGACATAGATATTCCCGTCGTCTTCGGAAGGAATAAACCCCGTAGGCTTGTCCTTGAACAGCAGCAACGCTCCGATAAGGATACACAGCAGCAGCACCAGTATGAACCGCGATGCCCGGATGCTTTTTTTCACCCCCTCGGAATACTTGTCCGTCACCCGCTCGAACCAGGCATTGTACTGATAGAACAGCTTGTTGAGCCCCTTTGCCTCTCGCTTGATCTTCGTTGGCCTCAACAGGAGCGTACACAGCGCCGGTGTCAGCGACAGCGCGATAAAGGCGGATATGATCACTGAGATCGCTATGGTAATAGCAAACTGTTGATAAAGCCGCCCCACAATACCCGGTATAAAACCCACCGGCACAAAGACGGCCGCCAGTATCAAGGCGATCGCCACCACCGGGGCGGATATATCCTTCATGGCATAGTAGGTAGCCTCTTTTGGCGACATCCCCTTTTCGTCGATATAATGCTGCACCGCCTCCACCACGATGATCGCATCGTCCACTACAATACCGATCGCCAATACAAAGCCGAACATTGTCAGCGTATTGATGGTGAAGCCTAATGGAATAAAAAAGCAAAAAGTACCCACTATCGACACCGGTATCGCCAGCACCGGTATCAGCGTGGAACGCAGGTTCTGCAGGAAGAGAAAGACCACCACCGCTACCAGACCCAGCGTCATCAGCAACGTATTCACCACATCGTGCATCGACACCTTCACCACCGTCACCGACTCGAAAGGCACCGAATACTCCACATCCGCGGGAAAAAATTGCTTCAGCTGCGCCAGCTCTTTATAGATCCCTTCCGCCGTACGCAGCGCATTGCTGCCCGGGGACTGGTATATCTGCAGATAGGAGGCCCGCTGACCGTCGACAAATGAATTGCTGGAAAAAGTGAACTTACCCAGCTCCACCCGCGCCACATCCTTTAAATAGACCAGCTCCCCCGTGGAAGGCACCGTCTTGACGATGATGTTCTGGAACTCCGAAGGCTTGCTGAGTCTTCCGTTCACAAGAATACCGATCTCAAAGGTCTGCGTCGGCAGCTGCGGAGGCACTCCCGCCGAACCCGCCGCCACCTGCACATTCTGCGCATTCAATGCGTTGATGATATCCTGCGGCGTCAGACTATAGGAAGCCATCTTCTGGGGATTCATCCATATCCGCATGCTGAAGTCGTCCGTGAATCGTGTGATCGTGCCTACACCCGGCACCCGCAGCAAAGCATCCTGTATGAATATATTGGTATAGTTGTCGAGAAAAGTGATGTTATGCGTCCCCTTCGGTGAATAGATAGCCACCATCATCAGCATGCTGGGATTCACCGCACGCACCGTGATCCCCAGACGGCTTGCCACCGATGGCACCAGCGGCGTGGCAATGCTTACCCTGTTCTGTACGTCCAGCGTCGCAATATCGATGTCCGTACCGATACCGAAGGTGACATTCATTGTCATCACTCCGTTGTTCGTGCTGTTGCTCTGCATATATTCCATCCCCGGCGTACCGTTCACCTGCTGCTCGATAGGCGTTGCCACCGTCTGCTCCACCGTCTGGGCGTCCGCTCCCGTGAACTGCGCATTCACCTGCACCAGCGGCGGCGTGATGTCCGGATACTGGTCTATAGGCAGCACAGCAATACAGATCGTACCCGTGATTACCAGCACAATGCTGATGACAATGGCCGTCACCGGCCTTTTTATAAAAGTATTCGCGATCATAGATTGTTACCTCCCCCTTCCAGCAGCCGCAGGCCCCTGTTTATTAGCTGTTGTAATAGCCGATCCGTCATGCAATGCCTGCACGCCATCCACTACGATACGGTCCCCGTCCTTCAACCCTTTTGAAATAAGGACATTCGCCCCTATCGTCTGCCCCTCCTCTACCTTCACCTGCGACACCGTCGTATCCCGGGCGAGAAAGACAAAATATTCTCCCATCTGCTCCACCACCGCCCGCCCCGGTATCGTTATCTGAGGCCCCGGCTCCAGATTGTGCACCCGCAGCACACAGCTCATGCCCGCCCGCAGATCGTATTTCGGATTGGGAAATACCAGCCGGATACGTATCGTCCCTGTTTGCGGGTCCACCGCCCTGTCGATGACAGATATCTTGCCGCTGTAAGGATAGAGCCTGTTGCCCGGCATGATAATGGTAAACAGTGAGTCCAGCTCCCTCTGCTTTGTACGCTGCAGGTCCTCATAATGGGCCAGCTGCGCCTCGTTTGCCAGAAAGTCCACCGCCATCGGCTCATCCGTCGATATGGTCGTCAGCGTCGTCGTTCCCACCGTCACCAGGTTTCCCAGCTTGACCTGGCTAAAGCCTACCGTACCCGAAAAGGGCGCCCGGATCACCGAATACGTAAGATTGGTCGCCGCCGTCTTCAACGCCTCCCGCGCCGCCGTCACCTGGTTCTTTGCATTTTGCAACGCTATCTCCGCATGGTCCAGCACCTGCCTGGCCACCGCATTGTGCTGGTTCAGGTATTCATACCGTTTGGCATCCTGCTCCGCCTGCGTTTCATTGCCTTCCGCCACCTGCACATTCGCAGCCGCCTCGTCATAGGCCGCTTTGTAAAGCCGCTCGTCGATCTCGTATAGCTTCTCTCCCTTTGTAACATGCGTACCCTCCTTAAAAAATATTCCCGTGATCGCCCCCTGTACCTCCGCATGAATATCCACCTGCATCAATGCCTGCGTGGTAGCGGGGTATTTGTCATAGTACGTGACAGGCTTCGACTTTACTGTCATCAGGTTGACAGGGATCGCGGAATTGGTAGCGGCCGGCTTCTTATCCGTACAGGAAAAAAAGACCACCGTACCCATCAGTACCAGACCTAATGTCCGTCTGCTCATAGATTTATTTATTTGGTGGATGTTTGATGATGATGGCTCCCATGGACTTCTCCAGGTCTATTTTGCTGGACAACAGCTGGAACAGGGCATTCTGATACCCTATCTCCGAGCTGATCAGATTCGACTCCGCCGTGATCACATTCAGATAGGCCACTACCCCCTGGCCGTATTGAAGAGATACGATATCATAGGTCTTCCGCGCCAGATCCGCATTGTTACGCATGACCTCCAGGTTGTACAAATTGCTCTTATAGTCCGCCAGAGCGCTCTCATATTCAGATGCTATCTGCGCCTTCAGGTCCACCTCGCTCCAGTCCAGCTGCCGGCTCTGCAGACGGGCCCGCTTGAGGCTGTTCGTCCTTGCAAAACCCGTAAAGATGGGCCAGTTCAGCGACAGGCCCATATACGAATAGGGGTAGGTGTTAGTCCATAGTGCGCCGAAATTATTATTTTGAAATGCCAGGTCATAGTCGAAAAAGGCCCCTACCGTCGGCAGCCAGGCCAGCCGGTAATAACGTACAGCCTGATCCTGCAGCTTCCTGGACGTTTGCAGCTCCTGGAACTCGATACGCTTTTGGTAATCCAGCGCCTGCGTCGTGTCGAAGTCCACGTCATGCCGCATTTGCGCCGTATCGTACAGCACATTGAAGGACTGTTCCGTCGGCATACCCATCAGCTGCTTCAGCTGGGTATATTGTGGCTGCACATTCAGCTGCGCCTGCCGGAGCTGCGCCATGGAATTGTTGAGGGTAATAGTAGCTTCATTATAATCCGTCTGGTCCACCGTACCCGCTACAAACTGATGATACGTGTCATGGACATTCTTCGCCAGCCTCGACGTATCCTCTTTCAACACATTGATCTGCTCCAGCGTCAGCAGCAGACTGTAAAAGGACTTGCTCACGGCCGCCACAAGAAAGATCTTCGTACTGTCCGTTATCTGCTCCGCCTGCTCCATATAAAGGTTTGCGCTCCTTGACGCATAGAGCAGTGCAGGATTGAAGATGGTTTGCGTCACCGACAGCACCGGGTTGAAGCTGTTCACTACACCCGTCCGCTGCTGTACCACCGTACCGCCCGCATTTTTTACAAAGGAAGTAGGCAGGCTGTTGTAATGAGTAAGATTGCCCGAAATGCCGGCCTGTGGCAGCCAGCCCGCCAGATTGATGGAATTGGTCACCCGGGCGATATCCACCCCGATCAAGGCCTGATTGAGACGAGGTTGATGCTTCAACGCATACTCCACACATTGATCCAGCGTAAAAGCATGGACCGTATCAGCCTGCGCATCGGCTACAGAAAAAGAATAAAGGAAAAAGCTCAGCGCGTAAATATATTTTAATATAGATGACATATCGGCTAATGACTATTTTTTTACCATACACCCGCTGCACAGGACAATGTCCATAGAAGCTAAGGCGACGGCTGTAAATAATAGGCTATTGCAATCCGATAGGTCAAAAAGGAGTGGACGGTATGAAAGATCAACAATCCGTCATCGGGGATGAAATTAGGATTTATTCAATTCCCCATGCAAATCCCGATCCATTTAAATCGCTTTTTAATTTGCCAAAATCCACTTCATCCGTCCACCCCGTCCACTCACCATTTATCCATTGAAAGAAGCTTTCTGGCTTCTCATCATCTATTCAGCACCGGCGGTGTTTCGGTCCACTCACCATCTATCCAATCCCAGCAGCTTTCTGCCAAGGGGAGAAAGTTCCGCCGTTCCATATTTTGTCTGCTCCCATTTCCTGGGATCACCCGGAAATGCATATCCCTCAGGAGCCCTTCTTTCCTGCCAGGATGAAATACGCCACTGGCGCAGGATTTCATTATCTTCCTCGGTCGGCATCATAGATATATACTGCGCCATCCGTGCTTTATTCCCGCTGGTATTTGCCCGGATCCCATGCGGCTGCGTGCTGTTGAATATCAATAGATCACCCGCCTCCATCGGCACCTTCACGATCCCGAAACCGGTGACATCCGGCTTGAAATGATCTCTGTCCTCCGGCTGCGTCAGCTTCCAGCTGTCATAAGTACGATACAGTTCCGGCACACATTGAAAACCACCCATATGCTCATCCGTCTGATCCGCCAGCGCCAATACCCCCTGCACATTCTGCGGCTTCGTTTCAGGATCATAATCCCAATGGATAAAGCCCTTGTACTCATATCCCGGACGAATGGGAAAATTCAGATTGGCCCGGTCGATGGTGACCCATAGCTTCTCCATACCCCATACATCGGCGAACGCCTGGTGCACCTTCGGATACTGCCTGTTATCCCACAGGTATTGATGATTATATACTTCCACCATACCCGTATTCGTGAGCTCCTTCATCTTCATCTCCGCCCGCGGCGGTGTATACCATGTCGCAGGATCATGGGGGTCCTTCTCCTCGAACTCCCAAAGAAAATCCGCCAGCCGCGCCACCTGCTCGCGGGGAACAGCATCCTTCACGACGACATATCCATTGTGTACCCAAAATTGCCAATCCGCTTCAGACAAAACCCGTAGCGGCTCGCCATTGCTGCGGTCATTGAGCTTCACCTTGCTCGTCTTGGATGTGGAAGGATTACCTGGAATGTCCTTATGCGCCCCCTCCGGTCCGCTCGCCGGCGCCGTCGTTGCTGCCATGGTTGCAGCCATAGTCTGTTGTTCCATATAACAAGTTTTGATACAAAGCTCTCTCAATGACGGGAGGTTTACAGCCTTCACAGTGATCGTTTTTTGCTCTCCATTGACATTTTCCACCAGCTTATTGGCAATTTTCCGAACTTTACAGACAAATCACTCATCTGTGAAGATCCAAAAGGAAATAGTGCTCCCCGATCCCGGCAAGTCGTTCAAGCTCTTTACCCCCAGCTTGAAAAACTATTTTTACTGGCACTATCACCCCGAATATGAATTGGTCTTTGTGGAAGCCCTGACCGGCATCCGGCATGTAGGACGACATATCTCCCACTTCACGGGCAGCGATCTTGTTCTCATCGGTCCCAACGTGCCGCATTTGAATTTTGATTACGGCATAGAAACCGACTATCGACAGATCGTCGTTCAGCTAAAGGAAAATTTTTTGGGCGACGCATTCGGAGAGACACCTGAGTTCTCCCAAATTAACGACCTCTTTGAAAATGCCTATTTAGGACTTGCGTTCGAAGGAGAGACCAAACGAATGGTGGCGGAAAAATTACGGCGCATGCAGGGCCTTTCTCATTTTCGACAGCTGATCAGCTTATTGGAAGTATTTCAATTACTCGCCACTTCAAAAGAGGTCACACAGCTCAATGAGCAGGACACCAGCATCAAGCTCTTTCTCGACGACAAGATCAGGATGGGCTCCATCTATAAATACATCCATGCCAATTACGATCGGCGCCCCGATGTCAACGTCGTGGCCGCCAGCGTGCATTTGAGCACCGCCGCTTTCTGCCGCTACTTCAAAAAACAGACGAACATGACCTTCACCGACTTCGTGAATCAATACAGGATCACACAGGCAAAGACCTTGCTGCTAAAAGGCCTCACGGTCACCGAGACCTGCTATGAGGTCGGCTTTGAAAGCCTGTCTTATTTCAATAAATTGTTCCGGCGACTGACAGGCGGGAACCCCTCCGCCTTCAAAAGAAGATAGCCCCGCCCTCTCTTATTAGCCCTGCAATCATAGTTCAATCCGGCCTGAACTAAATGCGTCCGGCAGCGCCTACTTTTATAAAAACTTAAAAATATGCCTCGCGTCCACCTCGTCCTCACATTCGCCGTCCTCCTCCTGCTCGACGGCCTCCTGGCCGCCGCACAAAAGCCAATCACTCAAACCACCGCCCAAACGCCAACCGCCCAATCTCCTGCCAACCAGCCCCCCATCGTACGCAAACAGCTCATGCTTGCCCGTTTCGATGCCCGCTCCATCTCCAGGGTCGACATGCGCGAGATCAACCTCGCCCCCGGACAAAAAGGTCCCCTTCACAAACATCCATGCCCCGTCGTTGGATACATCGTCTCGGGCGCTATATACTTCCAGGTAAAAGGCGATTCCGCCCGTATCCTAAAGGCCGGCGATCCCTTCTACGAGCCGGCAAACACCGTCATCACGCATTTCGATAATGCATCCGCGGCAGCGCCGGCCAAATTCATCCTCAACTACCTTATGAATACGGAAAAACAATTCATCATCCTTTTGGATGACAAGGAGCAGGAAATACAATCACCTAACTGATCTTTTTCAATTCCCTCAGCGCATCACGGGCGATCCATCGCGCCGCATTGCTGTCTTGCAACAGAATACGCTCGGCCGTAAAGATAGCTGCCTCGCGCAGACGGGCATTCCTTTTCCCGATCTGACGCAGGGCCCAGTTCACCGCTTTCTTTACAAAATTTCGATCATCATAGGCTTCTTTCTCGATCAGCGGCAGAAAGGCAAGGAACACCTTATCCTCCGCCTTTTTATTATGCACCGCATACTCGGCCATCAATACAAACCCCGCCCGTTTGACAAATTCCTCTTTCCGCTTGCTGAACGCGATTGCCTTCTCCACCGCAAAAGCCGTCCTGTCAAAAAGATTGCCGCACACCTGGTCACAAAGGTCCCAGGAATTGAAACCCTTTACCCAGGCGTCGATCTGTCGGACCGTCACTTGAGCCGGATCATCGATCATCGAGGCAAGTATCCTGGCCTCATGAAATTCCGTCTCCCATAAGGCAAGCGCCAGGGCATGATCTTTTTTTATTTCCTTCGCAAGCGCCCTCAAGGCAGGTATCGATACCCCCAACGCATGCGTCGCATCGATGCCAAATCGCTGCATACCCTCCCGGACGGCAGGCGTACTCATTTCCCGGAGCTGGGATAAAATGAAGGCTACAGTATTCATAACTATTTCTTCCGGACCCCCAATTCGGCCACTGTCACCCCATTGCCGCCCGTCACATGCAGCACCGAGAATGAAAAGTACCGGGCCGTCACAGGATGCTCCAGCCGCACCACCTGCTCCAGGGGATTGGAGCGGATATTGGCGAACTCACCTTCCGCCACCTTCTGCCAGCTCGTACCATCCGTACTCGTATAAAAGGCATAACGGTCAGCCATACCCTCCGTTTTCCCATCCTGGCGCGGCAAATAGGTCAGGGCGCCGATAGACTGCTCCTTACCCATATCGATGGCTATCTCCTGTGGAAAGCTTGCGGGCGGGGCGGCATCCAGCGTGCTCCACATCGTGCCTGTCCGCTCGTCGATGGCCAGTTCAGGCTTACCAGCCCCTGCGGCAGATCCCAGTACCTTCCATCCTTTCTTTGACAGACCCAGCTCCGCCAGCGCTACCTCGCTCGACGTTCCATCTGCCTCAAAGCTGCGCGCCTTGACTATCCCTCCTTCCACCAATAAGAAAGGCGCCTTATAAGATGGTGAACCAGGCCCTGGCTCCGATCCATCCAGGGTATAGCGTATGGCTGCCACGGGACTTTCCGTATGAATGCTGACCATCCCCTCCTTGTCCCGGACAATGGAAGGACGCACCAGATGTGCCGGCTCCCTGAACAATCCAAAATCACTGAGCGCCACACAGGCCGCCGAACCCGTGATCCGCAGCCTCACCTTGGTCGTCGTCACATTTTGTTCCAATCGTATCAGACGATTAGCGCCGATGCTCGTACCCGCTCCTATCTTTTCCCATTCTCCATTTACATAAGCCTCCACCGTCCAGGCGCTGATACGCTGCCCCAGCTTGATATTTTCGCGCAGCCGGATGACATTGAATGTCACCGCCCGCCCCAGATCCACCACCAATTCCGGAGTGGTCACCGCATCATCAGTCGCCCAATAGCTGTATCGGTCGCCATCCACCAGCCTGCCAGGACCAAATAGCACCCCATTGTTCCCCCGGATATTGCTGGCGGTAAAATGTGCTCCCTTCGCCAGGTTCAGGGAAAATGTCTGTCGCAGCAGATCCCCAAACGCCCGCAGGGAAGCTACATCACGTTCATTCAGCATACCCCTCCTGTCGGGAGCCAACCCCAGATCCAGGCTGGCGCCACGGCCAACACTCTGATAATAGAGGTCCAACAGCTGGTATGGCGATTTAACCTGCTCATCCTGGGAGGCATGATAGAACCACCCCGGCCGCAAAGGCACATCACATTCCGCCGGCATCCAGAACTTCCCGTTACGGGTGCCCTCCGTAGCCAGCCAGTATTTATTATACCCGTTGGAAGGCTTTTTGCCCTCATCAGGCGATTGCGGAGTATAGGTCTCCCAGCAGGTGACCCCCGCGTGTCCCTCCTCGTTACCTACCCAGCGTACATCCGGTCCCACATCTCCAAATATCGCCGCCATGGGCTGCAGCTTCCGCACAATGGCCCAGGTCGTATCCCAGCCATAGTAGGTCGTACGATCTATCTTCCTTGTCTCCCGCGCGCCCCCATAATATCCGTCTCCCCCATTGGCCCCATCATGCCAGGACATGAATAAAGGACCATATTGCGTACATAGCTCCCGTAGCTGCGCCCGGTATATCTTCACATAGGCGGACGTACCGTACGCGGGATTGTTCCTGTCCCAGGGGGAGCAATACAACCCCATCCGCATGCCCAGCTTGTTACAGGCCAGCTGGTATTCCTTTATGATATCCCCCTTACCATTTTTCCAGGGGCTCTTGCTGATATTATGTTCCGTGGTTTTTGTGGGCCAGAGACAAAGCCCGTCGTGATGCTTGGCAACGATCACCACTCCTTTGAAGCCCCCGGCCCTGGCCGCGCCAACGATCTGCATGGCGTCGAAATGGGAGGGATTTACCAGGGCAGGGTCCTCGTCCCCATAACCCCACTCTTTGTCCGTGTATGTGTCCACTCCAAAATGAATAATACAATACATCTCCGTCTCATGCCATAGGAGCTGCCTTTTCGTCGGCAGCACACCATATGGTTTGGGTGCATCCTGGGCACAGAGGACGCCGCTCAAAAGAGCAGTCCAACAAAACAAAAAGGATCTTTTCATTAACAGTAGCTTGAATATCAAATATACAGAGCAATTTCCCCTGCCCTCTCCGGAAGATGGTTTTTTATCCTAACTTTATTACAATCATCATTACCATGCGCTACTACACACCAAAGCTGCTGCTCCTTATTCCATTTTTCGCTCTTGCCTGCGGGACAGGCCCGGCCCCAAAAGAAAAACCTGCATCCGCCGACCCGTTGGCCAGGGCCTCCCGAAAGGACAGCAACGGGTGGATCTATGTTCACCTCGAAGGCAGCCCCTCCGACATTGGCTACCAGCATGGATACCTGCTCGCCGAAGACATCGATACCACCCTGCAGGCGTTGTCCTCCTTCCTGCAGCATGAGACAAAAAAAGATTGGGAATTCTACCGTCATTGCGCCGCCAGCTTCCTGTGGCCAAAGGTCGACTCCGAATACAAGGCGGAGATCAACGGCATCGTGGCTGGATTAAAAGCAAAACATAAAAACTACGACAGCCTCGATATCACCGCCCTCAATGCCCAAGAAGAGCTGGCTTACTATTACGTCCCCCAGCTGATGGACAAACAAAAGCCCGGCAGCGGAGACAACAAGGCTCCCGGCAATTGCAGCGCATTCATCGCCACCGGCAGCTACACAAAAGATGGTAAGATAGTAATAGGTCACAACAACTGGACCTCCTATATGATAGGCCAGCATTGGAATGTCATCGCCGACATCGTCCCCGACAAAGGCAGCCATATGCTGATGGACTGTATGCCCGGCTATATCCACAGCGGAGATGATTTCGTCATCACCAGCAACGGCATCCTTATCACCGAGACCACTATCACCCAATTCAAAGGCTTCGACTCCACCCAGACGCCCGAGTTTGTCCGTGCCAGGAAATCCGCCCAATATGCAAACAGCATCGACGATGTCATCCGCCTCTTTGTGACAGGCAATAATGGAGGATATGCCAACGACTGGCTCATCGGGGATATCAAGACCAACGAGGTTGCCAAGCTCGAGCTGGGGCTAAAGGATTATAAGGTCTGGCGATCAAAAGATACCGCCATCGCCGGCTCGAACTTCGCCAGTGATCCCCAGTTAATAAAAGACGAGACTACATTCAGCACCACTGACCCGACAACATCTCCCAATGCCCGTAAGAAAAGAATGGAACAGCTTCTGCTCGTTGACATGAAAGGCAAGATCGATCTCGGGCAAGGTCAAAAGATAGAGTCCGACCACTACGATGTCAACCGTCACACAAACGCCAGCAATAAATGCGTCGTCTGCGGCCACGTGGATGAAGATAAAAAGGGTTGTATGGAATGGGACTGGCCGGCTTATTACCCCGGAGGTTCCGTGCAAAGCAAGATCACTACCGCAGACCTGGCAAAAGACCTCAAATTTTGGGCGCATATGGGTCATCCCTGCGGACAGGATTTTATAGCCGCCCCCTTTTACAAGCTGCACCCCGAATACGCCTGGCAGGCAAAATATCTCACAGCTCTGCGCGCCTATCCCTGGACATTGTTCGGGGCCCGGCCGCATTAGGAACTATTTCTTTCAAATCAATCCATTCAGCCGTGCATACTGCAACAGCATGATCGTCTTGCCATCCCGGATCTCACCGGTACCGATCATCGACATCGCCTTGTCCGCATCCAGCTCCAGCACCTCTATATCCTCTTGTTCATGCGCCACGCCACCCCCGTCGTTTATTTTCATGCTTCGCTCATACTCTGCCACAAAAAAATACAGGATCTCCGTGACCGAGCCCGGCGACATATAGGCCTCAAATATTTTGCGCACGCTGGCCACCTTATACCCCGTCTCCTCCTCCGTCTCCCTTCGGATGGCATCCTCCGGATTGTCCTTGTCCAATAACCCTGCACAGGCCTCTATCAACATCCCCGACTCATTCCCGTTTACAAAGGTAGGCAGACGGAACTGACGGGTAAGGATCACTTTTCTCTCCTTCCCATGGTACAACAGGATAGTGGCCCCATTCCCCCTGTCATAAGCCTCCCTGCTTTGCCGCTGCCAGCTGCCGTCCTTTTTTTGATAATCATAGGTCACCTTCCGGAGCGTATACCAGTTGTCGGAAAGCACTTCTGTTTCAATTATTGTAACCTTTTTGTTTTTCATGCATCAAACCTACATTATTATGTCCATTTCACGACGAACAGCTGATTGGCCAAATTCACCGCCAGGCTGTAGCTGATTGCCAGCTAGGTTCATTTAGCGGCCGGAGGCCGTTGTCCACATTATATTCGTAAATTGTATTATGGAACAAATTGTTAAGATACTGTCCATCCGGAATGTAACACACGACGTAAGGTCCTATCAGATCGAAAAGCCCGACGGCTATCGGTTCGAACCCGGCCAGGCTACAGAAATATCCATCAACAAGGACAGGTGGAAGGAAGAACGTCGCCCATTCACCTTCACCAGCCTCAACGAATGGCCTTATCTGGAATTTACCATAAAATCCTACCACGATCACGACGGCGTCACTCATGAGCTCAGCAAGCTGGTGCCTGGCGACGAGCTGATACTCCGCGACGTATGGGGCGCCATCTCCTACCACGGCGCAGGTTATTTTATTGCAGGAGGCGCCGGCATCACTCCCTTCATCGCCATATTCCGGCAATTGCATAAGGACGGCAAGGTCAAAGGCAATCAGCTTTACTTTTCCAATAAGACCAGCCAGGACATCATCCTGAAAGAAGAATTTGATAACATCCTCGGACTCAATGCGCATTATATCCTCACCCGGGAAGAAAACCCCGCCTATCGCAAAGGCCCCATCGATAAGGAATTCCTCCTCCGTGAGATAGGTGATTTCACCAAACCTTTTTATATCTGCGGACCCGACAAAATGGTGGCTGATATCACCCAGCTGCTTACCGAGCTGGGCGCGAACCCCGAAGCCCTCGTATTCGAGAAATAGGTCGCCCCGCTCCCATCACACCGGTTCGTCCAGGTCCGGCCCAACCAATCATTGTCGCCCCGCGCGGCCAATTATCCCCGGACAGCCCAAATATTTAAAAAAATATTCCTTCCCCTTTTGCCTAACTTGCACGCCGATCCAGGAACCGCTTTCAGCGGTTCCTCCGCACATATATTTTCAACTCGTATGTCTTCCGACCTGACCAATCCGGATTTTCAGCTGGCCGCCCGGTTCGTAAACCACACCGGCAGATCCCTTTTTCTCACTGGTAAGGCCGGCACCGGAAAGACCACTTTCCTCCAATACATCAGGGATAATACGTTCAAGAAGCTGGCCGTCGTGGCGCCCACAGGCGTAGCAGCCATCAATGCAGGAGGCACCACCATGCACTCTTTTTTTCAGCTTCCCTTTGGCCCCTATGTCCCCGCGCAGCAATACGGATGGAACGCGGGCCGCTCCGGCGCCAGCGACCCCAACAGCCTGCTGTCCGGCATACGGTTCAATGCCAGCAAACGCGAGCTGCTGCAGGAGCTCGAGCTGCTCATCATCGACGAGATCAGCATGGTCCGGGCAGATATGCTCGATGCCGTAGATGCCATTCTCCGCCATTTCCGTCACCAGCCCCTGCTGCCCTTTGGCGGTGTACAGGTACTTTATATAGGCGATCTCTTTCAGCTTCCTCCTGTCATATCACAAGAGGAGTGGCAGCTGCTAAAGGAATATTACAACAGCCCCTTCTTTTTTGATGCTAAGGTTATCCGCGAACAGGCCCCTGTCTTCCTCGAATTAAAAAAGATCTATCGCCAGCAGGAGGCTGCTTTTATCGGGATCCTCAACAATATCCGCAACAACAGCGCTTCCGCGGATGACCTGGAAAAATTGCACGACCATTATCAACCCGACTTTACGCCACCCAGGGACAGCAGCTATATCACCCTCACCTCGCACAATGCACGCGCCGAATACATCAACCAGGCCGAGCTCGGCAGACTGCGCGGCAACCTCCACGCCTTCGAGGCCTCCATCACAGGAGAATTCAGCGATAAAGCCTTTCCTGCCGAAAAGACCCTGCAGCTAAAGGAAGGCGCCCAGATCATGCTCATCAAAAATGACAAAGGGGAATCACGCAGATATTTCAACGGCAAGATAGGTACCATCAAGGCCATTGTGGCCGACAAGATCACCATACTCTTCCCCAACGAGCCCGGCGAGCTCATACTGGAAAAAGAGACATGGAGGAACATCCGCTATCAGTACAACAGAGAGAAAGATAAGATCGAGGAAGAAGAGCTCGGCACTTTCTCCCAATATCCCATCCGGCTGGCCTGGGCTATTACCATTCACAAAAGCCAGGGACTCACCTTCGACAAGGCCGTCATCGATGCAGGACAATCCTTCGCTCCGGGACAGGTATATGTAGCCCTCAGCAGACTCCGCTCCATCGAAGGACTCGTACTGCAATCCCGTATACACCCTTCTTCCATCAGTACCGACCCAAGGGTCATCGACTATACCAACAGCCGGCAGTCCGGCCAGACGCTCCTCAACAGCCTGAAGGAAGAGCAACATGCCTTTATCCGTGACACCCTGTTGAAAGCTTTCGAATGGTCACGCCTCACCGAAGCCATACGGGACCACCATGCCGGCTTCAACCACCGCCAGATCCCCGGCAAAACAGACGCCATCAGCCTGACGGCATCCTGGCTGGAAAGTTCAGTCCATCAGCAGGACACCTCCCTCAAATTCTCCCGCCAGCTGGAGCAGCTCCTTTACACCGCCCGCGAGAATGGCTACCGCCAATTACAGGAAAGAATGCAGGCAGCTGCCGCCTGGTTCCTGCGGAGCCTGGAAGAAGACCAGATCCAGCCCCTGCAACAGCATATAGAGGAAGTGAAGGTTCGAAAGAAGATAAAGAAATACTACACCGAATTGCGGGAATTAAAGACCATGCTCACCCGAAAAAAGCAGCAATTGGAAGACGCGCTCGCCCTGGTAGATGGCCTTCAAAAAGGAGTTGACGCCGCACAGCTTCTGTCCGACCTCCAGGACATCCGTAAACAAAGGGAAATAGCACTCGCCGGCAACCCGGCAGAAGTTCTCGCCCCCTCAGCAGGTTCCACCCGAGCACAAGGCCCCACCCAAACAAAAGGTTCCACCCGCGAAACAGGCTCCCCCACAAAAGGCTCAATAGCTTCCACCCCAGGCAAGGCGCCCAAAGGCGAAACCCATCGTATCAGCCTTCATCTCTACAAGGCAGGCATTCCCATCGCCGAGATCGCATCGCGCCGGGGACTCGCTCTCAACACCGTCGAAGGTCACCTGGCATCCTTTATTTCCACGGGAGAGATAGATATAAAAGAGCTCGTACCCGAGCATAAGATAGAATTCATCAGGGTCGCCCTTCTGGAACTGGGCGACGACACAAAGCTCGGCCCTGTCAAAGCCCGGCTGGGTAACGATTACAGCTTTGGAGAGATCCGCGCGGTACAACAGCACTTCCGCCTGCACGGACGCCTCCGATAGCAGTCCTGGCCGGCCAAAGTCCTGACCGGCCCTCACTCTGTTCGCAATGATTTCACGGGATTAGCCACCGCCACCTTCAATGCCTGAAAGCTCACCGTCAGCAAAGCTATCAGCAGCGCCGTCCCACCCGCCAGCAGGAACACCCACCACTGCACATCGATATGATACGCAAAATTCTGCAGCCAGACATGCATCGCCCACCACGCCAAAGGAGAAGCCACCACAAAAGCTATCAGCACCAGCAGCAGGAACTCCCTCGACAAAAGCCCAAACAACGTGCTGACCCTTGCCCCCAGCACTTTCCGTATCCCAAACTCCTTCGTCCGCTGCTCCGCCGTGAACATCGCCAGCCCCAGCAAACCCAGACAGGAGATAAATATCGCCAGAAAGGCAAAACAGTTCGACAGACTGTGCACGATGGCTTCGCTCTTGTATAATTTCTGATATTCCTCGTCGGCAAATCTGTACGTAAAAGGGAACTTCGGATTCAGCTCCCTGCACAATCGCTCCAGCTCCGCCAGCGCCTGTTTGGTCTGCCCCGCCTTCGTTCGTACGAGCGCACTTCCCCAGTCTTCATGTTCCCGCAGCCGGATGATCAGTGGCTGTATAGGTTCATGCAATGAATTGAAATGGAAATCCTTGAGCACCCCCACGATCGTTCCCTTTTTTTGCCAAAAGGTCAGCCGCTTGCCAACGGGATCCTTATAGCCTATTTTCTTCAGGGCGGACTCGTTGATGATATATCCCACCGAATCTGTTGCAAAGTCCCGGGAAAAATCCCTGCCCGCCACAAATTGCAGCCGCAACGTTCTGGCCATATCGTATCCCACAGACGCCTGCGTGAACATCGGCAGCACATTCGGGTCCTTGCCATCCCAATCTACCCCGCCTGTACCATTCTCGATCTGGGTAGGCTCCGATGTCATTCGCGTAACATCGCTGACCCCGGGCAGACGCAACGCTTCCTCCTTGAAGGTGGAATATTTCCCCGTAAGGTCCCCCTCCAGCGGGATATAGACAAGGTTCTCCCGATCAAAACCCAGGTTCATCGTCCGGACATAGTTCACCTGACCTGCTATGATTATAGTCCCGATGATCAGCACAATAGACAGTACAAATTGAAAGACCACCAGCCCCTTCCTCAGCCAGGCTGCCCCGCCGCCAAATTTTAACCCACCCTTTAGCACCCTTATCGGCTGGAAAGAGGAAAGGAACAGCGCCGGGTAAGAGCCCGCGATAGCGCCCGTTACCAGCGTCAGCGCCGCCATCCACAACCAGAAGGAAGAAGAACCATAAGGGAAGATGATATGCTTCCCCGTCATCTGGTTAAAGAAAGGCAATACCAGCACCAGCAACCCCAGCGCCAGGATCATCGCGAACGAGGCCAGCAGAATAGCCTCACTGATGAATTGCCTGATCAGGGCCGGACGAACAGCCCCCACCACTTTGCGTATCCCTATCTCCTTGGCCCGCTTCACCGACCGCGCCGTCGTCAGGTTCATAAAGTTGATACAGGCTATCAGCAGGATAAAGACCGCCACGATGCTGAACAGCCGCACATATTCGATACGACCACCCGCTATCTCCCCATTTTTAAAGGTCGAATGCAGATACACATCCCTGCTCCGCTGCATGCCCAGCTCGATCCGAAAGCTCTTGCTTTGCTCCTTATTAAGATTATCCAGGAAATGCGTAATTTTCTTCCTCACCAGCTCCGCATTTGCATCCTTCCGCAACAACAGGAATGTGTTCGGGCCGTTGTTCCCCCATTCTTTTGCCCAGCTGTTCTCTTCCAGGAAATTATCCCAGCTCTTCAAATAGTCGAACTTCTCCGACGACATCTCCGGCACATCAAACACGGCCGTCACCGTAAAGATCCTGCTGTTCTGATAACGGATGGGTTTGCCGATCGCCTCCCGGGGCGAGCCAAAAAAGTCCACCGCCATCTTCCGGGAGATGGCAATATCAGCCGGACCAGGCAAGGCGGTCGCCGGACTGCCCTCCAATAAGGGATAATCGAACATTTGAAAAAAAGCCGGGCCCGCCGAACAGCCCTTCTCCTTTAAGATCTTTTCCCCTACCTGGAAAGTATTATCCCCCTCCCAGGTGAACCCTGTCGCCAGTTCCACTTCCGGCAGCACTTTCTTCATCTCCGCCGGCAACAATCCCGGAGTATAATACCCCGCCTCGACCTTCCCGTCATAATACTGCCGCTCATACACCCTGTATAACCTGTCCGCCTTGGTATGCCAGGCATCCACACCCCTTTCATCCTGGATCCAGAGCAGGATCAGCAGGCTGCAGGTCATTCCCATCGCCAGCCCAAAAATGTTCAGCAAACTATACCCCTTGTGCTTCCAGAGGTTACGAATGGCGACTTTAAAGAAATTCTTTAGCATATGACGTTTTTTCTCATTTGGTAAAGGCGCTTCATTGTGCATTTTGTTGCATTTCTCCATGAAAAAAAGTCGCCTTCCAACTAAACCAAACGCGACCTTCCGGGTCTAATCCCCCATAAAACTATACTATGAGACGAATCCAGGGCATATTGGTAGTAAGTTCCTTAATCCTCTCCCTAGCTAGTTGCAGCAGCTCCAGAGTATCCAGGTCCAGCCTGGTACCCTTTACCAAAGACTTGAGACAGAAGCTGGAAAAAGAAAACATCGACCTTAAGCAGGTACAGTTCTACGTCGACCAGAAGATCGTTCTCGAACGCAACCTGGGGGATCAGAAGGTGGAGGTCACTTCCGGCGTCATAAAGCTTGAGAACGGGAAATATATCAATGAGGTCATCATTCCCGCCCTTACCCCCGGCATCTGCGAAGGAGTGGAAGGAGATAAATTGATGATAAGCTTCGAAAAGGGCAACAATAATCTCCCTTTTGGCCCCGGCAGCGGATATACATTTAATGAATATTCCTTATATGGGGTCGAATGGAAGAACGGCACCACCGCTGTGATGTATGACTCCAATAAATTCCGGGCCCATTGCGGCAGCTGTCAGGATATAGCCTCCGTCACCCTGCTGATCAGGAAAAATGTAATGGACAAGCTGGAGCGTAAATCACGCACTCTCAAGGGCCGGACGGTAGGAAAATAGGAATGCCCTGGTCAGGTGGCGCCCATTGAATTTTTCCGATCTTTGCCCCACCTGAAGGCATCCATGTCAAAAAAAAGAACGCCGAAATTACTGGCAGGCTATACGCATCACAACAAGGTCAGGCTCGTCCACGGCGGCGGCGACTATTTCTCGACGCTCATACAAATGATCGACCAGGCCACCGTCATGATCCACTTGCAGACCTATATCTATGAGGGAGATCAGACGGGCCGGATGGTCAGCGCCGCGCTCATACGGGCCGCCCGGCGTAAGGTACAGGTATACATACTCCTGGATGGATATGCCTCCCAGGATCTCTCCAAGGACATCATAAAGGAATGGAAAGAGGCAGGCATACGATTCCGCTGGTTCTGGCCCCTCCTGAAAACCCGCAACTTTTACTTCGGCCGCCGCATGCACCATAAAGTAGTGGTCGTCGACGCCTCCTATGGGCTCACCGGTGGGGTCAATATCAGCGATAGATACAACGACATCGGCGAACAAAAAGCCTGGCTCGACAGGGCCCTGCTCGTGGAAGGCGAGGCCGCGCTCAAGCTCCATATCATTTGCATGGACATGTGGACAAAGGCCTATTACAAGAGGGACGGCGGCCGCAAGGAAAGATTCGCCTGGTTGCCCGGCCACACGCCCGCTGAAGAATGTATGGTAAGGGTGCGGCGCAACGACTGGGTGCAGGGCAAAAGCCAGATATCCAAAAGCTACCTGGAAATGTTCCGGAATGCCCAATCCAATATCACTATACTATCCAGCTATTTTCTACCCGGCTCCATGTTCCGCCGGCAAATGACCCTCGCCGCCCGCCGCGGTGTCAAAATAAAGGTCATTGTAGGGAATATCTCCGATGTCAGGATCTCACGGCTAGCCGAACAGTATATGTATCGCTGGCTTTTTCGCAACAGGATCGAAGTGTATGAATACCTCGACACCATTCTTCATGGCAAGCTGGCCGTATACGATGGGCAATGGATGACAATTGGCTCCTACAACGTAAATAAGATCAGCGCCTATGCCAGTGTGGAATTGAATATGGATGTCCGGAATGCTGAATTCGCGGAGAAGGTGGAGAATGAGCTGGACGGGATCATTACCAGGCATTGCGTCCGCATCACGGAAAAGAACTTTCATCATTCTCCGTACGCTCAATTCATGCAATGGCTGTCATTCCAGACCATACGGTTAATTTTCTTCCTTTTCACCTTTTATTTCCGGCAGGAGAAGGGAGATTGATCATTCCCCTCGGATTTTTTCCAAAAAGACCTGAAGGCTATGCCTGTTCCACCCCGCTAGACGCCCCCGCTGCAATATGATCTCATTCTCACCCGGCTGCTGAAGAAAATAATGGAAGACAAACCGTGCCTTCCCATTCTCCCATCCTCTTATTTGCCCAAACCGCAGATCGTTGAACACCAGCGTATCGCTCCATTGTTCCACCGTATAATACCCCTGCGAGAACTGCATCAGCTCCCGCACATCCCCTCTTGATCGCAACGTACCCAAAAGGCTATCGTTACGGGGAAAATAGCTCCATTGAACCTTTCTCGCATGACCCAGCAAAGACAAATACCCCGTGTGAAAACCCGTCGAATCCTCCGCCACGATATACCACAGCCAGGTGTTCATCGGCGTCGGCGTCGTAAAATACCGGTCGTATGGTATCTGCTGCGCGTGCAGGGCTTCCTTCGCCCACCTGTCGATCCTGTATTTATTCAGCAGACAATAATAGAGATAGCAGCAGCTCAGGATCAGCCCAAACCGTATCCAGAAGACACGCCGCCTGTGACTGCGTTTCAGTATCAAAATGGCCACGAGCGAAATCCCAAGCCATATCGAGAAGAAAGGATCTACTACAAAGAGCACATTGAAGGACACGCGGTAGTGACTGAAAGGCTCGAACCACCCCGTCCCATATGCGTTGAATGCATCGATAAAGATGTGAATGAACAGCTCCAGCCCCGCAAAGAAAAACCACCACCCAAAAGACATATTCGCGCCACGCCACCGTCGACGCCCTATCCATGCAAAGAGGAGGGCCACCACTACCACGAACAAAAGAGAATGCGTGATACCCCGGTGCGCCATCACATCATGTGCCGTATCCATCCAGGAAGAAGCCACAAAATCGATGTCCGGAAGACTTTGGGCCACCGCCCCCAACGCCATCGCCATCTTACCTATTTTTCGCCCTGCTATGGCATCCCCAATAATGGCGCCCAACGCTATATGCGTGATCGAATCCATGTAGTGTGCTTATGCAATCCCCAGACCAGCCGGTATTTATTCACTATCCAATGTCTTTCTTCCTCTTACGGCCGCCCCAGCACGCTGCTGCAGGTCCAGTACCATCATCTCATTCTTTCCCTTCTTCAGCCAGGAGGCCGGGCAGTATAGCCGCTGCTGCGGTCCCACATACCAATATCTTCCCAGGTTATGGCCATTGACCCATACCACGCCCTTCTTAAACCCGCTCATATCGAAGTAGGTATCCGCCGTCTGGCCGAGCTCGAAGCTTCCCTTAAAAAATATTCCCTCTTTAAGATCGCCCCCTTTGTTGCCCGTCCCGGTCAGTCCTTCCACATACGATTCATCCAACGGGAGATTGAATATCTCCCAATTCATCAACGTCATGCCATTCAGGGTCACCCGGTCCGTTATCCCCTTCCTGTCGATCATATACTGCGCGAAATTGATATGCCCCATTCCCTCTACCAGTATCTCCAGCAGCGGGTCCTTCACATCCGACTTCGGCAGCTTCACCGTCCATTTGCCGCCATCCCGGAACATCGTATCCACCAGCTTCCCGTTCAGAAATACCATCGCATAATCATGCGGTTCGGTGATCGTGAGATTACCGCTCTTATGCCCGATAAGATGGGTCCTGTAAAGGATCAGACCGCTGTGCTGACCATAATCCTCCATAGGACGTGGCTGCGGCGACTGCACACCCATGGGTAAATGCTCCCATAATGAAGTAAAAGGCTCCAGGTTAAAAGAAGCTACTTCCATCGCAGGCACAGGCGCCGGCACCTCCGGCAGCGCTTTACCCGTATATTCCCCAATGAGCTTTCGTAATGCATAATATTTGGGAGTGGCATTGCCCTGCTCGTCGATAGGCGCATCATAGTCATAGCTCGTCACATCCGGCTGAAACTGGATAGGAGAAAAAGCATTGGCCCCCGCCGTAAATCCGAAGTTGGTCCCGCCATGCACCACATATAAATTGAATGAACGGTGATGCGACAAAAGATACCGCAGTTCCCGCAATATTCCCGAAGTATCCGGACGTTGCCATTTTTCTTTCCAGTGAGTGAGCCATCCCGGATAGGTTTCGCTGCTAAAGGCGGGCACATGAGGGTCCTGCCTGAACGCCTGTTCGAAATCCCCATCGCTGCCACCGCTGTCCAATCCAATGGCGCAGCCCGGCAGACTTCCCGCCTCCAGCATATAAGCCGTGGCGCCGTCCGCCGTATAAAAAGGAACGCGGATGCCGGCAGCCCGCCACCATTTCCGCAACGTTTCCAGGTAAGTCCTGTCATTACCATAGCTGCCATACTCATTTTCGATCTGCGTCATAAGAATAGGTCCGCCCTTGTCACACTGTAAAGGCGCCACTTCCGTGGCCACCCGGGTGATATATCGTTTCACCGCCCTCATATACCGGGGATCCATGCAACGCACTTTTATATCCGGTGTCTTCAAAAGATAAAAAGGTAGTCCGCCCCAATCCCACTCTGCACACACATAAGGTCCCGGACGCAGCAGCACCCACATCTTCTCCTCGCCGCACATCCGGATAAAAGCCGCTATGTCATGATTGCCCGTCCTGAAATCCCATACGCCCGGAGAGGACTCATGATAGTTCCAGAACAGATATACCGCGATAGTATTACATCCCATCGCCTTCGCCATCCGGATACGATGCCGCCAATATTCCCGCGGAATACGCGCCGGATGCATCTCTCCGCTGATGATCTGAAAGGGTTTACCGTCCAGCAGAAACACGCTGTCACGAAAGGAAAATACATGCCTGTCCTGGGCCATCAGGGCGGGGCTCACCAGAATTGCTACTAAGAGGGACCAAATGAATTTATTCATGTCCCGAAGATAAGTAAGTTGTACATTTATAGATAACCCTTACTTATGAACGAGCCATTATTATGGAAGGCTGATATCGCAGAATGGGAGAAGATATCCGTCGATACATACAAGTTTGTTATTGACCAGGCAAAAGAACAATTGAACGAGATCATCGAAGAGTCGCTGGCCATCACTAAAAGAGGAATGTCCATTTTGCTTTCATACATTGCCGCACTTTCGGGATTGTTAGGTTATGCATTTTCCGAGAAGTCCAAGATCACACATGGTCACGGCTGGATCATCTGTTTCTCTATTTGCATTGCTCTGCTGTCCATCTACTCATTCACACTCTTATTTCAATTGATATATCCAAAGGAGGTATTCTATAAAGGCAGCCCCCCTGAAGAAATATTCTACCAGGAGATATTCAAGGATCGTGCTGCAGAAGAAGGTTACAAAAATGTCTTATACAATGAAATTGAAAGAATACAAGACAAGATTGAAAGGATGCTAAAATCCAATGACAAAAGGTCTGCTCAGTACAGAAGAACGTTAAAAATATCGCTGCTGCTTATAGCAATAGCTATATTCATCATAGTACGCGCTATTTATAACTAGTCCTTATACTGGGATGAGGCGTATTAGGCTTGGGACTTACTCTGGGCTTTGCCATATCTCACAAATTTGCTCAAAGATACAAATTTCCGCGCGCTTTTCAAACTCTCCTGCGCTCAACAAGCAACTCACTATCAACACATTACAACTTCGTTCGCTCGATCGTCCTCGTTCCTCCATCCCCCGTCCCCGCTATCACAATATCCGCCATGCCAATAAAGAACCCATCTTCCATCACCCCCGTAATATCACTCACCCGCCGGTGCAGCCCCGCCGGATCCTCGATCCTGCCAAAGGAACAGTCGAAAATATAATTGCTGTTATCCGTCAGGTAAGGCTTATCCCCCGCCATCCGCATCCGGGGAGTGCAGCCCAGCGCCGCCAGTTTACGCTCCGTCAGCTCCCAGGCAAAAGGGACCACCTCCACAGGCAGGGGAAACTTCCCCAGATGCTCCACCAGCTTGCTCTCATCCACAATAATGATATAGAACTTCGTAACAGCTGCTACGATCTTTTCCCTCAAAAGAGCGCCACCCCCGCCCTTGATCAGGTTCAGCCCTTTATCCACCTCGTCCGCCCCATCGATGGTAATATCCAGCCGGTCCACTTCCGAAAAGGGTATAATAGGAATATTCAGTTCCCTGGCCAGCGCCTCCGATTGCTCAGAAGTAGCTACCGCCTTCACCGACAGCCCATTTTTTACCATTTCCCCAATTCCCTGGATAGCCCAATAAGCCGTAGAACCCGTCCCCAGACCCAGCGTCATGCCCCCCCTGATGTGCTCGATGGCCTTACCGGCAGCATTCTTTTTCCCTTTAATAGCAGCGTTTTCCATGATTATCAATTATTTATATATGTTTACTCTACTTTTTTGGTGGGGAACTGCAAATTCCCTACTTTTATGTCCTCATCATTCACATGAACCAGGGATTTGCAAATATAGCTTGTTGTTGTTGCTGTTGTAAGCAAGCCATGGTTATTTTGGTGGAGGATGACCTCTTATAAGCTTAGTAAACTGTATCGACAAACATATAAAGCTCCACCACAAGTGGAGTTTTTTTATTTTATAATATATGTCAACAACAACTGATCTCATCGCCGATAACGACCTCCTCACATCCGTGAAAGGATTGGAGAAAAAGATAGGGAATACCCCTTTGCACCGGGTCACCCGTCTGTTTACTAAAAAGAATGTACACATCTACGCTAAGAAGGAATGGATGCAGTTGTCCGGTAGCGTTAAGGCCCGTGCGGCCTACAATATTATCCGCAAGGCCATAGAGAGCGGAGACCTTTCCCGGCGCCGTACCCTCCTGGACGCCACTAGCGGCAATACAGGCATCGCTTATGCACACATTGCCAAACAGCTTGGTATTCCCGTTGCACTTTGCCTGCCCGAAAATGCCTCCCAGGAAAGAAAGGATATCCTTCAATCCCTGGGTGTCCGTCTCATCCTCACATCCCGCTTTGAAGGCACCGACGGGGCCCAGCAGGTAGCCAAAAGCCTGGCAGAAGAAGACCCTGAAACCTATTATTACGCCGACCAATACAAGAACCAGAACAATTGGAAAGCCCATTACCATACCACCGCCACTGAAATTTATAATGCCCTGCCCCGGATCACCCATTTCATTGCCGGGCTGGGCACCACAGGTACTTTTGTCGGTACAGGCCGCAGGCTGCGTGAGCTAAAGCCCTCTATCCAGCTCATATCCCTCCAGCCCGACTTTGCCCTGCATGGCCTGGAAGGGTGGAAACATATGGAGACGGCCCTCGTGCCAAAGATCTATGATCCCTCCGTTGCCGACGCCAACTACGAGGTCAGCACCGAAGAAGCGCACGACATGATCAAGGCAGCCTATAAATATGAAGGGCTCTTGTTAAGCCCCTCTTCCGCAGCCAACCTCGCCGGCGCCATACGCATCGCCCAGCAGCTGGATGAAGGGACCCTTGTTACCGTCCTGCCCGACAACGCAGATAAATACAGCGAAATAATCAAAAAACTTTTACAACAATGATCATCATCGAACCCAGGGTACGCCAGCTAATGATAGAGGATGCAATAAACACATTCCCCGACGAATGCTGCGGCTTCCTCTTTGGCAGGGAAGAGCATGACGGCACACGGCTCATTCTGGACATACTGGCCGTAGACAATTCCAAGGAAGGAGACAAACGCAGACGATTTGAGATCTCCCCGCTGGATTATATGACAGCCGAACAGCATGCGCTCGATCACGATTGGACCTTACTGGGAATTTACCACTCCCATCCCAATCACCCTGCTATTCCTTCCGAGCACGATCGGGTGGCGGCACAGCCCTTTTTCTCTTATGTCATCGTATCCGTGCTGGAAAAGGAGGTCATCACCCTCCGCTCCTGGATATTGAACGATGACCGGCAGTTCGAAGAAGAACAAATAATAGATTATCAATTCTCATAAAATAAAAAGAACAATAAAATGGCAACCGTGATCATTCCCACACCGCTGAGGAAATTCACCAATAACACCGCCAGACTGGAAGTCAAGGCCGGTACGATACAGGATACAGTTAATGAGCTGACCCGGAATTTTCCCGATCTTAAAAAACACCTGCTCGACGAAGGTGGAGGCATCCGCAGCTACGTAAATATCTTTGTAGGCAATAACGATATCCGCGACCTCCAGCAGGAGCACACTGCTGTAAAGGATGACACCGTCATCAGCATCGTTCCCGCCATTGCCGGCGGTAGCCCCGACCAGCCCCTCTTCACAAAAGAAGAGCTGGCCCGTTACAACAGACATATCATTATCCCCGGCTTTGGTATGGAAGCCCAGCAAAAGCTGAAGAAGGCAAAGGTCCTCGTCATTGGCTCCGGGGGACTCGGCAGCCCCGCGCTGCTGTACCTGGCAGCCGCAGGCGTCGGTACCATCGGCATCGTCGACTTCGACGTCGTGGATGACAGCAACCTCCAGCGGCAGGTGGTATTCGGCGTTGACGAGATTGGCAAGCCCAAAGTAGAGGCAGCCAAAAGAAGGCTCGAAGCCCTCAACCCGTATATTAAATTGCATCTCTACAATACCCATCTCAACTCCTCGAATGCCCTCGATATCTTTAAGGATTATGACGTCATCGCGGACGGAACGGACAACTTCCCCACCCGCTACCTCGTCAATGACGCCGCCGTACTGCTGGGCAAACCTAATGTATACGCATCCATCTTCCAGTTCGAAGGACAGGTATCCGTATTCAACTATACGGACAGCAAGGGCAATACAGGCCCCAACTACCGTGACCTGTATCCCACACCTCCCCCTCCCGGACTCGTTCCAAGCTGCGCCGAAGGCGGCGTCCTGGGCGTTCTGCCCGGCATCATCGGCAGCCTCCAGGCCCTGGAGGTCATTAAGGTCATTACAGGCGTAGGAGAAACCCTCTCCGGTAGATTTTACATTTTTGACGCCCTCAACTTCGAGAGCAGGACCTTCAATATCAGGAGAAGGGAAGACAACCCCGTCAACGGGAAGAACCCTACCATCACAGCCCTCATCGACTATGAACAATTCTGCGGCATGCGGGCAGTAGAAGAAAAACCTCTAAAAGAGATCACTGCAAAAGAGCTATACGACTGGCAGGTCAAAGGAGAGAAATTTCAGCTCATCGATGTCCGCGAGCCGCACGAATACGACATCGTCAACATTGGCGGCGAGCTCATTCCTCTTGCCACCGTCAGCGACAATACGGGCAGGATCGACACCGAAAGAAAAGTAGTGGTTCATTGCAAAATGGGAGGCAGGAGCGCAAAAGCCATCCGCGAGCTGGAAGAAAAATTTGGCTTCACCAATTTGTACAATCTCAAAGGCGGCATACTGTCTTATATAGACGAAGTCCAGCCTGAGCTGACGAAATATTAGTTTCCCGACTAGTTTCCCGGGTCCGGTCCTTTAGGTCCGGACTCTTCGTATCATGCACCACCACCTCATATTTTTATTTTTATTTCTCCCTGATGCCCTGGCCACCCGTAACTATACAGGAATTGACAACCACCTGTCATTCCAATTTGATCAAGCCTGTCAACCAGGGTATCAGGAAGTGTCCTATCAAATAATTTTCCACTCCGCCGCTTTTGATAGGTCGGCGCCCGCCAGCCTCCGGGAGCGTCAGCACGCCTCGGCAGTCCCTGGCCGGTCGAAGGCCTCAAAGATGCGCACAGCGCATCAGGCCGAAGGCCTAATAGTCCAATAATTGTTCGATTTTTTCCGCCACCTTGAAAGCGCTCGGCAGCATGGCGCTCTCCAGCCCCGTATTCATGGGCACCGCCGGCAGGTCCAGAGCCCCTATCACCTCCACGGGCGCATCCAGATGCACATAACAATGCGCCGAGATACGCCAGGCCAGGGCCTCTGCAAAAGAATTATTCTGTTGTTCCTCCGTCAGCACAAGACACTTCCCATGCCGCCGGACAGTAGAAAAGATAAGTTCCTCATCCAATGGATACAATGTCCGCAGGTCCAGCACCTCCACACATCCCGGGAAATGCTTTGCCGCCGCCCTGGCCCAGTACACTCCCATGCCATAAGTAATGATACAGCAGGTCTCTCCCCTCACAGTAGCATCCCTATCCGCAGGCAGGGCAATGCCCGCCCGCCCCAGCGGCAGGATATAATCCCGGGAAGGCTCCACGCATTTGGCATCCTCCGTCCCGGGCACCTTGCTCCAATACAGCCCCTTATGCTCCAGCATGATCACAGGATTCGGATCCAGGAACGCCGCCTTCATCAAACCTTTCATATCTGCCGCATTTGACGGATATACCACCTTTATGCCCTTGATGGATAAGAGCGTCGTCTCGATACTGCCACTATGATAGGGACCGCCTCCGCCATAGGCCCCGATAGGCACCCGGATCAATGTCTGTACAGGGAATTTCCCGGCGCTGAGATAGCAGGACTTCGATATCTCCGTCACCAGCTGATTGAATCCCGGATAGATATAGTCTGCAAATTGCACTTCCACGATAGGTTTCGCTCCCACCGCGCTCATACCCACCGTCGAGCCGATGATATAAGCCTCCTGTATAGCCGTATTGAAGACCCGGTGATCCCCGAACTGCTCCGCCAGCGTGGCCGCCTCCCTGAACACCCCGCCCAGCCTGCGCCCTACATCCTGGCCATATAGCAATGCCTCCGGATGCTCTTCCATGATCTCACGAATGGCGAACAGGGCGGCATCCACCATGATCACCTTCTCTCCACCAGCCGGACTCCGCTCCCCTTTTTCCACCGTCACAGGCGTCGGTGCAAATACATGATCCGCCACCACAGCCGGGTCTGGCTCAGCCGCCGCTACCGCCGCCCGAAACTGCTCCGCCACCAGCGCCACCGCTTCCTTCTCTATAGCCAACAGCTTTGCCGGCTCCATCCCCAGTCCCAGCATTCGCGCCCTCAGTTTCGGCAAAGGGTCCTGAAGAGCATGCTCCTCCAGATCCTCCGCGCTGCGATAGAACTCCTTTCTTACCCCGCTGGTATGATGTCCCAGCAAAGGCACTTTTGCCTGCACCAAATAAGGACGACGGCCATTCCTCACCTCCCCTATCACCCGATCCATAGCCTCATAGCTCTCGTGGAAATCGCTACCGTCTATACGTATCCGTCCCATTCCTTTAAAGCCCCCTGCATATTCATAAGCATCCATTGCCCTGGATTCTTCGGACCGCACGCTGATCCCCCAGTCATTATCCTGTACGAGATAGATGATCGGCAGCTCCTTCAGCACCGCAAATTGAAAGGCCTCGCTGACCTCTCCTTCCGTCACACTGGCATCACCCAGGCTGCAGATAACGATGGGTGTCTCCCCATGCTTCCCTCTCTTCAACAGGGAAGAGCCGATCTTTTCCAGGTACGCAAGTCCCTGCGCAATCCCCGTCGAAGGGATGGCCTGCATGCCCGTTGCGCTGCTTTGATGGATGATCCCCGGCTTGCCCTCCCCCCTGTAGTTGGGATGGGCATAGTATTCCCGTCCGGCCGTAAATATATCTCCACCCTTGGCCAGCAGCTGCAGCATCAGCTGATAAGGCTCGAAACCAAGCCCCAGCAGGATGCTCTCATCGCGATAATATGGACTGACCCAGTCACAAGGCTGCAGATGAAAGGCCGTAGCCAGCTGAATAGCCTCGTGCCCCCTGGAGGTGGAATGCACATACTTGCAAATGGCGCGGTTGTTTTCATACGTCATGGCCATCTCACGTGCCGTGCACATAAGACCATAAGCGCTGGAAAGAATATCGACAGTTATCATGTATAAAAAGTGCGGGAATTGGTCTCGTCCGAAAAATAGCCCAATTCCCGCAAACCAGGCCTTCGTCAGAGCTCCAAGTATTCGCTCCTCCTCGGTCGGAACCTTCGCAGGCTCGGTTCTGCCTGTAGGCCTTCGTCGGACCTGCTTCACCACGGAGCTACGCTCATAACCTTCGTTGGTTCCAACACTGTTGGACCCTCCTAGGTTACCTCGGTCGTAACCTTCGCATGGGCTCGGTTATGGACGAACCGCTTCCAGCGGTTCCTGACTAAAAAGCCCATTCTGTACTTCTCAGAATGGGCATAAATATCTTGACGATACAATTTATTTTATCTCTATGGTCAGCAAGCTATCGTCTTCTATAAATGCCTCCAGCTCATCACCTACCACACACTCGCCTACCCCGGCCGGCGTTCCCGTAAACACAAGATCCCCGATATTGACCGAGAAATAATTGGAAATATAAGCCACTACTTTGTCAAAGCTGTTGATCATCAGGCTTGAGTTGCCCTGCTGTACCAGCTCCTTGTTCTTGTAGAGGCAGAAATTGAGGTCTTTCTTGTTCTTTACATTTTGAAGAGGTATCCATTTCCCGATGGCGGCAGAGTTGTCCCATGCCTTCGCCTTCTCCCAGGGAAGACCTTTTTCCTTCAACTCTGTCTGGATATCCCTTGCCGTGAAGTCGATGCCCACCGTTACGGCATCGTAGTATTTGCTGGCAAATCGATCTTGTATATATTTACCGTTCTTGGATATGCGAAGCACCAGCTCACATTCATAATGAAGCTCGTTAGTGAACTCAGGATAATAAAAGGGCGTATGTGCCTGCAGCAATGCGCTCTTTGGCTTCATAAATATAATAGGCTCTTCCGGTATCTCATTATTTAACTCCTTGGCATGAGCCACATAGTTACGGCCAACACAGAATATTTTCATATTCAATAAGGGTTTTTAAATAGAAAATTCTTTATACCAGTTCTCATTCGGCCTGAAAAGACCCCGGGCACCAGCACAGGAATATTGAATATTAAAATATCTACTCATTAGGGTGAATGCAATATTTATGCGAAAATAAAGATTCCCCTTTATAAATCATAACGTAAAATCCAAATTATTGTACTGGTTCATAGTCCGTTCAAGTCCGCTGGTGACAAAGCTTTCCACCAATTCCACCGTCTTGTCGACCTTCTGACGGACCAGGGGCAGCTCCTCTTCCCTCCACCTCCCCAGCACAAAATCTACCTGTCTTCCTTTCGGGAAATTGTTGCCAATGCCAAATCGCAGCCTGGAGTACCCATCCGTACCAAGTATCTCTTCTATGCTCCGCAGCCCGTTATGCCCCGCGCTGCTTCCCGCCGGCCGGAGCCGGAATTTGGTCAGCGGCAGCGCCAGCTCATCAACAATGACCAATACATTTTCCAGGGGTATCTTTTCCTTGTCCATCCAGTATTTCACCGCCTTTCCACTAAGATTCATAAAGGTGGTCGGCTTGATCACGATCAGTATCTTTCCTTTCCATCTGATCTCCGCCATTTCGGCTAGCCGGTCCAGTCTGAATGAACCCTCATGCTTTTTTACAAGCGCATCCGCTACATCAAAGCCTATATTATGCCTGGTGCCAGCATAGTCCGTCCCTATATTACCCAATCCCGCGATGAGATACTTAGCCATATACGAGGATCAAATGCTTACCCATAAAGGGTTTAAAAATAACAAAAACCCGGTTAAAATTATAACCGGGTCCCTACTAATAAAATACTTTATTTCTTACCACCAGCCGCAGGTTTGGCCGCAGCAGCAGGGGCGGCGGCAGCCGCAGGAGCAGCGCCCGCAGCAGGAGCAGCACCAGCTTCTTCCTGTTTCAACTGACGGGTGAGTACCACCGAGGCAATAGGAATACGGGGCGAGTTCAGTATCTCGTAGTTCTCCGCCTTCACATCCTCTACCCGCACGTTGCCGTTCAATTCCAGCTCCGTCAGATCCACTTCGATATTCTCCTTAAGGTGCTTGGGATAGGTCTTTACCTTCAATGCTTTCATCTTGGTGATGAGCTTACCGCCATCCTTTACACCTTTTGAGGCGCCGGTGAATTTAATAGGAATGGTAGCTATCACCTTCTTGTCTTCCACCAGTTCCAGCAGGTCGACATGGATCAGCTCGTCCGTTACCTTATCAAATTGCAGATCCTTCAAAATACATTTGTAGGAAGCTCCCCCAACCTTGACCTCCGCCAATTGGAAGTCAGGTGTGTAAACCAGTGCTTTAAAAGACGTCGCAGGAGCCGAAAAATTCACCTCCTTTGCACCCCCGTAAATTACACCGGGCACTTTTTCCTCAGAGCGAAGTTGGCGGGTGGCTTGTTTGCCCTTTTCGGTCCTGAGTTGTCCTTCGATTGTAATCGTTCTCATTGTTTATTTGTATTTGTTAATTACCTAATTTATTCCTCCCGCGCCCGCTCTCGAACCTTACTTGTTCCGCAGCTGCGAGTGAATGAACAGCCCCGTTATACTCCTGTTCTCATGGGCATTCCGGATAGCCACCGCAAACAATTCCGCAACGCTCAGCACCTTGATCTTGGGGCTTTGTCTCTTCAGCGGTATCGTATCACACACCACCAGCTCCTCCAGCACACTGTTCTCTATATTCTCATACGCCTTGCCGCTCAACACCGGATGCGTACACAACGCCCGAACGCTTCTAGCCCCCTTCTCCTTCAAAAGACCCGCAGACTTTGCCAGCGTTCCGCCCGTATCACAGATGTCATCGATCAGCACGATATCCTTGTCCGTCACATCCCCGATAACCACCATGCTCGCAATCTCATTCGCACGCTTTCTGTGCTTGTCACAGATCACCATTTCCGCGTTGAAATAGGAAGCTACCTCCCTGATACGGTTGGCGCTACCCACATCAGGGGCCGCAAAGGTAAGGTTTTCTACCTTAAGCTGCTCAATATAGGGGATAAAAATAGCCGAGCTGTCCAGATGATCCACCGGGATATCAAAATACCCCTGGATTTGGGGAGCATGGAGGTCCATCGTAATGACCCTATCCGCGCCGGCCGCCACTAACATATTGGCTATCAGCTTACTACCTATCGCCACCCGAGGTTTGTCCTTCCTGTCCTGCCGCGCATAACCATAATAAGGGATGACCGCCACCACCTTATAGGCCGAAGCCCGGCGGGCCGCATCGATCATCAGCAGCAGCTCCAGCAGGTTCTCCGCGGGAGCAAACGTGCTCTGCACCAGGAACACCATATCCCCACGGATGCTCTCATCAAAGGTCGTCTGGATTTCTCCGTCGCTAAATCGTTGAATAGTAATCTTTCCGGAAAGGGTACCGAATTGTTGAGCAATTTTCTCGGCCAGATACTGCGATCCCGTGCCGGAGAAGATCTTGGCTAAATGCTGCATAAAAAAGGTAAAATGTGGGGCGAAGATATATAAATGTGCGCGAATTGGAGTTCCCTCCGGTGGCTCCTGAAAAAAAAGACCATTCCCCGGTTTTTAGGACAGGAAATGGTCTCAAATTCTTAAATCAGAGGCCTTTGTCGGACCCGGCTCGTCCAGTTTATATTATTTAGTGACTTACAGAAGCCAGCTGACTGCCCGACGTAGTAGGAGTAACAGCCACTTTCGAAACCTCCTTGTCGGAAGTCTTGGAATTGATCACATAAAAAATAGAGGAGCAGACAAAGATGGAGAACATCAGGGCGACAACATACATTCCGATACAGAACAGGAAAGGCTGCCAGCCGCCAATTGCGTTGAAAGTAGTTCGTTTCATTGGATTTTAGATTAAGATTTCAATAGATTCGGATTATCTCGAAAAAAAGCTCATCTGAGCTAATAACGAAAGACTTGCGTCCTTATTTTAACTCTTCTTTATAAAATACAAAATAATAGATAAAACTGGTTTATGCAAGTAGGAAAAACCCCAATAAAAGAATGGGCAAAAGACGATCGGCCGCGCGAAAAACTACTCAGTAAAGGCCCCGGCTCCCTGAGTGATTCTGAGCTCCTGGCCATTCTCATCCGCGGCGGCACCGCGGATCGTAACGCTATCGAGCTTGCCAGGGATGTCCTCACCCTGGGCAGGAACGACCTCCAGCGCCTCGGAGACCTGTCCGTCAAAGAACTGATGAAGGTCAAAGGCATCGGTCAGGCCAAGGCCATTACCATCGCCGCGGCAATGGAGCTGGGCAAAAGACAACAAGCCACCATACTGGAAAAGCCCCGGCTAAAGGACGGTCGCGATGCCGCCGCCTGGTTGCGGGTCATGCTGAAGAACCAGCGCCGGGAAGTATTTGCAGCGCTCTACCTCAACAGCGCCGGAAAGATCCTCCATTTCGGCATTGTCAGCCAGGGCGGCCTCACCGGCACCGTCGCCGACCCACGCATCATCTTCAGAAAAGCCCTCGAGGAAGACGCCACCAGTATCATTCTATGCCACAATCACCCCTCCGGCAATCTTCATCCCAGTCGGGCAGACGAGGAATTTACCCGCAAAATAAAGGAAGGCGCCGGTCACCTTGACCTGCGGCTGCTGGACCATATTATAGTGAGTGAGGAAGGGTACTACAGTTTTGCAGATAAAGGTCTTTTGTAAAAAGACCTTTATGCCCGAAGGGCCATCATTAGCGTCCGTGTAATGGCAGCGGACCGCAAGGAACGCCACAGGCGTTCCGCCTGCCGAAGGCAGGCCATCATCAAAGTCCGTGAGATGGCAGCGGACCGCTGGTCCGCCCATACATGAGTATGTCTTAGGAACAATTTACGCCTGCGCCGTCGGCCCGCCGAAATTCATCGGCAATTGAACCTCTTCCAGATCCTGTATCTTCCCATTGGCCGTCTCAAACCGCACCAGGTTCTCCGTCAACGCCTTCATAAACCGCTTGGCATGCTGGGGAGTGAGTATGATACGACTCTTTACCTTGCTCTTGGGCGTGCCGGGCATCACATTGACAAAGTCTATCACAAACTCAGCATGGGAATGGGTAATGATCGCCAGGTTGGCATACTGCCCCTCCGCTGTCTCCTCGCTGATCTCTATATTTAGCTGGCTGTTCGGCTGCTGATTGTCAGACATAAATAAGTTTCCTCAAAGATACCGCAATTAAAAAAGGCTGCCAAACGGCAGCCTTTTTAAGACAATTGTTGAATTCTTATTGCGCATCCCACCATACCCTCGTAGCAGTCGTAACACCCTGCTGCTCCGGCTGCGGATTGGTCGTAACCTCCGTAAAGGAATAAGGCCAGCGCCTGGGGATGTAAGTGGTGTAAGGATTCTGTGCCAGCGACAGGGCCGGGAATCCCGTTCTTCTCCAGTCATTCCATGTCTCGATGGAAAGGAAGTCGGCAACATATTTCTCGCTGATGATCTGCTCCAGCGCATTGCCGGCCGTCAGGACAGGACGGGTGACAAGATAGGCCAAAAACTCCGGACGGCTGACACCCAGCATCTGCATATGGGCCCAGATCGCGGAATCATAGATCGGCTGCGCCGCTGCCGCACCCGACTTGTAAAAGGTGGCTTCCGCCTCGATAAACTTCTGCTCCGAAAAGGTAGCCAGCCAGAGAGGGGCGGCGGCACCGGAATTATCATTGTCGTCCAAAGGAAGATAGCCTCCATAAAAAGTATTCGGCACCGAGAAGGCCGTATAGTCGGGTGTCAGCCCCTGGTCAATGCCCGAAGGTCTCCCCTTATAGGTCCCATCCTTTGCCTTGGTGGCGATCACGGGCAGCCGTGGGTCGTTCCGTGCATTCAGGCTATCCACAAAGCTTTCGGCTAAGGTCACCCCGCCTGCGGAAGGCAGCGTATTCTCATACCAGGGGTTTTCACCCTGGGATGTGCCGGTATAGGAAACCTTGGCATTGTCGGCATTGCTGGCAAATCCGTTGGCAAGGGCCGCCAGCGCCAGATCCGCCTGTGCGGCCGCCGTATTACCAGGAGCCTTGGTCAGTCGGAGATAGAACCGGGCCTTCAGCATGTACGCAAACTTTCTCCACTTGTCCATTTTCCCACCATAGATCAGGTCGTCATTTCCCGGAGCAATAGCGCTCGCAGGCTGATTCGTGTAATAAATGCCGCTGTCCAGCATAGCCTGGATGCCATTGTAAATATCCGCTTGCTTATCGTACTTGGGCTTCGGAATTTCCAGCGGCTTCAATGCCTCTGAAAAAGGAACATCGCCCCATGTATCCGTACATATAGCCATGTTATAGGCAAAGAGTATCTTGCCGATGGCCATATACTGATTGTGGCCGGCTGCGGAAGCCTTCGCCATCATCTGACTCAGGTTTTCGAATACATTAGGGTACAGATAAAAGCTCCACGTATTGTCCACGTCCGCCGACTTGATCAGGTACGTTTCAATGTCCGGATACGGCTGGTTCAACGACAGCTGCTGCATCCAATAGGCGATCGTTGTACCGTTGAAACCACCCACAATGTTGGTAGAAGTGGTCAGCTCCACAGGCGGCACCACCAGGTTCTCCGACACATCCAGCGGATTATTGGGGTCCTTATTGATATCAAGATACTTTTTACAGCCGGCGGAAGTCAGTAACAAGCCGCCTAGTATGATAGAAAGTGCTTTATTTGATTTCATATTCTTTTCTTTTGGGGTAACTAGAAAGAAGCTTTAAATCCAATAATGATGTTGTGGTTTGTAGGAACATCCCAGCTGGAGAAGCCCTGTCCGTTGCCGGAACCGTTCAGGCTCACCTCCGGATCGCTGCCTGAGTAGTTCTTATGCAGGATGAAGTTGGTAGCCGTGATGGTCAACGTCAGGTTCTTGACAGCCTTGGTCTTCAGCAGCGAGTTGCTGAAATTGTACCCCAGCGAAGCCTGACGCAGTTTCAGATAGCTGCCGTCTTCTACGGAAGATTCATCCGCAATGGACGCTATATTGGCATAATAGCTCTGGTTCAGCACGACAGGTATGTCGCTCTGCTTGCCGGTGCTTTGGATGATACCGTCGAATATCTTCGTCGTGCCCCTGTTCTCTGTCTCCTTGGGAGTGCCATACGCATAGAGGTAGTGCTTGTCCAGGTTCAGGATATTGCCACCTTTTTTCATATCCAGCGTGAAAGAGAACATAAGGCCTTTCCAGGTTACGGTATTGGTAAGACCACCCAGCCAGTCGGGAGTAACGTTGCCAATGATGTCGTTCCCAACATCCACCTGCGGCTTGCCATTGTCGTCCAACAGCAATTTATGCGTTGCGCTGTCACGCAGGAAGTGCGTACCGTAGATCACGCCATAAGGCTCACCGGCAAAAGCAAATATCCCGGGATTGACAAAACCCGCGAACTGAATGCTCGTGATGTTCGGAGCCAGACGGGTAACCTTGTTCTTGATCTTGCTGAAATTGACGGTGATATCCCAGGTAAGATCCCTTGTCTTTACAGGTGTTACACCCAGCACGACTTCGATACCCTTGTTGTACATGTCGCCCGCATTGATGCTGACGGAAGAGAATCCGGTTGCGGGCGCATACGGTACACCGGGGGTCAGCAGGTCGGTGCTCTTGCGGTAGAAATAAGTGACATCCAAAGAAGCCCGGTTCTGGAACCACTTCGTTTCTATACCAGTCTCGAATTCCTTCATAGCTTCGTTCTTCAGCGGGAACCCATAGGTGGTCGTCAGCTGGAAGCCGTTCACCCCGTTGAAGGGGAAGGCGATATTCCCAATACCGTTATGATACCAGGGATTGCTCAGCGAATATGGACCCACGTTGTCATTACCCACCGCCGAATAGGAGACGCGCACCTTTCCATAGTTCAGAACGGGGTTGCCTGCCATATGCAAGGGCTCCGTGAAAATGAATCCGGCACTGACAGAGCCATAAGGGTAGAACTGTTTGTCCTGGGACAACTTCGAGCTTCCATCATATCTGCTGGTAGCGCTGAAAGTAAGCATGTTCTTATATTCCAAATTAGCCTGCGCATATACCCCGACCTTTCTCGTCTTATAATATCCATAGGAAGCTGTGACATTGCTCGCATTGCTGATATTGTAAAATCCGGGAATGGAAAGCTCCGTCCCCTGTACAAAATTGGAATTGTTATAGTTGGTTAGGATATTACCACCCACTACCGCATCCAGCGAAAAGTCGCCAAAGCTCTTCCTTGCATTCAGGAACAGGTCGTTATTGAACTGCTGGAACTGGTTGGTGCGCTTCCAGATCCTGCCGTCAGGATAGCTCCCCACAAATCCCACATTCTCGTGGAAATCCGTATTGTTCGTATACATATCCGCGCCCAGCCTTTC
>Ga0068852_100000186_pt1 | contig 42147 bp, 35 predicted proteins | sample KBSCornC22_FD_66594 | JGI IMG/M metagenome (GOLD analysis project Ga0068852, IMG submission 66594) | Corn rhizosphere microbial communities from Kellogg Biological Station, Michigan, USA - KBS Corn C2-2 | ecosystem: Host-associated > Plants > Roots > Rhizosphere > Soil ... | reverse complement strand
CCGCACTGCATTCCCGTCCCCGGCGACGTCGCGGACGTCGACCTTGTTCGACACATTGTCCGCAACACAGTATCCAAATTCGGCCGCCTGGACATCGCCATCGCCAACGCGGGCATCACCCTATTCGGTGACTTTCTCACCTACCCACCGGAATCCTTCCATCGCGTCATGCAGGTCAACCTCGCCGGCAGCTTCTTCCTGGCGCAGACCGCAGCCCGGCAAATGAAGGCGCAGGGCGATGGCGGCAGCATCCTCTTCATGTCCTCCGTCACGGGCCACCAGGCGCACAAAAACCTGGCCGCCTACGGTATGAGCAAGGCCGCCCTGGAAATGCTGGCCCGCAGCCTGGTGATCGAATTATCTCCCTTTAAGATCACCGTAAATGCCGTCGCCCCCGGCGCCACCATGACAGAAAGAACAGCAGGCGATACGAATTACGAAAGGACATGGTCCACGATCACCCCCATGGGCCGTCCCGCCACCGCTGCAGATATTGCCAATGCTGCGCTATTTCTTGTGTCTTCGCAGTCGAGGCATATTACGGGACAGACCATCGTGGTCGACGGAGGCTGGACTGCCGTGAGTCCGGAACCATATTAAGGCAGCGCATACGCCACATAGCTATCCCCGCTTCGCGTTCCCAGCTTCCCGCCCCCACATGCCACCACTACATACTCCCGCCCCCCGGCGGAATATACGGCCGGCGTTGCAAATCCCGGCGCGGGCAGCACCGTCTCCCACAATACCTTTCCCGTCCGCTTGTTAAACGCCCTTAGCTTACCATCCCGGGTAGCCGCAATAAATAGCAGGCCTCCCGCCGTCACCACAGCGCCCCCATAATTCTCCGTCCCCGTGACGATCCCCCGGGCGGCAAATTCCGGATACTCCCCTAAAGGCGTCTTCCACTCCAATGCACCGGTATTCAGATTGATGGCATTCAAGGTCCCCCAGGGTGGCCGGATGGCAGGATATCCCTCCTTGCTGAGGAACTTATTATAACCCGTGATCGTATAAGGCAGGTTTAAAAAAGTATCTACCGGCCTGGCCGCAGCGACAAAAGATTTTTTCTGAAGGTCCTTTATACCTAGTATAAAAGAGGCGAGCGCCCCTCGCTCCTGGTCGGTCAATTGCTTAAAGGCGGGCATCATTCGCCGACCCGCCCCTACCAGCTCCGTAAATGAAGCCGTATTGTATTTCGAGGACACATTCAACAGCGATGGATAGTTGCCGCTGCCCTTCCTGTCGGGCCCATGACAGCTGATACAGTTACGCGCATACAACTCCTTCCCCGCCTCCAGCCAGGTGGTGGGCGCCGTCTTTACAGGAGGCACATCCGCTATCGTGATCACCCACGGCATCTCATTGGCATTCACATACAGCCATCCGGTGGCAGGATCATAGGCAGGTCCTCCCCATTCGGCGCCCCCATCCAGACCCGGCATCACCACCGTGCCCTCTTTCGACATGGGATTGAACATATTGCCGGTATGGTACCCTTTCAGACGCCGGCGGATATCCTGTATGGAACTGTCGGGCAGCAGGTTATTGATATCGCTGTCCGAAAAGGTCTGCCGTACGAACGGCTTTGGCAAGACGGGAAAAGGCTGCGTAGCGGACAGCTCCTCTCCGGGCAGCGTGGAATTGACAGGCACGGGCCGCTCTTCGATGGGAAAAAGAGAATTCCCCGTCTCGCGATCCAGCAAAAAGACAAAGCCGGTCTTCGAAGGTTGCGCCACGGCATCGATGCTTTGTCCGTTATGCATCACCGTTACCAGCGCCGGTGGAGTGGGCAGGTCCTTGTCCCAGATATCATGATGTATGTCCTGGAAATGCCAGATTCTTTTACCGGTGGCCGCATCCAACGCCAGCAGACAGTCCGCAAACAATCCCTGCCCCTTACGCTTCCCGCCGTAGAAGTCGAAGGAGGCGCTGCCGATAGGCGCGAAGACGATACCTCTCTTTTCATCCAGGCTAAACCCCGACCAGCAATTGGCGCCGCCGATGTGCCGCCAGGCCGTGGAATCCTCCCATGTATCGAAACCATATTCTCCCGGCTGGGGAATGGTATGAAATATCCATCGTATCTGTCCGGTACGGACATCATATGCGCGTATATGCCCCGGCGCCGCATCGCTGCCTTCCGACACCCTGTCCCCCATGATCAGCAGGTCCTTGTATACCACTCCCGGGGAGGTGGCCGCGACATACAGATCATGGACATCCCTGCCCAGTCCATCGTGCAGATCCACCTTTCCGTGCCTGCCAAAAGAGGTGTCCCGCAGCCCCGTAGCAGCGTCGATGGAATAAAGCCAGGAGCCCGCGGTAAAAAAGATCCGCTTTTCAGCCCCTTCCTGCCAGTAGGCGACACCCCGGTTGTTATTCAGGCCAAAGTTCGGATGGGTGCTGTTATCACCCGGATCGACGGGGTCGAAGACCCATCGCTGCCTCCCCGTAGCTGCATCCAGGGCAAATACTTTAAGCAGAGGGGTGGTGCCATACAGGAACCCATCCACAAAAAGAGGGCGGCACTGTATCTGCGAGTGATTGACAGAATCCATATCCCCCGTATGATAGGTCCAGGCTACCTGGAGCCGCTTTACATTCGAAGTGTCCAGCTGATCTAATGCAGAATAATGAATAGAGGGATCTTCCCGGCGGCCATGGGAACAAGAAGCCATTGACAGCGGTAGCAAGACATACCAGAGTCTTTTCATGATGATTTATTTCAGCGCTGAATCGTTTTCTTTCAGCAGAAAATCCTTACGTCCGTCCGGCCCGGGCTCCCATTCCAGTATCGCCTCATCCGGCACAGGGACAATAGGCACTTTCCAGCTAGTGGAATGTTCGTTATATGCCATATTGGATGCCAGATTGTAACAGCTGATGATCGACCACCTTGGCCGGTCGGAAAGATTGGCCTCGCTGCGGTGCAGAAGATTGCTGTGAAAGAACAGCGCATCGCCGGGATCCAGCTCGCAATACACCAGCTCCATCGTCTTCAATGCATTTTCCACCATCGCTATGTCAGCGCCTACCTGCTCCCCGGCAAAACCATGGTTGACCCTTCCCATCTGATGCGAACCCCGTATGACCTGCAGACATCCATTCTCCTTGTTGGCAGGCGTCAGCGCCACCATGACGCTGATCATCTGGTCGGGGAACATGAACTGGTCCTTATACCAGTAGCCATAATCCTGGTGCCACTCCCAGGCCCCTCCTACCCGCGGCTCCTTCTGCATCAGCTTCGTATGGAAATGACAGACAGGCGCCCCGTCGCCCAGCAATTGCTTTACCCTATCGATGGTCCGCCGGCTTCTCGAAAGATAGCCGAATATATCATCCCCCGGCGTAAACCACAACGATAACCTCGTTTTTTTGCCCGTCTGGTCATTCAGGTCAAGCGCATTCTTGCGCATCGCCTCGTCTTCCAGTGCAGCCGCATACAGCTTGTCGGTCTCTGCCTGTGAGAAAAAACCCTTCATCACTAGATATCCATCCCGCCGGTAGAGAAGAATATCTTCATAGCTCGCTTCATGATATGACATAACAGTCGTTTTTATTGGTTATAGGCCCGCCATACTCCATCCTTCCCGGTATGTCCGCCGGACGAATTGATTGGCCTCATCGAAATTGGTGATCTTCATATTCGGTCCATCCCACAACAGCTTGATATGCCTTCCGGGATAGTCGAATCCCTTCCCATCGGCCCGCGGATGACGTATATCATAGCTGCGGATCGCCAGGTTCCCCATCAGCACCGTCTCCGTCAAGGGACCCGCTACCTTGAAGTTGGAGCTGAGGTTCTTCTCCTTGTCACTCCCATAGCCGGCAATGACCGCATCTATCCAGGCATTGTAATGCCCCTCCCGGTCCGCACCCGGCACCCGGGCTATCGTTTGCGGCACGACGGTCTTCGCTGTCAGCGAAGTAGGCAATAATTGAGGATCCTGACCATATGTTGCACACATCATTTTACCCTTTGTTCCAATGAAATAAGTGGCATTGTCCCCATCTCCAAAGACTTCGCTGGGACCCAGTTCCTCGGGACGCTCGGGTTGTATGCCCCCATCCATCCAGTGAAGCTTGATGTCGGGCTTGCCGGCAGCGCCCTTGAACTTTAAGGTGATATGGGAGGAAGGAGGACAGCTGTCGGGAAAATAACCCTGTTTGAATTCGCCCACATAGACGCTCCCCACACTGCACTCGGCCTCCGTAGGATAGCCCAGCTCCAATACCTGGAAGGCAGGGGCAATAATATGGCAGCCCATGTCACCCAGGGCGCCGGTGCCATAGTCCCACCAGCCACGCCAGTTGAAAGGTACGAGGTTGTCGACATAGTCCCGGTAGGGAGCCGTGCCCAGCCACAGGTTCCAATCCAGCTCCTTCGGTACAGGCGCCTTCGCAGTCGGCCACTGGATGCCCTGTGGCCATACGGGACGGTTGGTAAAACAAAAAATTTCTGTGATATCACCTATCACGCCGGCGCGATACCAGTCGATGAGCTGACGAACCCCATCCCCCGATCCTCCCTGGTTGCCCATCTGGGTCACCACCTTATAGCGGGCGGCCGCCTGTGTCAGCATACGCGCCTCGTATATATCATGCGTCAGCGGTTTCTGGATATACACATGCTTACCCAGCTGCATACAGGCCATGCCGATCACGGCATGCATATGATCGGGTGTGGAGATGCTGATCGCATCGATATGCTTATGCTCCTTGTCGAGCAATTCACGGTAGTCTTTAAAATACTTGGCAGAGGGGAACTTTTGTCGCATGGCTGCGCTCCGGCGGTCATCTACGTCACACAGGTAGGCGATATTCGTTTTGCCGCTGCCGGCAATATAAGTGATATCCACCTCTCCTTTGCCGCCCACCCCTATCGAGGCGATGGCCAATTTGTCGCTGGGTGCGATAAAACCTTTACCTAATACATGACGGGGTACGATGTAAAAGCCGGCTGCCGCCATCAAACCCTTACGGATAAATTCATTTCTTTTCATAATAGTAGATCGTTATCGATCTAAATTATGCAAAATTCTACTTACAGCCGTTATCAGCTCGGCGGGATCCGCATCTTTTTCTATATACCCCGCCGCGCCGGCCTTCATAGCACGTACAGCGTAGTACTCTTTACGATATAAGGTGAGAATAAGAACAGGCAGCCCGGGAAAGGTTTGCCGTATCCGCTGGAGAGTATCGAGCCCTCCCCTGTCAGGCATATGCAGGTCTGAAATGACCATATCCCAGTTGACAGCGCTTAACTTTTCCATCCACTCCTCCCTCTCCTCTATCTCCCCAAAGACGGCCTGGGGATATGCCTGTGCCAGTATCTGTCGAACACCTTTCCTGATAATGGTATAATCATCCGCCAGTAGAATCCTGATCATGCGAGCAATAGATTACGTAGTGCAAATAAATTTAAGGTGAATTCTCTATTTCACATAAAGAAGCCCATAAGCATAAACGCTTATGGGCATGAATCTTGACTTCCGTCAATCATGTATGAAGATCAGCTATTTTTCGCTCTGAAGGGATGATTGCATTTGTTCCAGGTCATGCTGCGTAAATTTCCCGGCAAACTGGATATACAGCCCTCCATCCCCATCTCCCGCCAAAAAAGCCAGCTCCTTGACCCCGTCTCCATCCCTGGATAGCAGCCGCATCCTGTTCTCCCCTTTCCGGATGCTCACCAGCTCCTCATATCGCTGATCACGCAGCTCATGCACCAGTTTGTCCCACTGCTCTGCATCGGCAGCTTTCTTCTTGTCCAGCACCATCACCTTTACCTGGGTCACTTTTTGTATCCAAAGGCCATCCTCCTTGCCATGAACCGCTAATGTCTGGCCTTCGGCCGACGGACCTCCGGTCCGTCTTGTGGCTTGCAGCACAAAGGACGCATTGGTGGAAAAAGAAGCCTGCTGGCCGTAGCCGGCGCCCACCATCAGGACGAGCGCAACGGAGAGAATACATCTGGTCATATTATTGTTATTTGTTTTTTCTTTTAGCGTTCTTAAGGTCTTCCAGCCCCTTTATATCCATGGAAGCCGAGAGACGGGCCAGCTTGTCCAGGTCGATGTCCCCCACAAAGCTCATCATGGTGAACCCATCCTTATTCGCTGCTATCATCAGCAGCTCATGAATGATCCCCCCACTCTCCTTTATTACAAACCGGATATTGTCCGTCTTATCCCGGACAGTGATCAGCTCCTCATATTCCTTCATGTCTATCTTCGACAACGCCTCCTTGTAAAAAACATAAGGGGTGGTCCCGGTGCTGATGATCCGGAGACTCTGCAGCTTGCTCACGGTTTGTCTGATGTCCGCCGGAATAGTGTCCCAGTTCACCTTCGACAAAAGCCGGAACATCTTCGGACTGACGCTGACCACGGAGAATCTGCTGTCCTCTATATATTTCCCGAAGAATTTACCGATGGCGTCGTCCTGCGCCTGCGACACAGCCGCTACCAACAGCAGCCCCAAAACAACCAATAGCTTTTTATACATCTTCATATGATCATTTTAATGGATGAAGACCCTTGTTCATATTCCTCGACGCGATCAGCAATGCTTTCTGCACAGCCGCCAGCGCCTGCTGAGGATTGTCATATGTATCTTTCACGGCATGTTTATCTCCCTGGTAAAGGGATAGCCCCAGCCCTAAAACTATTACCGCCGCGGCGCTCCACCACGCTCCTCTCAATCGGGTCCGGGGCTGTATCCGCTGCATGATCCTCTCCCCCAACCCTTCCCGCGGCTTCACTTCCTCCTCCTGCGCATAAAAAGAAAAGATACCCCGATACGGCTCCCATTCCAGCGGCACATCCGTACCCCGGAAATATTCCATCAGCATCCTCTCCTCTTCCACTGAAGTCTCCACCTGCCAGTACTTCTCCAGCAGCTGCGCTACCTGTTCTCTTTCCATGAAGATTCCGTTTGAGTGATTGATTTTTTTATAGCATTCCTCGCCCTGAACAAATTCACCTTCACCTGGTCGAGACTTATCCCCAGCACCTCCGCGATCTCATTATAGCTAAAACCCTCTACCTCCCGCAGCTGGATCACCAGCTGCTGATTTTGCGGCAGCGCATCCATACATTTCCTGATCTGTATGAAGGTTTCCTTGGCGATCATTTTTTCCTGTGGATCTTTATCATGACTGTTGACATCCCATGCCCTATCCTCCCGCACCGGCCGTAATTGTCGCTTCCGCAGCCTGTCCAGACAGCCGTTCTTCACCGCTGTCATACAATAAGCTTCCAGGCTCTGCCACTGTCCCCATTCCTCCCGCCGCGACCACAGCCTGACCATCACCTCCTGCACGACATCCTCCGCATCGCACCTATCGGGCAGCAGACGCAAGGCCAGCCGGTAAAGCTTGTCCTTCATGGGCAAAATGCGAGTTTGGAAAACTTCTAATGACATTCTTCTGTTTGTCTGGCCTTCGGCCGCCGGACCCGTGGTCCGTCTGGAATGACGGGAAAATTTCACGAATGTTACAGTCGATGTATCATTTTCGTACAACGGATTCGGTCCCCGCATTATAATTCATTAAAATTCATTAAATTAGAACACTGGCATAGGATTGACTGACGGACCAGGGGTCCGTCGTCCGAAGGACAGACATTAGATTAGAAATATAGGTCACCAACACAGGAAACATGCTCAGGAACTACTTCACCATCGCCTTTCGCAATCTGAAAAAACACAAGGTTTTTTCACTGGTGAACATTGCCGGCCTGGCTGTAGGGCTGGCGGTGTTCTGGCTGATGGCCCTCTACATCGCCGACGAGCTCAGCTTCGACAGATGGGAAGAAAATTCCAGCCGCATCTACCGGGTAGTCCATAGCGCCGAATGGCCGGGAGGCCAGTTCCGCATGGCTCCTACCTCCGCCCTCTTTGCCCCCGCCCTGAAAAAAGACTACCCCGAGGTAGAAGAAGCCGCCCGCATCGACCCCGAAGGAGGAGGCGCTATCCTCTACCAGGACAAAAAGATCCAGGCAGGCGATATCCTTTTTGCAGACAATTCCTTCCTCACCATATTCCAGCCATCCTTCCTGCAAGGCGACAGTCGCAACGCCCTCTCCACTCCCCATTCCATTGTCCTGACCAGAAGCCTGGCGGAAAAACTATTCGGCGACATCGACAATGCCCTGGGTAAGACAGTGACTTTCCAGAACGATGACCAGCAGCAGGTGACAGGCGTCATCGAAGACATCCCCGCCAGCTCGCACCTGCAATTCAGCGCCCTGCGCAGCATGCCCGACCTCTCCGGCGCCACCTGGACAGGCTCCGACAAATACACCTATGTGCTGCTCCGTAAGGACGCCGATGCCCGGCAGCTGGAAGCCCGCTTCCCCGCCTTCTTTCAGCGCTACCTGAGCCCCTTTATGAAGAACACGCGCTACCATATGTGGCTCCAGCCGCTGTCCTCCATTCACCTTTATTCATCGGATCTCTCTTACGACATCAGTCGCAACAACGGCAATATCCGCTATATCTGGCTCTTCTCAGCCGTCGCCGTCCTCATCCTTGTGATCGCCGTCATCAATTATATCAATCTCTCCACGGCCCGCTCCTCCATCCGCGTAAAAGAAGTGGGCGTCCGAAAGGTCATTGGCTCGGGCAGACGCCAGCTGATCAGTCTCTTTCTGGCGGAGTCGGTCCTGTTTACGGTCATTGCCGCAGCCATCAGCGTTGGACTGGCCGGTATGCTGATCTCCCTGTTTAACGAATTGTCCGGCAAAAGCCTTACCCTATGGCAGTTCGGAAAGCTCCCTACCCTGGCGATGCTCTTCGCCTTTACCCTCTTTACGGGCCTGGCAGGGGGCTTCTATCCTGCCCTCTTTCTCTCGGGCTTCCGGACAATCCCGGCCCTGAAAGGACAGCAGGGCAGCCAAAAGACCAACGCTCTCTTTCGCAAATCCCTGGTCACCTTCCAGTTCGTCATAACCATCGTGCTCATAGCCGGCTCCATTACTCTTTACGAGCAGCTCCGGTATATGCACAACAAAGACCTTGGTTTCAATAAACAGCAGGTCCTTACCTTCCACATCGACAACCCCTCCACACGGGCACGTATAGCTGATCTGAAGACCCGGCTGCTGAAAAGCCCGCTGATAGAGAGCGCAGGCGGCGCAGGTAATCCCGTCGGCAACAACGATATTGGCTCCAATGCCTTCGATTTCCAGCGGAATGACGGCTCCATGGCCACGGAAGGCCGGATGGTCCAAACCTTCTATATAGACGCAGATTACCTGCAAACCCTGCAGATCCCGCTGCTAAAAGGCAGGAATTTCTCGCCGGCCATATCCACAGACCTCCGCAATGCGGTCATCGTCAACGAGACGCTTGTCAGGCAGATGGGCTGGGCCGATCCGATAGGCAAAATGGTCCGCATGCACGGAGCGCCCCAAGACACAACCCAAAATGCCTTCGTCATCGGAGTGGTAAAGGATTTCTCTATTTATTCATTACAGCATAAGATAGAGCCGCTGGTGCTGCAGCTGCCCCCGGTGTCAAAAGAGGACGACAACTGCTATGTCCGTCTGAGCAAAGCCAATATACCCGCCGCCCTTCGTTACATCGAAAACACCTACAGGGATTTTGACCCGGCCGCATCTTTTGAATACCATTTTTTAGACGACAATTTTCAGCGGCAATATGCCACGGAGGAACATGAAGGACGACTGCTGCTGGTCTTTACGGCCCTGGCCATCTTTATCGCCTGCCTGGGGCTTTTCGGGCTGGTGACCTTTGCAGTGGAACAGCGTACAAAAGAGATCGGCATCCGCCGGGTGCTGGGCGCCAGCGTGACAGGCATCGTCAGTCTGGTATCGAGGGACCTGATCCGGCCGGTGGTGCTGGCCATCCTGATAGCAACCCCCATTGCCTGGTACATCCTGCACAGATGGCTGGAAGGATACGCCTATCGGGTGAATATCACCGTTGGGATCTTTGCCGGAGCAGGATCGCTGGCATTATTGATCGCCGCGCTCACCGTCAGCCTTCGCGCCAGACGGGCAGCCCGTGTCCCTCCGGCAAAAAGCCTGCGGACGGAATGAGATAATTTATTAATACACCGGACATGCTTAAGAGCTATTTCACCATCGCCTGGCGAATCCTTATCCGTCACCGCCTGTACAGCGCTATCAACATCGGCGGTCTTTCCATCGGCATCGGCGCATGCCTGCTCATCCTCCTTTTCGTCATCCATGAGCACAGCTATGACAGTTTCCATCAGAATGCAGATCGTATATTGGTCGCCTTACTTTGACGGGAAAGGTCTGCGGCTGGGGTAAGGCGAATAAAAAAGGGGACTCTGGCGAGCCCCCTTCCCTCCATGGGGTAAGATTGAATGATCCAATAATGGTTTTACTGTCTTTACTACATTCCCTTTTCCATTTTTTTGCATTTTTCAGCCTCCTGCAGGTGATGTCTCAACGTATGCAGGGTGCTGTCCGCAAAAGCACGGATATCTGCGTCCGATCCTTTTTTAGACTCATCTTCAAAACTGCTGATAACTTTCTTATGATCGTCTACCATCATGTTGATATAGGCCTTGTCAAAATCCTTTCCATTCTTTTTTTGCAGATCATCTACATTTTTCTGCATCTCGGGCGAAATGGTGGAAGGAAGCGTAATATTTTTCTGCATAGCCAATGCCTTTAGCTTGTCACCTGCCGCCGTATGATCTTTCTCCATCATAGACCCATAATCCTTTACATCCTTCCTCGTGCCTTTCTGCTGCGCCAGCTGACCCAATTGTATCTCTGTCATATTCGCATTGGCGGTATTGACGACAAATGTGGCGTCATCTTTCGATACGCTGGCCGGAATGGAGCCCGTTCTGCCGGATGAATCCGCATGAGTGCTATCCATCTTGTTAGAATTGGAATCCTTGGCTTCCTTCGTAGCATCGGGTCCTCCTCCCCCACAGCTAACGATAAAAAAGGCTGATGCCAGCACCACACAATAGTTAGACAATCTGTTCATAATAGATATTTTAGGTGTTTGATAAAGCATTGCGACTCAATTCCTATGCCACAGGCCGCAACATGGGCATAGGAGCGTCCAGTTCGTAAGGCCTGTACCCGGGACGCGTATTGAAAAGCCAGGCCTGCAGCTGCGTCCGCAGGTCACGCCACCACCCGTTGTGATGCGTCCCCGCCACGCTTTCAAAATAATCCGCCCTGCCCATTTTTACCTTTATCAGCACCATACCGCTGCACATCTGTTCCTTTAGATCCTCGAATAGCAGGCTGTTCACCTCCTCCGGATCATTCACGATATACGCCTTGCCGGTAATATGAAGATAAAAGCCCTTCCCTTTCCGGAAGAATTCCAGCCTTACAGGGAATTCCCGGTCGAATTCATGAAGCGCCTGCTGGGGACGGGGTACAAAAAACCACAGTTGACCCAATTCGTCCACTTTTAAAATAGAAACAATAGTAGTCGCCATCCTCAAAAGCGAGCTGTTCTGGCTAAAAAAAAGCGCACTTTTCAGCTCCTGTATCTTTTGTTGCAAAAAGGGGAGATCTGAAGAATGTAAATGATTTATCATAACGAAAATATTTTACCCAAAAGGGTTTCAAAAGAGATACCACTTCGCTATTCAGTGAATTCCAGGTGGAAATCAGGCCCCTCCAAGGTAGAAAGCGCCCTTTTAAGTAGAATTTCCTGGGAGAAGTGAGGAAAATTTTGCACAATCCCCCCTATCTCCCGCCCGGCCCTGGCATAATATTTCCATGCATAGCCTGGTCAATAAAACCTGAAAGAAAAGCTTACGTGGGCGCCCTGTATCTACAGGGCGCAATTCTTTGATCATTAAAATAATTATATTATGATACGCAAATTGAAATCAGGACAGTACAGGATCTATTCCCGTAAAATAGACCCAAAGACACGCAAGAGGAAGAACCTGGGCACTTTCGACAGTCTGGAGGCCGCTCAGAAACATGAGAGGGAGATACAGTACTTCAAGCATCATTAACAAGGGTCCCGTTGGGCTCCAGGTCCGTCGGGTTCCAGGTCCATCAAAACGGAGCACAGCTCCGTTGCGCGAAGCGCCATCATCAGATTTTTTCGGCCGAAGGGGTATATTTTACGAGTAGCCCCGGGGCCGGATTAGAAAGGATACCCGATCGCCAGGTTCAACACTGCATTGGATATATCCGTGATCTTGTTAAATACCCATTTATGCCCATCCGGGTACCATGGATAACGGACGGGAGTGGCCAGATCCACCCTCAGCACGAGTATGCGGAAATCAAACCGCAGGCCCGTTCCGATGCCTACCGCCATATCATTTAAAAAGTGCCTGGAAAAGGCGGATCCCACCCGCGCGCTGTCATAGGTCCGTGTCCAGATATTGCCCGCATCCGCGAACAACGCCCACCGCACAACAGAGAACAGCTTGGTCCGGTACTCCACATTCATCTCCAGCTTTACATCCCCCGGCTGGTCAGGCAAAAATGCATTCTTATTGGGATTACCATTGTAGTACGATCCGGGCCCCAGCGCCCTGCTTCGGAATGCCCTTATATCATTGGTGCCTCCGGCGAAGAACTGCTTCACAAATGGCAGGGAGCTGCTGTTGCCATATGCTATCCCGATGCCTCCCGTGATCCGGGACGCCAGCATGCTGTAATTGCCCCAGCTGAGATAGTGGCGGATATCGCCCTCCAGCCGCACATATTGCGAAAAAGGCGTGTTCAGGATCCGGACCTCTTTCCCCCTGTCCAGATTGGCCCCCGTGATCAGACCCAATAAGTTCCCTGACAGGTCCACATTCCCGTTGAAGTAAAAATTATTGGGTTTGTGATTGGGCCGCGCCTGCGTGTTGTAATTGAAATTATAGCTGCTGCCGATGATAAATTGCCGCTCGATGGCCCTCCGCTGCATGATATTGGTATCCAGCAGCGCCTGATAGGCGGGAGTAATATTTGTCGGCTTCACATAAGTCACGCCGAACAGGGTCACGGTATGCTCGGTCTGCAACGATTGCTTGAATATATATCCAAAGCTCGTCCGGGCCGACGTCAGCGTATACTGATCGCTCCTGTCGAATATATCATAACCCACATTTATCTTTGTCTTGGGCACATAGGCGCTGCTGGTGCTCCAGTGAAAAGGGGAAATGATACGCGGGATATATAAGCTCACATCCACGCCTCCCCGCCGTGTGGTTACCTTCTGCCCGTTGCCAATGAACTGCTCTTCCAACCCCGCATATACAGTGGACGTGAAAAGCTCGGCTCCTTTGAACAGATTACGGTTCCGCCAGCTCAGCGATATCTCTCCACCCGTCGTATTGTCGCTCCGCGTAAGCCCGGATACTTCAAATCGTATGGATTTTTTCTGGGTAGGGTTCAGATAATAGGTCACATTCAGCCCATTGCCCGTGGAGTCCGCCTTCTCATACCGCGCCTTTACGAACTTGAATACCCCCAGGTTCACCAGACGGTTCAATGTCTGGGTATGATAGTTCAGCCGGTAGATATCTCCCGGACGGTAGATGATGGTATTGTCGAACAGCCAGGGCTTGAAAAGATGCGCGGTATCCACCAGCTGTATCTTTGCCGGCGTAACGATCCCCCGCTTGCTCGTATCCGAATGCAAATCATACTCCGCATATACTAAAATATTTTTTATACGGTATCGCTCCCTCGCCTCATCCGGCATCTCGTCCTTGAACTTCATGAACATATCTATCTGGTGATTGCCCACAGTGGTATCCAGGTCCACTACCAGATAGGCGGGGTTGAAAAAATAAAAGCCTCTCCCCTTCAGCCGCGCGTCGATACGATTCCGCTCGTCCTTGATGACATCCAGGTCATAGGGTTTGCCTTTTCGCAAAAGGCTTCGCTTCTTCACGCTGTCGATCCGCTTGCTGATCTCATCACTGTCATTGGGAAAGCTGACATTCCGGATAGTATATTGCGGGCCGAACTGAGCCGTATAGATGGCTTTGAGCTTCTTGTTCTTTACTGATGTGCTCAGCATCACGGTGTCCTTGAAAAAACCTTTATTCTCCAGGTGGTTCTGCAGGACATCGCGGTTTTTTTCCAGCAAGGTAGGCGACGCCAGCACAGGAGGCTCGCCTACTTTATATTTGAGCCAGTGTTTAAATCCCTTGTTCTTCTTTGGCGTACCTGCAATATTATATATCCACAATCGCACCCGTATTCCCAGGAACTTGCTGTTCAGACGGGGACGCAACAGTCCTTCCAGCTCGCGGGCCACGGCCTTTGCCTTCTTTTTTCTGACATCCGTGGTCTTGGTCTTTATCTCATTGGCGACATACAGGTTCTGTCCCTCGCTCAGATGCTTTGACTCGTTACAAGCGGTCAGCAGTACGATACAAAAAAGATATAAGGTCCTTCGAATTGCCATGCTTATTGTTTTGATTGCTCCGGGCCCGCCTGTGGGGCAGAGGTCTTTTTCCTGTGTCTCTCTTCCAGCTTCTCCTCCCTCGTACGGCCAAATAGCTCCCTGAATTTATTGTAGTCGAAAGTGAGTATAAAGCTTACTCCCGTCTCCACCACCTGCCCTTCTATGACAGCCTGATATTGATTCTTACGATACGCACGCACCATATAACGCCCATCCTTCGTCAGCTTATAATCCACCGCCACGTCCCCCGCGATGTTGGACGCCTGCTGGTTCGGATTGCCTGCCCCCTGTACATCGAAGTTGCTGCCCACGCTGACCTGTATACGGTCGCTGAACAGCTGCTTGGATACGGAAACATTCAGTTCCGTATAATCATTCTCCCTGCCGGTGCTGTAGTCCTGCTGCTGGTTCAGATCAAAATGGATATCCACTCCCTTGATCAGGCTGCCTGCCAGCTGGTCCAGCTGGTTGGTGAGTATCTGGCTGGCGCTTTGAAAAGCCAGACTTCCGACACTGCTGCCTCCGCCCGCCGCGCTTTCGAGGGGGTTCTCCCCGACAAATCTGTTCAGCAGCAGCAACGCAAATACCTGTTTATCCAGCTCCGACTCCTGTGTTCGTATCTGCTGCAGCTTTTGATCCACATCTGGCCAAAGGGATAATATATTCGTCGGCAAGGTGATATCAAAGGTGATCTTGGGCTTCAGCAGTTCCCCTTCCATCTTCAGCGTCACCAGGAAAGGCAGCTTCTGCTTGAATTTATTGATCTCTTCTTGTGTCCTGCCGGTGATCTCATTGGCAATGAGGTCTATCGAGGGCGTATTGGCCGTATAGGTAGCCGTTATATCCAGGGTGGCCCGCATAATATCTCCCGTCCAGGTGATGGTGCTGCCACGCTGTATGGCGAACTTCCGCTTCAGCAGCTGCATTGAAAGATTATAGGCCCCGCTCTCCACCTCATACCCGCCCGTCAGCTCCATCCTCCCCGACTTGTCCATGCTGAATACAAGATTGGACCTGCCCCGCGCAGTCAGCCGGTCCCCATTCCGCTCATCCACCACAATAGTAAAAACAGCACTGCTGTCCGTGGCGATGTTCAGACTGACATCCATCCCCCGTATGTCCGAATGACGAATAGCCATCAGCCTGGCCGCCTGGTCCACCAGCGTATCCCCGGGATGGTCCTTGTCGATGAATCGCACGACGCCCTGCCGTTCCACGATTTCAGGATTGTCCTCGGGCAGCACGAAGGTAAAGTCCGTTCGTTTGTTCACCCGCAGATCACCATCCACTCTGGGTGTATTCATATCCCCCGAGAGACTGGCGGATGCATCCATATTCAGGGCGCCATAAAACAGCCTGCTCCTGGCCTCGGGTGCGTTCACCAGCCGGAAATTACTGGCATTGAAAAAAAGGTCGAATCGAAAATCCTTATAGTCCTTTGTATATACGTTGCCGTCTATCGTGGCCTTGTTGCCCGCCGAATCCTGTAACGCAAACTCGCTGAAGTTGAATCCATCCTGGTCGAATTCGATATTGTCCTTCGACAGCTTCAACGGTTCCCCCGTGATCAGGGGTACGATCATCGTACTGTCGAAATAAAGATCGCCCTCGATCCCCGGTTTGTCCATCGTTCCCTTCAGTGCCAGGCTGCCCTTGAGATATCCCCGCATGTCCTGCACCTGCGACGTCAGGAACGGCTTCAATGAGGCCATGTTCAGCCGGCGCATATCCAGCTTCATGTCCATGCTGCCGGACTTCCTGTTATATTCTCCCTTGACCTCTACATCATTCTGATGACCGCTCAGCACCACATCCGCCACCAAAGCATCCGCCTTCTCGTTGCTCACCTTGATGGAAAGATCTCCCACCGAATCTGTCCTGTAGGTCAGTCGCCGCACCTGCAGGTCGGAAGTGAAAGATGTGGATGATAGAGGGTCCTTTACCTCCACTTTCCCATCCAGCTGTCCATCCACCAGCAGTGAATCCTGATCGGCCATACGGCTCAGCGTCCCCAGGTTGAACTGATTGAACACGACATCTATCGGCGCATTCGCCTTCGTCTCCTTGCTGCTCACCTGTAAGGTCTCGCCCTTATTGCTGATGGAAAGATCATGTATGATGATGCCGGCGCTGTCATATTGAAAATAATTATCCCGGCTGACCTGCCACTTGTCGTAGTTCAGCAAAAGACTATCCGGATGCAAAGTAAATTTCAATCCATCGATCAGCTTCTCCAGCTGCCCCGCCAGCCGGTACCTGTCCTTCCCCTTCTTATCTTTTAAGGCCAGGGTCGTAAACAGCTTGTCCTCGGCCAGCCATCCATGGAGAGAGGTCTTATAAAGCGCCACCCCACTGCCCTGCCCCGCCCCGATATCCACACTGTATCTGAACTGCCCGTTATCATGTCCGCCGCTGGAAGCCCATACCGTCACCCGCTGGAAAGCCTGGCTGCCCAGCTGGATATGGGGCGCCCTGATAATCATTCCCAGGTCATCATAGCGGCTCTGGAAATAAATGATCCCCCCTATGGTATCCGTCCCTTTCAGGGAGGGCATATAGGCCAGCACCAGCGGAGAGACCCTGAACTGCAGCCGCATCTTCCAGTCCTGCTCCGTAAACACCGAGTCCTTATAGCCATCGAGTCGATAGTAGTTATTGATGGTATGCTGCAGCGCCCTCCCCGTTTCGGTGATCTTGTAACGTCCATTCCAGTCTATATCGGCCATTTCCGAATGCAGCTGAATATCCTGTATGCCATTTTTATGATCGGCCAGCAGGAGGATACTGTCCGTAGCCAGTCTCTGTTTGCCCTGCACCAGCAGCAGGCTGTCCATCTTCAAACGCCCCAGCAGCGAGTCCGGATCGGTACTGGGGAAATCCGCATGGATATACCCCCTGAACGCTAATGTGTCCTTTGCAAAATGCAGCGCATGCATGTCTACGGTATCGATCCGCCAGTCCAGCTTTACGGCGGGATACTTGTTCGCCATGTCGGCGGAGGCTTTCAGATCGAACCTGATGGCGGTGTCATGAATGGAGGATTGCAGTGCAACATGCTTGTCGGCGATGCTCCCATCGAATGTAAAGTCGCGATAATTGTATCCCCGGATAACAGCGCTCTGCAGCCGTCCATGGAGCACGGCATTGGCGGTCCGGGCATCGAAGCCGGTCCCTTTCGCCGTAAAGTCCGCGGTCACCAGCCCCCACTGCTTGCTGTCCTTTAAAATATAGCCCAGGTTCAATGCCCTGGTCTGTACAGCCAGGTCATACCGGGCGCGTTGCATATCCCGGAACTGCTGCACATATCCTTTTATTACCACCATCCCAGACGTCGTGGTCAGTACGAGATCACTGTTGACCCCTGTCATCCCCCCCGCCAATGTCCCACGAAGAGTAAACCGTGCGGGAATAGCAATATTGGCAGGCAGCGCCCCTTTAGGCAATAAGGCCTCCAGGCTTTTCCGGCTGCCCGATATGCTGCCGATGTTCAGGCTGGCCGCTACCCGGGCCGTATCCATGGGATGCAGCACTGTTCCCGAAACATCCAGACGGATATCCTGTAGTCCGCTGAACCGCAGACGCTCGATCCTCAGATTGTCCAGATTTCCCCTGATCCGTGTATCCACATTCCATACATCGTTGGGATGCAGGGCGGGCTGTGAAGCCAGAAATGGAGCAAATATGAGCACATCCTTTACCCGTATATGGCTGTCGGGCAGATCCAGGTCCACCAGCGTATGGGCAGGGTCCTTTGTAATGCCGGCCAGGGATGAGTAACGCAATGTCAGGTTGCGCCGTAACAAAGTGCCGGGGGTCCGTAACAACAGGTTCTTCAACACCGTCTCATGTGCCGTGTATACAAAGCCTGTCCTTAGCTCCAACAAGGTGAACCCCGACCGTTCCGACATTTCCCCCTTTGTCAATACGCCGCTGATAGTGTCGGCACTATATAACAGATCGTTTCCCTGCAGGCTCATCCCTTTGACATCCAGGTGAGCATAGTCCATCCCTTTTTTCTGCCGGCGCTGTTTATCATTGTCAAGCCGCAGATCCGTACTGTCCAGCTCCACCGAGCTCACCCGGAACACTTGATTATCCAGGTCCATCGATCGCACTGCCGCCGTCAGCCCGCCCAATTCTATATGGGTAGTGAGCTTGTTTACCGCATTCCCATAATCCAGCCGGCTGTCTGCCAGCTCGATCTTACCCAGCTGAAGATCAATAGGATTACCCGCCTTCCTGGCCGTATCGACGGCTTCTTTTACCCCGCTTCTGGCTGGTGCTGTTAAAGGTTTCCCCTGCTGCACGTTCGCCCTCAACCCCCGCATCCTGAATTGCGCCACATGAAAATGTCCTCCCATGGGGTCGAACTGCCTCATCACGGTCTCACTATGATCGATCCAGACCTCCACATTATTCCCTGTCACCGTATCCCTGTATACCAGCCTCACCTTATCCAGCTGCAGCTCCCCAAGGGACATCTTCATGGAGGAAGTATCCTTTTTGGCGGTCGTTACTTTCTTCGGGCTGGAGAACGCATCGGCTATAAACTGAAAATTAAATGCAGTGTCCGGCAGCAAACGCTTCACTTTCATGGTGATCCCTTCCAGCCGCACTTTCCCGATATCGATATTGCTGTGCAGCAGCCCCCACATATGAATATTTACATCGATGAGTCCGGCGGCCAGCAGCGTGTCCCTCTGCCTGTCCTCCAGATAAATATTCTTCAACACCACATTCTCGGGGAATTTGATGTACAGGTTCCCGATGCTGACGCGCGTATTCAGCTTTTTGGAAAGATATTTCTCTGCCCGGCTCCTTACAATATTCTGGACATAAGGTGTCTGGATAAGAAAGATGACAATGACCAGGACGATGACAATAGTAGCTATGACTTTCAGGAATATCCTCGCCAGCCTTCGGATCACGGATCTCCGGCGTTTATTTGTCGGCTGGCTGCTCTGCATATATTATTTTCATTAAATATACCCTATTCAGTCAAAACATAGACCACTTTCCCTTTTATGCCCAATTGCCCCAGCTTCCAGTGAAACGGTTGTTATTCAAGGGATTTGTTCCGTTTTTTCCCCAATGACGTACCTATTTTTCTACAGGCCCCCGCCTCGGATTCCTTGCTTTAAACCTGTCAAATTTCTGGCTTCCGATTTGTCGTAATCTTCGTACAAAAATTCTGTGGACTATGCTCAAGCAACTTCAAACGCAAAAGCAACAACACACGATCCTGCCGCAGCAGATTGAGCTGCTCAATCTTTTTCATTTAAATACGTTGGAGCTGGAACAACGTATCCAGGACGAATTGACGGAAAATCCGGTTCTGGAAGAGAGCGCGTCAGGCGACGAAAATGCCACTGATAAATTCTCCAAAGACACAGTACAGGATTTTCAGAACTGGGAGGAGTATGGATATGACGACATCCCTGATTATAAGACTGAATATAAAAATTATCTCTCTACGGATAATGTACCCGAAAAGCCCATTGCGGAGGCGCCGGACTTCAGGGACGAGCTCAAACGGCAGTGCCGCTTCCTGGCCGTTGCAGAAGAAAGATATTTTCTCTTCGACTTCCTCATCGATTCGTTGAATGAAAATGGATTTCTCGAACAGGACCTGGAAGAGCTGGCCTCGGAGATATCTTTCTCGCGCAAGACGTGGATAGAAGCTTCCGAGCTCGAGGACGCATTGAAATATATACGCGAGCTGGAACCTTTTGGCGCCGGATGCAGGAATGTACAGGAATACATGCTCCTTCAGCTGAAAAAAATGAATACCAAGCAGCCGGATGTACGCATGGCCATCTGCATTCTGGAAGAACATTTCCAGGATCTCCGGGGAGCGAACCTGGACAGGCTGAAAAAAATGCTGGGCCTGGATGATGAAGAGATACGCATCGTGCTGGGGTTATTGTCTCACCTGAAGACAAGACCCTTTAGTCAAACGACAGCCACCATACAGGCCAACCCTTCCATCCTCCCGGACTTTGTGCTCCTCGATGAAGGAGAGAAGCTGGAAGTGTCGCTGTACAGACAACGCTCCTCCAGCCTGCATATCAGCCAGTCCTGGATGGAGATGGTGCACAACGCCTCGCAAAATGACAAGGTGGAAAAATCCGCCCGGCAATACCTTCGCAGCAAGCTCTCCTCCGCACAATGGTTCATCAATGCCATCCAGCAACGCGAGTCCAATATGCTGAAGATCATGCGGGCCATCCTGGATATGCAATACGATTATTTCAAGTACGGAGACATCCTTCTGCTCAAACCTATGAAGTTAAAGGACATTGCCGACAAGGTAAAAGTGGACATTTCCACCGTCAGCCGCCTGACCTGTAATAAATACATAGAAACACCCTTCGGGACCATTCTCCTGAAGGATCTCTTTACGGAAGGCATCGTCAATAAGGAAGGGAACAGCATCAGTAACAAGGTCATCCAGAGCATCATCAGCGAGCTCATCGAGGCGGAAGATAAAAAGATGCCTTACACCGATCGCCAGCTCGTCTCCATCCTGGCCAACAAAGGTTATTCCATCGCCCGTCGCACCGTTGCAAAATATAGGGAATTGCTTAACATTCCCGTCGCCCAGATCCGCGGGCTCTGGGAATAGGTATAAAAAAAACGCACAGTGTGCGTTTTTTTTATTAGGTCGGTTGGCCTAAAATCCGAAACCAACATAGAACGAGAACCCCGCATTTTTCATCCCCCCTGCGAATTGCCCGCTCAGATTGTCGGACTTCCCGATATGGCTCAGGCCATAATTATATCTTGCCCCAATGGTGAAGTTCTCTATATCGAACCCCGCTCCACCTGCCAGACCATAATCCCACCGGTTAAAATTGTCCGCATTCAGGTCAGTCGCTCCCTGGATGTCGCCATTGTTGTTTACGTTCTTGACATTGGCATTGGTCAGATAGGCCGCATACCCACCCGCATGGATGTTGAAAACAGGCGTGATATTCACCACTGCCAGCACAGGCAGCTCGATATACCCCAGGTTGAATCTGTACTCCCCACTCCCCTGTACGAAATTATTATAGGTGGACTTGGCGCCCTTCAGGCTATACAATAATTCCGGCTGAATCGAAAATCCGCGGGTGATAGGGAATTTGGCAAAGATGCCTGCATTAAATCCAGTCTTCATATGTGACGTAGATACATCGGAAGAATAAAGAGTAGTGAGATTGAGCCCACCCTTGATACCTAATTTAGTCTTCAGTCCATTATCCGAAGAGGTTTGCTGTTCCTGCGCGCTGGCCGACACAACGACAGCCAGCAAGGTCGCCGTAAGCATTACACTTAGTTTGTGGATTGTTTGATGTGTTTTCATAAAAGATTATAGTTTTTTTGGCATTCCTTCAATTGTTATGCCTCTCGCGGCCCATTTTGGCATAAATCTTCGTATATTTTTAACAAAAAAGAATCCTATGCGCTCTATCTGGACAGGTGCCATCGGCTTCGGCCTGGTCAACATTCCCATCAAACTCTACAGCGCCACGGAAGAAAGTTCCCTGGACCTGGATATGCTGGATAAAAAAGATCACGCCAATATCAAGTTCAAGCGTGTCAACGAGAATACAGGAAAAGAAGTAGCCTGGGGGGACATCGTAAAAGGCTACAAGCTGGACGATCGTTATGTCGTCCTCACGGACGAAGACTTTCAAAAAGCCAGTCCGGAAAAATCAAAGATCATCGAGATAAAGGAGTTCGTCATCGAGACGGAGATTGACGGCATGTACTATGAGACGCCTTATTATCTCGAGCCCGACAAGTCCGGCGCCAAGGCCTACGTGCTGTTGCGCGACGCCCTCCAGAAGACAGGCAAGGTCGCCTTCGGCAGCTTCGTGCTGCGCAATAAGGAAAACCTCTGTCTCCTCAAGCCGGTGAAGGATGTGCTCGTCCTGTACAAGATCCGCTGGCAGGAGGAGGTGCGAAGCACGGAAGACCTCGACATACCGTCCGGCGCCAGCAAGCCGGCCGAATTGAAAATGGCCATCCAGCTCATCGACCAGCTCTCGGGACCATTCGATATAACAAAATACAAGGACACATACTCCGATGAGCTGATGAAATTGATACAGGCCAAGGCCAAAGGGCGTAAGCCACCGAAGCCGGCGCTAAAGGTAGTCCACCGCCAGGGAAAGGACTTGCTTTCACAGCTAAAAGCCAGTCTGCACAGCACGGGAGGGACACGCAAACGCCGGGCTTCCTAGGCCGTCGTCGATTCATCATCCAATACCCGCACTTCCCGCTTGAGGATGTAGACAGCCGTGTCCGAAGGACGCACCTTCCCCCCATAGTCGCGGGCATATACTTCTGTAAACTCAGCTCCAAAGTAAAGGATGATCGAGGAATAATATACCCAGACAAGGATGACGACAATGCTGGCGGCCGCGCCATACATGACCCCGATATTGGAGTTGCCCAGGTAGATGCCGATGAGAAATTTACCCAGTATGAAGAGCAGCCCGGTAAAAACCGCCCCGACAAAGGCGTCCTTCCACCGTATGATGGCATCCGGCAGCACTTTGAAGATAATGGTGAACAGCAACGTAACGGCAGCCAGCGTCAGCAGGAGGTTCACCGTATAAAAGAAATAGACTGTAAAGTTGGAAAAATATTGCTTCAGATATTCGCTCAGCAGATCCATCAGGGAATTGATCACCAGCGACACCAGGGAAATAAAGCCAAAGGCGATGATCAGACTGAAGGACAGCAGCCTGTTTATGATCAGCTTCAGCCATCCCTTCTTGGGCTTTGCCATGATGGACCACATGTAATTGATGGAGCCCTGTATCTCCGTGAATACGCTGGTAGCGCCTATCAGCAGGACAACACCCCCGATGATGGCCCCCGTTACGGTATGCTTCGTCGCCTGTATGTTCCGGATAATATCCTGTATCTGCACGGCAGCCTTGGCGCCCACCAGTCCTTTTATCTGGTGATAAACCCGGCCCTCCACCGCGTCATGCCCATAAAATATACCTGCCAGGGAAATGACGACGATCAGCAAAGGCCCCACGGCAAAGATTGTGGAATAAGATAAAGAGGCCGCCAGCTTGAAGCAATTATCGTCATTGAACTCTACAGCCGCCTTCTTGATCACCTTCCAATACACCGAAAGCTTCTTCATGTCGTAAATATTAGTAAGATCATGCCAACCAAAACCTGCCGCTAATGTCTGTCCTTCGTCGGAGCTTCGCTCAAAAAGGTGCGCAGCGACTTCCATTAGGGGGCTCAGCCTCCAATTCTGCCCCTTTCGTGGATTTTCTTCCCCATTGGACGCCCCGGCTGCGCTGTAAATGACTGAACCGGCCTTGGTAGGAATATTGGCAAGCATTTTTCATAGTTATTGGTAGATATAAAAATTCCTTACTTACTTAAAACTATTTTTATGAGTGGTTTACTTTATCTGATAGCAGTGATCCTGATCATAGGCTGGATCTTGGGTGTATTCGTATATAGCGTTGGCGGATTGATCCATATACTGATCGTTCTGGCATTGATATCCTTGATCCTCGGCATCATCCGGAGAGCATGACGACCTGCCAGGAACGAACCACAAGTTGGTTATAAACTTCCTTTGGGGTAAAGGGTTGGTGATTCAGACCCTTAAAGCCGGTGCCCGTGGCCGGCTTCTTTTTTAATGCCTACAACCATGAATGAAATAAAATTCGCAAATCCGGTACGTATTGCAGCCATCCTCTTCATCCTTGCCATATGCTTTGTAATTCTGGCCTGGGCGGAAGTGCTGATCATTCCCCTTTTATTTGCGATCATCTTTTCCAGCATGCTGTTCCCCATTTGCCTGCAGCTGGAAAAATGGGGCTTTCATAAAGGACTTGCCGCGTTTATGGCAGTCCTCGTAGCAGGCATCCTGCTGGCCCTTTTTCTCACCGTGGTCATAACCCAGCTCCTTCACCTCGTCGAGCAAGGTCCGCAGTTCATCCAGAAAATGGGAGCGCTCGTTGACAGGGCGGAAGCCTATATTTTAAACCACTGGCACATTCAAAAGGCCCTGCATCTCTTTCAGTTCGACCATCTCAGCCAGTATTTCTCCTCTACCATGACATTCACCGCCGGCATCATCTCCCAGTTTGTGCTGGTGTTATTGTTCAGTTTCTTCCTGCTCTATTTCCGCGTATTCTTCCTGGAATTCTTTTATAAGGCATTCGCCTCCTCCGAAAAACAGCTCATCGATGATACGATGGAAAAAATATACCTGGTCATCCAGAATTATCTCGTCGGCCTGCTAAAGGTCATAGCTATCATCGGCACCCTGAATTCCATCGGCCTCTGGTCCCTGGGCATCGAGTCACCTCTCTTCTTTGGCTTCCTGGGAGGCATTCTTGTCATCATACCCTATATCGGCATTCTCATAGGCAGCGCCTTGCCTTTTATCGTCGCCCTGATCACAAAAGACTCGGCCTGGTATGCCGTAGGCGTGGTGGGTGTATTTCTCTTTGTGCACATTCTGGAAGGCAATCTGATCACACCTTATGTAGTAGGCTCCAAGATCAGCATCAATCCCCTTATCGCCGTCTTTTCCCTCCTCCTTTTTGGCAAGCTCTGGGGTCTATCCGGACTGGTCCTGGCCCTGCCGGTCACTGCCATCTGTAAGATCATCTTCGACCTGCTGCCCGGCTTCAAGGCAGTAGGCTTCATCCTCGGCAAGCCGCAGAAATACCACTTTAAGAAATACTCTCATCTGCACGCCAAACTTCGCAGCCGTGCATCGGACATTACCACCGAGACAGATACTACGGTCACCGCCGAAACTACCACATCAACCATTGCGCCTTAATATTTTCATCAGTATCTTTTCTTCAGCAGTCAGCCCCGCATCACTTCCACCCTCTTCTTCCAGCGCATCCAGCTCCTGGAGATACTTTATCAGCCTGTTGTCCTCATACAGCTGTATCAGCCGGGGATGCACATAGTATTTCCGGCAGACGGTCCGGGTATTGCCCAGCTGTCCGCTCACGGTATCCAATACGGCGTTGATGTTCTTTTTTATCGCGGTCTCGGTCGCCGCTTCTCCTATGGCCCGAAACGCCTGCAGGGCATGCAGCGAACCCGCCCAGGTGCGGAAATCCTTGGCGCTGAACTCTTCCGCCATGGCTTCCCGTATATACGCATTGACCATACCGCTGTCGATGGGATGACGGCTGCCATCCTCCGCATAATACTGGAACAGCTCCTTTCCGGGGATATCATGACACTGACTGACGATCCGGGCCAGGCGCTTATTACGGATGGAGACGTCATGCTGTATCCCCTTCTTTCCCTTAAAAGAAAAAATGATCTGGTCCCCATCGATGACCACATGCTTGTTCTTCAGGGTAGTCAGTCCATACGATCCATTGGCCTTCTCGTATTCATTATTACCTATCCGTATAAAGGTCCTTTCCATCAGGCTCACCACCGTGGCCAGCACCTTCTCTTCCGACAGGGCCTTCTTCCGCAGGTCCTCTTCCACACGGACGCGCAGCAGGGGAAGCGCTTTCCCGAACTCCAGCATCCGGTGGAATTTCGTCTCGTTGCGTAAGGAGTTCCACAACGGATGATACCTGTACTGCTTTCGCCCCCGCAGGTCCAGGCCCGTAGCCTGTATATGCCCCTTCGCGCTCGTACAGATCCACACATTTGTCCAGGCAGGCGGGATGACCAGCTTGCGGATGCGCTCCAGCTCCTTCTTGTCCTTTATCGGCTTGTTGTCAAAAAGATAGGTAAAACCCTTACCCTTTTTACACCGCAGGATACCTGGCTGTCTGTCGTTGACATATATCAGATGTACGACGGAAGCCGCTTTGACATAGTCCTTATCTACCTGCAGCAGCTCTTTATGCGTGAGTGTAATATCCATCATGCCATCTTTTCTATCCTCCCTACGGTCTTCTCCAGGTCGATCCCCTTCCCCAGCACGGGCTTGAAGATATCCCCTATATCCCTCAGCCTGTCGAATATGTTTTTAATGGTAAAGTTCTCCGGCTTCAATCCCTTCTTCAGCTCCTCCCAATGCAGGGGAGTGGAGACGGTAGCGCCGGGCCGCGGACGAACAGAGTACGGCGCCGCCAGCGTTTGGATGGCCCTGTTTTGCAGAAAGTCTAAATAAATCTTCTTTTTCCGCTTGGCAGGCGTACGCTCCAGGCTGGTGAAGGCGGAGATACGCTCATCCTCATGCGCCATGTCCACGATCAGCCGGGCCAGCATACGGGACTGGTCATAGCTGTACTTCGCCTTCAAAGGAATATAGATATGCATACCCGTCGCCCCCGATGTCTTGCAGCAGGCCGTGATCTTCAGCTCATCCAGTATCCCTTTGATCACCAGCGCCACCGTCATCACCTGCTCATAGGAGTTACCATCCGGGTCCAGGTCGATAACACACCAGTCGGGATTGTCCGGGGAAGCCGTGCGGCTATGCCAGGGATTCATTTCAATACACCCCAGCGAGGCCATATAAAGAAGGGCGGCCTCCCCATTGCAGACCATAAAGTCGATAGGGCCCTGCGACTCGCTGTTAAACCGGTAGGTCTCCACCCAGTCCGCGACTTTTCCCGCCACATTCTTCTGATAGAAATTGCTCCCCGTTATGCCATTCGGATGCCGGTTCAGCGACTGCGGCCTGTCCAGCATATACGGGAGGATATACGGCGCAATGTCATGATAATAACTGATCACATCCCCCTTGGTATATTTCTCCTTCGGAAAGTATACCTTATTCAGGTGTGTGAGCGTCAATTCCCGCCGCCCTACCTTCATCGTTCTCTCATCTGCTTTTACCATCTTTTCATTTTTTTCGTTGGAGGCTTTTTTATCGTCCCGCATTCCTACAAATATGGGATGTCGAAGTATCCTGTCCGTCGTCCATTCCGTAAACTTTACCTCGCACACCAGCTCCGGACGCAGCCAGGTGGCCGGCTGGTTTGTATGCGGCGCTGTTTCAAAAGGACATTTATCCGTTATCAAAGGCTTGAACCGTTGGGACAGCTCCCGCAGGTCGTCGTCGTTGAAGCCTGAGCCGCTGTGACCGATATAAACCAGTTTCTTTCCCACATACTTCCCCAAAATAATCGCGCCAAAAAATTTCCGGCTCCTCCGGGGAAGGGTGAAGCCTCCGATGATGGCCTCCATCCGCTGATTGTTCTTCATCTTCAGCCAGCTGCCGGTACGGGCCCCTATTTCGTAAGTGCTGTCCGCCCATTTGGCCATGATTCCTTCCAGTCCGTGCTTCACCGCCGATGCGAGGAAGTCCTGGCCCCGTCCCGCGATGTGATCGCTGTAGCGCAAACGATCATCACCAGCCGGAAAAATGCTTTTCAATATCTCCTTCCTTTCCAGCAGCGTCAGGCGGGTAAGATCCCTCCCTTCGTACCAGAGGATGTCAAAGACATAATACACCAGGTGCGCATTTTCCCGGTGCTTCAGCACATTCTGCAGCTGCTGGAAATTGGCGTGCCCCTCTTCGTCCAGGGCCACGATCTCCCCGTCTATGACGGCCCTGACATCCCATTGCATGAGCGCATCCTCTATTACCTTGAACTTTTCGTTAAAAGATAGATTATTCCGGCTGCGCATCTCTACCTTTCCTTTGTTCAGATAGCTGACGACCCTGTATCCGTCCCATTTGATCTCATAAATCCAGTCCGGATTGTCAAATGGCTGATCCACCAGCGTGGCCAGCATCGGCTTTATATCCCTGGGATAAGGCGCCTTTGGCGCCTTATCTGGAATTTTTGGCTTAAACCTTGTTATCTTCGACATACCCAATTAACCAAAATGGATGAATTCCTTAGTAAGTTTGATCATTTTCCGGCCTTCGTATGGGACCTCCTATTGACTGGATTAGCCATCGCCATCGGGTTAGTGGTGAAATTCCTGCTATCCCTTCTCGTACGCAAAAAGCCCACTGCCGCGAAACCTCTTTTTTCCATACCTCATAGCATCCTTATTCGCCTGGGTAAGCCCTTCAGCTACCTTCTGCCGCTGCTGACCCTCAATTTCCTGCTCCCCTTGATGAAGATCAGCCCCCGCTTCTATCCCGCCCTGGACAAGACGGTGGGCATCCTGCTGACCCTCGCGTTCGCCTACGTGCTGATCGGCATCGTCAAGGTCTTCGAAGATTATGCCTATCATTCATTCGATATCAACAAAGCGGACAATCTCAAGGAACGCAAGATCCGCACCCAGCTGCAATTCATCCGCCAGCTGGCCATCGGGCTGATCATCATCCTCGCCGCCTGTATCATCCTGCTCAGCTTCAATAACCTCCGCAAATTGGGAGCCAGTTTGCTGGCCGGCGTGGGCGTAGGGGGTATCATCATCGGCTTTGCCGCGCAGAAGTCGCTGAGCAACCTGCTGGCAGGCTTCCAGATAGCCTTTACCCAACCCTTACGCATTGACGATGTGCTGGTCGTAGAAGGGGAATGGGGCCGGGTGGAAGAGATTACCCTCACCTATGTCGTATTGAACATCTGGGACCAGCGCCGGCTGATCCTTCCCATTAATTATTTTATTGAAAAACCTTTCCAGAACTGGACACGCAATACGGCGGATATATTGGGGACCGTCTTCCTCTATTTGGATTATACCATCCCATTGGAGCCTATGCGAAATGAATTCAAACGCCTGCTGGAGAGCAACCCTCTCTGGGACAAACGAGTCGGCGTCATGCAAATCACCAATGCCTCCGAAAAGACCATCGAGGTCCGCGCCCTGATGAGCGCCAGCAGTTCCGGCAACGCATTCGATCTGCGCTGCGATGTAAGGGAAGGATTGATAACATTCGTACAGACCAATTTCCCCGGCAGCCTGCCGCTGGTCAGGATCTTCCAGGGCCAATGCCCTTCTGATATGCCCAAAAGCTGACCTTCTTATTCCTCGAAATCGCCGTTCTCATCATTGCGACCGAGACTATACTCATTGTTCTCCTCATCTTCCTCCCCTATGTCCTCATCCGCATCGTCATCCTCCGACCCCGGCACATCCAGGTCTTCCCCGGATACGTCGTCATCAAAGCTTTCCTCATTCAGGGGATCGCCGTCATTATCAGCATTGTCCAGCCGGGCCTCTACCAGCACCTCATCCTCCGTTCCCGCTTCGCGTGTGTCGATATTTTCCAGCGCCTTCCGCTCCTCAGCTGTCACATCCGCATCATTACCCGATGCCAGGTCTTCGTCTTTCGGCTCCAGCACATCATCCCCCTCCTCATCCGCAGAGGACGCAGTATTGTCGGCCAATTCACCCAGGCGGGGCGGCCTTACATGTTCCTGACCGGGAATATCCTTTACTTCCGGTAGTTTGATCTCTCCGGTGTTATCCTTTGCCATAAAATGTTTTTTTGTAAGTTAAGATTAATTCGGAAGAAAAAATCATTCCACCCCCGCGGCTCAGTCCACCCTAAGGCCGGATCCGCTCACTCCACCCTCAGGCTCTTCGCCGGACTGGCCAGCGCCGCCTGCAGCGACTGATAGCTCACGGTCCCCATGGCAATCACCAGGGATACTATCCCCGTGACGACAAATATCCACGGACTGATAGAAGTATGATAATCATAATCCTGTAACCAGGAATGCATAGCCCAGGCCGCCAGGGGCGACGCTATCACAAAAGATATGGATACCAGTATCATAAACTCCCTTGTCAGCAGCGTGGTCAGCGTCGGCACGGACGCCCCAAGGACCTTCCGTATCCCTATCTCCTTCACCCTGTTCTCCGCCATATACGCCGCCAGGGCAAACAGCCCCAGACAGGAAATAAAAATGCTCAGCCCCGCAAAAAAAGCAGCCATTACCCCCAGATGCTGCTCCCCTTCAAATCGCTCCGCAAAAGACTTGCTGACAGTATAATATTCGAAGGGATAGTTGGGATTGTATTTCGAAAAAATAGCACGGATCTTCTCCATATCCCCCGCCCGGTCATTTTTCAGCCTGAATGTCATCGTCCCCAGCCAGTTCCTCGGCCCCTCGATCACCATTGGCGGCACAGCACTAAATGGCGATCCCGGCACAAAGTCACGCACCACCCCTACGATATGCCAGCTGCCTTCACTGTTCCTCACCGTCTGCCCCACCGGATGGACCAATCCCATCTGACGCACCGCGGACTCATTCAACACCAGCGCGGCAGTGTCCGTAGGATAGGCTTCCGCATCGATGTCCCGACCTTCCAGCATTTTCAACCCTATCGTTTTTGAAAAGTCTCTGTCCGTAGTGTATCTGGCAAATACATTCCTCGCGCTGGGGTCCTTCCCCCTCCATTCATACGAGTCATCCCTGTACCATATATCCGTCACAGGTGAGTTCGTACGCGTAATGGAGCTGACCAGCCCCTGCGACAGCAGCTCATTCCGGATCATAGGATAATGCCGGGCGATATCCCCCTTGATATACACAAAAGAAAGGTCCTTCTTATCGAACCCTGCATCCCTGTTTTGTACATACTGCAATTGCTGATATACCACGAGCGTACAGATGATAAAGGCTATGGCCGTGGTGAACTGTACCACCACCAATACCTTCCTTGGCGTCACCCGGGCGCTCACCATTTTAAAGCCACCCTTTAGCACCTGGATAGGCTTGAATCCCGACAGATAGAAGGCAGGATAGCTACCCGCCAGCAGCCCCGTCAGTAAAACAAACCCCACGATGTCCAGCCAGAAATTCTGATCTCCAAATGGAATAGTAAGATGCTGTTCTACCAACTGGTTGAAATAAGGCAGGACAGGATATACGATCAGCAGCGCGATGCCCGCCGCCACTATGGCCATCATCACGCTCTCACCCATAAACCGTACGACAAGCGATCCCTTCCCCGCTCCCACTACCTTGCGTATACCCACCTCCCTCGCCCTTTTCTCGCTGCGGGCCGTACTGAGGTTCATATAATTGATACAGGCTATCAGCAGGATAAATCCCGCAATGATCCCGAACATGCGGATGATCTCGATCTCACCCCCGGAATTCCGCCCATTCTCAAACCCCGAATACAGCCGCCATTTCCGCAGAGGATGAAGAAAAACATCGTTCTTCACCGCCGGCGCGTGCGCCGTGATCACATGCTCCAATAGTCCATCCGCTTGTTGCTCGCTGACACCCGGCCGCAGCAGCACATAGGTCATGACGGAACTGTTCGCCCAGTCGTTATGGTCCCAGTGCACTTCTTTCATATAGCTCCAGGGCACGAGGTATTCCCACCGGAACTGGGTATTATCGGGCAGGTCCTTTGCCACACCGGTGACCGTAAAGTCAGCTATGCTGTCCACCCGCATCGTCCTGCCGAGAACATTTGTCTCGCCAAACAGCTTTCGGGCCATCGTCTCCGTTAGTATGATGCTATGCGGCCCAAGCAGCGCCGTCCGGATATCTCCCTCCACTAGCGGAAAGCTGAACACGTTGAAAAAATTCGGGTCCGTAATAAGCCCCTGTGTCTGCAAATGCCTGTCTCCATTGGAAAGTACAAAAGCGCCTACCCAGTTGGTCCGCACCGCCTCCTCTATCTGCGGATACTCTTTTTGCAGGGCCGGCCCCATCGGGATGGGAGTGCCGGGCCAGCAGGCCACGCTTCCGTTGATGGTCGCCCGGTTGAATGCCGCATAGATACGATCCTTCTTTTCATGAAAAAGATCATAGCTCATTTCATGGCGTATCCACAGCAGGATCAGCAATGCGCTGGCCATACCCACCGCCAGCCCCGTGATATTGATAAAGGAAAATGTCTTGCTTTGAAGAAAGTTACGGCGAATGGTCTTCCCATAGTTCTTCATCATGCTGTACCCTGAAGATAAGGACCACTTCCTGCCATCCTTTGGAGGCCTGTACCGGCTGGTTTTCCTCAAAGACCGCTGATGCGCCTCCAGCCGCTGAAGATGCCTGTCAAATGCCGCCTCCTGCTCCTCCTTGTCCCGGAGAGGGGCCGACTCCCATATATCTATCAGTAACTGAATGGAATAGGAGCTTTCAGGCTGGTGGTTGATCAGCTCCTGCAGCTCCCGCAGATCTCCTTCGGTGGCCTCCCCAGTTAGCTTTTTGGCAACGAGTTCCCAAATTCGGTCCCGCTCTTTCATATGGATAGCCCTTATTTTTCAAATAAGGTCAGTGTTTCAGGGCCAAAAGGGTGCCATCACCCTAGTTCATTAGAAATCAGGTTATTAAAGTTTATCCACCACCCCCGGCTGTTCGCTTTTGTTACAAATTCTGTCCGCATTGCCCCCTTTGACGCTGCTGTTCTTAAGAATCAAAGATAAATTTTATACATTAATAAAGAATAACATGCATTAGTTCACAATTATTTAACAAATCCAACTCGGCATTAGAAATCAATAAATTCTCCATATGTATTATCCTTTATATTTAGAACTTATTTAATTTCGCCCTTAGGATAAGGTCTAAATCAGAGTCGACTCACTACCCGGTATGTTCATATCGGGTTTTTTATTTGTCTTCGGGCAACCGGCCCGTGGCCGGTTTTAGCGCAGTTTAGCAGATAGCAACAGCATATTGCCCGGCTAAAAATTTATTCCGAATATGCCAGCGAGCTGGCCGGATGAAAATTAAAATACTGCTTCGCATTATAATAACAGATATCCTTAACCACTTTCCCGATCCACTCGATATCATTAGGCAGCTCTCCATTGGTGATCTCCTCTCCAAAGAGATTGCAAAGTATTCTTCTAAAATATTCATGTCGCGGGTACGAGAGGAAGCTGCGCGAGTCGGTGAGCATTCCCACAAACCTGCTCAGCAGTCCCATATTGGACAAGGCATTGATCTGACGGATCATCCCATCCTTCTGATCCAGGAACCACCAGGCCGAACCATATTGCACTTTCCCCGCGATGGAACCATCATTGAAATTCCCGATCATCGTTGCCATCAGCTCGTTATCCGCCGGGTTCAGATTATATAGAATGGTCCTGGCCAGCTTGTCTTCCTTATCCAGCCTGTCCAGGAATCTGGCCAGCGCCCTGCCCTGTGAAAAATCTCCGATGGAGTCCCAGCCTGTGTCGGCCCCCAGCCGCTGCATCATCCGGCTGTTATTATTACGCAGCGCACCTAAATGAAATTGCTGTACCCATTCCTTATCCGCGTCCCATTCGGCAAAATGCACCAGCATCGCCGACTTGAACTTGCGGCGCTCTATCTCGCTCAGCGGCTTGCCAGCCCTTACCTTATTGAAGACGGCTTCCACCTCCCATCCGGTGAATTCTTCGGAATACACCTCTTCCAATCCATGGTCGGATACCGTGCAGCCCATGGAGGCAAAAAAGTCATGCCTGTTCTCCAACGCAAACAAATAATCGGAAAAGTTGGAGATGGCGATATTCGTAGCAGCCTCCAGTTTCTTGACATATGCATTAAAGTTATCCGGGTTATCCACGTTCATGGCATTGTCCGGGCGCCAGGCAGGCAGGATGGGGATCTCAAAGCCATCCTGTTTCAGCTTCAGGTGAAATTCCAGCGAATCCACCGGATCATCCGTGGTGCAGACAGCCCGCACGTTCATCTTACGTAAAAGATTACGCACGGAATATTCCTTTGTCTGCAGCATATCGGAACACTTGTCATAGATCTTCTTCGCCGTCCTGCTGCTGAGAATATCGTGTACATCGAAGTAACGCTGCAGCTCCAGGTGCGTCCAGTGATACAGGGGATTACGCAACGTATAGGGCACGGTCTCGGCCCATTTCAGGAACTTTTCAAAGTCGGGTTGTGTACCTGTACAATAGCTCTCGTCCACCCCATTGGTACGCATGGCCCTCCACTTATAATGATCCCCATATAACCACACCTGCGTGAGATTTTCGAACTGATGGTCGGCCGCTATCTGCTGCGGAGGCAGATGACAGTGGTAGTCGATGATCGGCATGTCCTTCGCATAGTCATGATACAGCTGCTGCGCCGCCTTCGTATTCAGTAAAAAGTTCTCATCCAAAAAATTTTTCATAACGCATTTATTTCTGTAATTATCCACTTTACAAGGTCGTTGGCCGCATTGAAATTCTCGTATTCGGCCGGCAACTTTCTTCCATCCAGATATTCGTTGTAGAACCACGGATCACCCACCGCAAACACCGTCCCTTTTCCGATCCGGGCGGTCGCCATGATCACATCCCCCTTATCTGTATACCGCGGTCGGGCAGCCCCGCTCAGCCGCAAGGTGCTCAATTCCTTAATGTAAATTTTGTGAGTTGTTTTGAATATTCCATCCTGTCCCGTCATGATAAACGCTCCCTGTTCATAATTATTTCCAACCACCTTGTTACGGTCGTCCAGGTTAAAATGTATCCCGAACCTTTCCGCCAGCTTGTTAAAATGAGTAAACTCCGCATTGGCGGAATCATTGCTCATCAGTACCAGGGCGCCCCCGGCCTTTACCCAGTCATAGATCGCCTGAATATCCGCCGGGCTGGGATAATTGGGCGCGGGCGATTCTTTTTCATTATCAGGATCTACGATAATATATACCGCCGCCTTTTTCAGGCGTTCAGCCGTGGGCGCGACAGCCAGACTGTCGGTACGCAGACCATGCCGGTGAAAGACTGTACCCCAAAAAGAGAATCCGCTATTGGCCTGATCCTCCCATACATAGTGGTACCGGACATTGGCGCCGGTGATATCCTTCTTATGTTCATTGTTGAAATAATAATCCAGCAGCACGGTCCGGCCCTTGCCCAGCCCCAGCGTAGACAATTGCTCCATCTCCCCGGCCGCCAGCAAAAAAGCCCCGATACCCTTCGGATCATTGGGAACCACTTTCTCACCCGTATAATAGGCATAGCTCCCATCCCGGTACGGCTGCCCGCCCAGACCGCTGACAGCGACAGTCCCCTCCAGAACCTCCGACCCATCCGCACCCTTATTCACAAATTTTTTCAGCACCCCCGCATATCCTTTCTTCGCCACAGCCCGGTATGACAAAGGCAGCCAGCCCATCCTTACTCCCTTTTCCAGCGTATATACAAACATACAGCTGGCGGAAGCCTCCGGGAAATTGCCGGGAGCGCCTCCCTTATCCAGCACGTCCCACCACAGTCCCGTGGAAGGGTCCTGCACTTTTGCCACGGCCGAAGCATAACGATCCAGGATCGCCAGCAGCTGCTTCCGCCCTGGATGATGGACAGGAAAATAATCCAGCACATCCACCAGCGCCATGCCATACCACCCCATTGCCCGGGCCCAGAAATTGGGAGAATGCCCCGTAGCTTTGTCCGCCCACCGCTCCTGCTTCGATGCATCCCAGCCATGATACAATAGACCGGTCTTTGCATCCCTCGTATGCTTTTCGATCAGCACCAGCTGGCGGGCAATATCGTTAAAAGCGCTGTCCTCATGAAAGGTGGCAGCCCATTCCGCGAAGAACGGCTGCGCCATATACAGTCCGTCCAGCCACACCTGCTGGGTGTATCTCTTCTTATGCCAAAAGCTGCCTTCCGGCGTGCGCGGCTGTTCCTGTAATTGCCGGCGCAAGACCTGAGCGGCCTTGTAATATTTTTCCTGGTTGCTCACCTTGTACAACAGCAGCAGCAGCCTCCCGCAAAAGATATTGTCCAGGTTGTAATCCTCCATCTTATACGTAAGGATATTCCCTTCCTTATCCACCAGCCGGTCCATAAAATGCTGTATGTACTTGTAGTAGCGGGCATCACCGGTGTTGTACCAGCAGCTTTCCAGCCCTTTCCATAGCACGCCTTCCTCATAGGCCCAGCGGAGCGCCTTGCTCTCGTCGCCCTCCTTCCAGATATTCATGGCCGTAGCAGCCATTCGGACGGCATCGCCGCCGGATGTTTCCGCATCACTTCCCGCGCCCTGCGCACGGACTCCGGCAGACAGCATCAGCAACCCGCCGGACAATAAAAAAAAATAAGCTCTCATAGTTACAAAGGACGGGCTGTCCCCGGGGTTATCAAAGCCATAATTCTTATTTATTTACGCAAACGTTATCGTAGACAGTCCACTCATTCTATGGGGACAACCCTCTTCACCTCATTGCTTTTATAGGCGGCCGTTATGACACGGATAATGTCGGTGCCCTCCTCCGCCGTCACAGGCACGGGCTTGTTATTACGGATGGCTTCATGCATGCTTTCGTAAAACTCACCATAATTGCCCCGCAGGGAAGGAATATGCTCCCGGATGACCTTCCCATCCTTTTCCGTATGCAAAAGTCCCTTGCCGCTGTCGGGCTCTACCCCCCAATCATCTCCCTCCGGCATGGCTCCTGCCAGCAGCCGCTGCTCCTGCGGATCGGCCTTTGGCTTTAAAAAAGTCCCCAGCGTACCATACAATCCTATGGCTGGAATCGGCTCCCGCACAAGATAGCTGGACTTGAGCCTTATCCGCAGATTGCGCTGAGCGGGATAATAAAGCAGCAGCTCCATATAATCATCCACCTTCGAGATGGGGCGAATGATGCCGATGTCCGCATATACGGCCTCGGGCAAACCCCATAGCTGCAGCACCTGGTCCAGCAGATGTGAACCCAGGTCGTAGAGTAACCCACGCCCCGGACCGGGTGTCTCCTTATGCACCTTGGGACTCAATGCCACGGTGTACCGGTCATAGTGCAGCTCGGCCTCCACGATCTCTCCCAGCCAGCCTTCTTCCACGACCTTCCTCACCGTCTTCGAGTCACTGTCATACCGGCGGCTCTGATAAACAGCTATTTTCTTTCCCACCTCCATCGCCAGCGCCGCCAGCTCCAGCCCCTCTTCCACCGTGACGGTAAAGGGCTTTTCCACTACAGCATGCTTGCCGGCTCTCAATACCGCCTTTGTAAATTCATAATGCGTATAGTTGGGTGTATTGACAACCACCAGCTCGATGGCAGGATCATTCAGTATCTCCTCAAAGCTCCGGTAAACACGCACATAGGGGTACAACGCCTTGGAAAGGTTCTTTTCCCGTTCCCAGATAGCACATAGCTCAAAGCCAGGGTTCAAATGTAAAAATGGCGCATGGAACACTCTTCCGGACATCCCAAACGAAAGCAAGGCTGTTCTGACAGGTATCATATTTTCTTATTTACTTCCTCCGAGCCTGCCTTCGTAATCAGCTTTATATCCTTGAGATAGATATTTTCACCCTCCGATACCTCCATCCCCTTGTCCGCCTTCAGCACCATATGCTCCAAATATATGTCCCGGATACGCATCTCCGGCAGGCCGCGCACAAAGATACCTTCTTCCGCGCCATCGCAAACAATATTGCTGATATGAATATTCCGGAAAGAAGGGGTCGCTTCCGTCACCGGCGGCACTGCCGCTACAGGCTCTCCCGGAGCAGGCGCCTTGGCGAAATAATACATGTCTAAAAAGACGGCCTGGTGAACGATGTTCCGCATGCTGATATTCCGTATATATATTTTTTCCACTACCCCGCCACGGCCCCTCACCGTCTTGAAACGAAGCCCTATATCGGTGCCGATAAAGCTACAGTCGCTGACAAAGATATTACGCGCCCCTCCCGACATTTCGCTGCCCACCACAAAACCGCCATGCGCACGGTAGACGATATCATTCCGGATGATCACGTTCTCCGTAGGCCTGCCCCTCTTACGTCCCTCCGCATCCCGTCCCGACTTGATGCATATGCCGTCGTCACCCGCATCAAAAGTGCTGTTCTCTACCAATACATTCCGGCAGGATTCCAGGTCCACCCCATCCCCATTGGCGGCATACCAGGGATTGCGGACATGTACGTCCCGCAGGGTGAGATCCTCACAAAGCAGGGTATGCAAACACCAGGCGGGAGAGTTCTGAAAGCTCACCCCTTCCAGCAATACTTTTCTGCAATTGGTCAGCACCAGCAGGTTCGGCCGAAGAAAATCCTTCACCCCGGCAAAATCGGACAGCGACATGCCTGGCTTCAACCATCCCACATCCTTTGTCCGTGCGCCCTTCAGCGATTTCCCGGAAGGATACCAGGTCTTCCCGTCCTCGCTCAATACCCCGCCGGAAGCCACTTTTTTCTTCCATTCCCCTTCAGGGACCCTGTCCTTTGCCAGCATCCGCCAGGCATCCCCATTCGCATCGATGATGCCTCCTCCCGTGATCCCGATATTCTCCAGATCCGTTCCCGATATGGGCGACTGACAACGCGCGGCGGGATGCCCCTCCCAGTTGCCCTCCACCAGCGGATATTGTGAAAAATCAGCCGTGAATTGAAGTATGGCGGCTCTATCTATGCGGAGATTTACACCACTTCGCAATACGATCGGCCCCGTCGGCCAGTAGCCGGCCGGCACCAGCACCACTCCTCCCCCCTTCCTGCTGCAGTCGGCAATGGCTTCATTGATCGCTGCCGTATTCAGCCGCGTCGGGTCCTGGACAGCCCCATAGCGTACGATATTGAATGTATCCTGCCTGAACACGGGCCCCTGGACTGCTGGTAAATGATCCCATGAATATTCCTGTGCATTAGCTCCGCCTACCGCCATAGCGGCAAGCATTCCGATGATATATTTCTTCATAACTTATAAATGTCTGTCCTTCGGACGAGCGCCTGGAAGGTGCTCCTGATAAAGGCTTCCAGCCGTTAAAAACTTCATTCAAATTCACATGCGCCGCTTCCTCATCCGTCAGCTGGTGCGCCCACCTGACCCGGGCGGCCGTGTCGGACGAAGGACCATAATCATGATACTCACCGTACCGCGCGGTCTTATAGCTCCCATTGTTATTCCAGTCGCTCCATCCCTCGGGCCGGACATGCGCCCCGATATAACAACGAATATAGTCAACGGATGCATGCGGTCGCCACGGCCTTCCCAGACTCGCATGATGTATGCTCGTATCCCCCGTCAGCATGCAGTCATAAAACACAAACCCATACGGATGATCCGCGGGCGTTGACGCCGCCGTTACATACGAATCCTTCTTACTATGGATATGACAATGATCGAACCAGGCAGTGGCGTTTCCGAATATAAAGTCCGTCGTCCCCTCTATATCGCAATACCCGAGAAACACACGGCTCCGCGCGCTGTTGAGAAAAAGCACATCCTGGTTGCCCACGATACGGCATTCTTCTATACAGGCCCTGTCCCCCTGCACTTCCAGCGCTACAGCCTGCCCGGCCGAAAAACCCGCATCATTACGGATGGTCAGACGACGGGCCGTAAAGTCATCCGCCTTCACCAGGCAGCTGTGCGAGCTGCGCGTATTGATGCTATCCCCCGCCGGTGACAGCATCCCCGGATGATCATCGTATGTCAGTATCGTATTCCACTCATCCTCCCCCAGCAGCGTGACAAAATTCTTTGTACTGTCCAGATGGATCTTTTCTCTATAAATCCCATCCCGTACGAATACAGTAACAGGTTTCGTATTGTTCAGGGGAATGGCATCCAACGCCGACTGCACCGTGAGATAATCTCCCGAACCGTCCGCCGCCACCGTTATCACTGACCCGGTCGCAGGCGGGAGCAAATGTTCCACCAGTCCCAGTTTCAATTCCTTCATCCCGTCCACCACCAGCTCCGCCATCTTCCTCGCCCCCCATGGACTAAAATGTGTATCATCCTTCCGCCCCTCGGGATAGTTCGGAACCTCGCCTGGCTGCAGGTGGTTGAACAATATACTGGAATACTCCGGCCCATATTGCTGCAGCAGCACCTTGCTCGTCTCCGCCAGGTCGATCAAAGCCACCTCGTTCCGCGCCGCCACCTCCCGCACCAGCCGAGCATACACAGGATGCGTCTCTTCCACCCGCCCAAGGCTATCGAATTTTCGCCTTGCCACAGGCGTCAGCAATATAGGGATAGCTCCCTTTTCCCTCGTCTCGTCGATATATCGTTGCAGATTAGCCGTAAACTCCTCCGGCGTGGTATAGCTCGCCTTCGTCTTCACCTCGTCATTATGCCCAAACTGGATAAAGACATAATCCCCGCGCCCCAAACTTTCTACCACCGGCTGCCACAGCCCCTCCTTAAAAAAGGTCCCCGTGCTCCGTCCGTTCTTTGCCCTGTTGTCCACCACCACCGCCCCATCAAAAAAATGGGCAAACGGCATCCCCCAGCCTGTCTCAGGGAAGGCCCTTGCTTCCTTATCAGCTACCGTGCTGTCCCCGATGAGCCAGACCTTTATCTTTCGCTGCGGACCGAACGCCATCAGCACAAACAGCATGCAGACCGACCAGCGTGGCAGGTCCCGAAGTCTTTTAATAGCCATAGTCGTGGTTAAACCCCAACGTACCAAGATATTTTTGAATACGGGATCTGCCCGGAGCGGTTTATTTACGCAATCGTTCCCGGCATCGAAGGGCATAAAAAAGGCTGGCATATTTATTTTATAGCTCACCTCAAATACTTTTTTATGAACAAACAACAAAAGAGCGCGGCCGGTGGAAGCCAGCGCGGAAATCAGATGCCCCCTCATGGCAAAAGCCCGAACAGGGACAGCAATGAAGGACCGGACATGCGTCAGGCCAAAATGGATGAGCAGAAGGAGCTGAAGGAAGAAGCATCCCTTCCTGATGACCCCGATCCCACGCTGGACGAGCAGGACCTTAAAGAAAATAACCTGTCGGTGGAAGAAGCAGACAAGATAGAATGGGATCCACAGTCAAAACAGGATAAAAAGTCTGGATTATGAGCCTGGAAAAGATCATCGCCGATATAGAAGGGAAAAAATATTCCTTTACTGTGGAGACAATTCCATCCGAAGAGCCGGCCGTTGTCTACCGGGCCGTGCCCGACAACGACGATCCTTTGCTCCAAAATGTCATCACCGGCTATATCGATTATGACGACAAAGGCAATGTCATTACGGGCGAAGATTCGAAGAACAGGCACGCCAAAGAGATAACAGACGCCATCTGGCAGGCCATTGACCAGCAGGTCGTTCACCAGACGGCCGGGGAATAATTTTTGCAGCGTCAAATGTAAACGTTGGACTATGAAGAATAACACGCACAAGCAAAATAATATCCAGGAGGGCAACCCCAGGAGCAAAGCCACCTATCATCATGGGACAACTACCCAGGGAGGCTCGAATTTTGGCCAGGGGTCGCTTGATCTCGGCAAACATTCCTACCGGCAGGGCAGCGAAAAGAACGAAGGGGCAAATTATGGCAACGAACGCGGCTGGGATAATGAGGCTCTGCGCAGAAAGGACGAAGATTCCGTTCCAAAAAGGCATAAATAATTATTATTAAGGTAAAAGGTCTGGTAAGCAAGATAAAGGTTCGGAATTATCCGGGCCTTTACTTTTTTGCCTACTTTAGTCGCATGGAGAATAAGGATAAAACCCTTTGTCCGGTAGTGGCCATAGGCGCCTCTGCCGGTGGATTGGAAGCATTGCTGCACCTGGTGGAACATCTCTCCGGCGATACGGGCGCGGCGTATGTGATCTTACAGCATTTGTCTGCCGACCATACCAGCGCCCTTCCGGAACTGCTGGCCTAAAAGTCCGTAATGAAGGTCTACTCCATAGAGGACGGAATGCCCGTCGAGGCGGACAGGCTTTTCGTTATGCCTCCGGGCGCCGGCCTTGGCGTCATGGACGGCCGGTTCTCCCTCTCCCCCCTCCCAAAAGGGGCCAGACCCCATGTTATCGACCATTTTCTGACCGCACTGGCTCCCCTCTGCCAGACCAGGGCCGTTGCCGTGATACTCTCAGGCACCGCGACAGACGGCGCCGCAGGTGTAAGAGCCATCAATTCGGAAGGAGGCATCACCTTCGCCCAGGATGACACGGCCCGCTTCCAGGGGATGCCAAAAAACGCCATCGAATCGGGTTAT
>Ga0068852_100000184_pt1 | contig 42515 bp, 37 predicted proteins | sample KBSCornC22_FD_66594 | JGI IMG/M metagenome (GOLD analysis project Ga0068852, IMG submission 66594) | Corn rhizosphere microbial communities from Kellogg Biological Station, Michigan, USA - KBS Corn C2-2 | ecosystem: Host-associated > Plants > Roots > Rhizosphere > Soil ... | reverse complement strand
CATGTCCGACTCCTCGATCGGGTTGAAGCCGGTGATCGAGGAGCCGTCGAAGCCCATCCCGCCTTCGAAGGCGTCCTCCAGCTCGGAGGCGTTGACCGAGAAGCTCTTCAGCTGGCCCAGCACGTCGGTGAACCAGAGGCGGATGAAGCGGACGTCGTGCTCCTTGACGAGCCCGATGACGTCGGCGGCGCTGCGGGGTTGCTCTGCCATGCCTGCTGCCTCCTGTGCTGGGGAAGGCCGCAACGATAGGCGAATGAACCGCACGGGTGCTTAAAGCCGTAATACGGGTAGAGAAAACCGATCCGATGGGCCTCGACGGCCGGGTCCGAAGCGGCTTGAAAGCGTCCTCCGGAGTCGGTATAACTTACGTCAAGTAAGTAAGCGGCTAAAAGTAAAGTAAAGGCCACGTAACGGCTCTGTAAAGCGAAGTGCCGCCCCGAAACAGAGCAGAAGCGAGAAGCAGACGTGACGGTAAAAACCGCAGTGAGCAGATTCCAGATCCACGACGAGCTGACGGCGCCAGATGAGAGCGCACCTCTCATCAAGAGCATTCAGGCCGCCGGCGGCGCGGTGACGAAGTTCGTCGGCGTGCTGGCCGGGGCGCCGGCTGTCCTACGCGCGTACACGCGGATGCGCTCGGAGCTGCGCGGCGGAGTCCTGCCGCAGGCGACGAGGGAGCGGATCGCGCTGGCAGTAGCCGAGTACCGAGAGGACAACTACAGCATCGCCCAGCACGCGAAGTCGGCGCGGCGGGCCGGGCTGGGCCTCGACGAGGTCTCCAAAGCCCGCAGCTTCACCTCATCCGACCCGAAGGAGGCCGCTCTCCTCACCTTCCTCAAGGAGACGCTGGAGCCGGGCCCCCCGCCCCTCCACCTCCACGAGGAGGCGCGTGAGATCGGCTGGACCGACGAGGAGATCCTCGAGGCGGTCGGGCACCTGGCGCTGAACGAGTTCCAGAGCCTGATCGCGAGCGCCGCGGCGCTGCCTCAGGACCAGGGTGGTCCCAGGGCCCTCCCCTCAGCCGCTTGATGGCTGAGGGGGTGGTGCCCCTCCCCCAAAGACCGTCGCGCAGCTGGTCGGACTTATGGCTGCCGACGTGACTTCTTGAGCCTTTGTGGGAGGGGCACCACCCCCTCTTAAAGCGTCGTTAGCGGCCCTCTACGAGCGTCGCGGTGTAAAGCAACCGCGCCGTCGTGTACTTGCAGCCGTAGGTGCGGCGGGTGCCGACCTTTTCCTGCGGTTCGCCCTGGCGGATGTCCGTCGCGTTCTTGCAGGCGCCCTCTTCGCGGCTGGCACGCCAGACGTTGTTGGCGTTCAGGTCCTGGGCGAAGGCCGGTGCCCAGGTCGGCACCGTCAGGCCGACGATGTCGCCCTTTTCGGCTTTCAGGTTGGAGCTGAACTTGACCGTCTGCCCGAGGTAGGGCGAGAGCACTTTGACCTGGCCCTGGCGCCGCAGGGTGTAGCGCGGCGGGCTGGTGCCGGGGACGCGGCGGAGGATCGCCAGCCGCGCCTGCGGCGGGGTGCCGAAGAAGCCGTTGAAGAAGGACCGCTGGCTGCCGGTCGGCTGAGCCAGGGTCAGGGTCCAGGACTTGATCGTGCCGTCGTGGGGGACCGTGAACGGCAGCTTCGCCTGGCCGTTGTCGATCTGGAAGCCGGTGACGCTGCCGATCGCCTGGCAGGGCAGCTCTGGGCAGGAGGGGTCGGGCTCGGTCGCGGTCTGGCCGAGGATCACCGTCGTACGACCGCCGCGGGCCTCGCCGTCGCCGGTCGCGAGGCTGACGAGGAGCAGCAGGGCGGCGCCGACCAGGCCGACGGCCAGCCACAGCCCCCTGGGGGCACCGGTGGTGGCCAACCCGCGCGAAAACCTCGACATGAACGCTGCTCCTCTCGTCGGTGGACGCTGCTTGAACACGGCAGCGTAGCCCGCGGAGCGGTTGGAGAAGCCGCCTCGGAGGAACCGCTAGTCGGTGCGGGCGTCGGTCGCGTTCTCGATCGCGATCGCGTAGCGGACCCGACCCACGCCTTCGAAGCCGAGCGCGTCGCTGGCGGCTTTGGTCAGGTCCCAGGCGCGGCCGTCGACGTAGGGGCCGCGGTCGATCACCTGGGTGACCACCGAACGGCCGTGGTAGACGAACTTGACGGTGGTGCCGCAGGGGAGCTTCTTGTGGGCGACGCCGAGCGTTTTCGGCCGCAGCGTCTGACCGCAGGCGGTCTTGTTGCCCCAGAGCCCGGGCCCGTACCAGCTGGCGCCGCCGTAGCGCCAGCTCCCGAAGGTGTGTTCCCCGTCGGTTTCGGTCGTCGGCGTGACGCTCGAGGCGCCGCCGGTCGCCGCCTGGGCACCGGCAACGACCCCGGCGAAGAGGGCGAGGAAGGCAGCCAGGGCGATGGCCCAGCGCACGGAGGTTTGGTTGATCGTCTGCATCTCTTTCCAGGCGCTTGCGGGGTTAGCTGACGGGCTCGCGCTGAAAGAGCTGCGCTACGCGGCAGTCGCCGCGACTCGCCCCAAAACCAAGTGGGTCCCCCGCTCTCCGCGGTATGTAGACGGAGATTCAGCGGTTGTTGGCGGCAGATTAGCAAACGCTAAGACGGAATCCAGCGCAGGGGTGTCTGAGCTTTCCCGTCATATATGAGGGTCAAGCTCAGGCACGTCCCCCAGAGCTAGAAGAGGCCCCCTTGCGGGAGCCTCTTCCTTAGCGGGCCTGTAAGCCGGATCCTGTCGTGAGCGGCCATCTATCTCTGCGGCCTACCTGGACCTCGCCGAGCCGGGTCGACGGTCCTGCTTGGCCTTGCACCGGGCGGGGTTTGCCTGGCCGTTACGTCACCGCAACGCCGGTGCGCTCTTACCGCACCATTTCACCTTTGCCTGTACGCGACGCAGCTGCAGTCGCGCCATCGGCCGTGTCATTTCTGTGGCACTTTCCCGCGGGTTTCCCCGGGTGGGCGTTACCCACCGCCCTGCCCTGTGGTGTCCGGACTTTCCTCGGAGGGTTTTCTCTCCCCCCGCGGTCCGCTCAGCCCGCCCTTCAAGGTTAGCCCCTCAATAGCGACGGGCCGGAAAGTCCACCTAAGCGGGTCAAGCGACCCGTGGGGGCTCGAGATTCGACAGACCGGCCTCTCGGCGGTGGATAGGCTCAGCGCATGCGGAACGCCGTCGTCACCGGGGCCGGCAGCGGCCTCGGCCGCGCGATCGCCGCCGACTTGATCGGGCGCGGCTACCGCGTCCACGTCACCGACGTCGATGTCGCCGCGGCCGAGCGAGCGGCGGCGGAGCTTGGCAGTGCCGCGCGGGGCGGCGGCCTCGACGTACGCGACGAGGCGGCCTGCCGCGAGCTCGCCGATTCGGTTGGCGCCAGCGAGGGACTCGACCTCTGGGTCAACAACGCCGGCGTCTTCTTCAGCGGCCCGCCCTGGGAGCAGAGCGGCGACACCCGGCAGACCATGCTCGACGTCAACGCCACCGGCCTGATCAACGGGACGGTTGCGGCGCTCGGGCCGATGCGCGCAGTCGGCCGCGGCCAGATCATCAACGTCGTCTCGCTGGCCGGGATCGTCGCCGCTCCCGGCGAGGTTGCCTACTCGGCGAGCAAGCACGCGGCGATGGCCTTCACCCTCGGCACCCTCTTCGACCTGCGGCGGGCGGGCGTCAAAGGTATCGAGCTCTCCGCCGTCTGCCCCGATGGGATCTGGACGCCGATGCTCGAGGACAAGCTCGACGACCACGACGCCGCCCCCTCGTTCTCGGGTCGCCTCCTCACCGCCGAGGAGGTGGCGAAGGAAGTCGGCAAGCTGACCGAACGCCCACGCCCGATCCTGATCATCCCCCGCTGGCGCGGCCCTTTGCTGCGTTTCTTCGACCTCTTCCCAAGCCTAGGCCTGCGAATGCTGCCCCTAGTTATGTGGGACGCCCGCAGGAAGCAGCGCGCGTACAAAAAGAAAATCGAAGCCGGAACCTGGCCCTAATTCTCAGACCGCCCGGAAGACCCCCACCACTTTCCCTAACACCTTCGCCTCGGTGGTGAGGATCGGCTCCATTTCCTCGTTTTCGGGCTGCAGGCGGATGTGATCTTTCTCGCGGAAAATCCGCTTCACCGTCGCCTCCTCCCCGATCAAGGCGACGACGATCTCGCCGTCGTTGGCGGTATCGCTCGGCCGCACAATCACGTAATCACCTTCGAGGATGCCGGCGTCCTTCATGCTTTCGCCGCGGATCTGGAGGATGTAGTCGCCGTCCTCTCCCCCGATCACGTCGGGCACTTCGAGGTACTCCTCGATGTTCTCTTCGGCGAGGATCGGCGCTCCGGCAGCAACCTGCCCGACCAGCGGCAGCCCGTTCCCCGGCTGGATCGCGTTCTTGGCCTTATCGATGAGCAGCTCAATCGCCCGCGGCTTCGAGGGATCGCGGCGCACCAGCCCCAGCTTCTCCAGATTCGCCAGGTGCGCGTGCACCGTCGAAGACGAGTGCAATCCCACGGCTTTGCCGATCTCCCGCACCGTTGGTGGATAGCCCGTTTTTGCCGCGTACCTGCGGATGAAGTCGAAGATCTCCTTCTGGCGCTTGGTCAGATCCAAATCCATCGTCTTTCCGCTTCCCTCCGTGGCCGGGCTTTCCTCAAAAAGCGCAGCTTGCCGTGGCAAATTGCCTTCGAACACTTGTTCGTAGAGTACCGCCCCCTCCGGACGACCGCAACGAGCGCCCTCCCCCTGCACGCAAACATCTAGAATCGCCTTCCCTCAAGCGGCTGTGGCGGAACTGGTAGACGCGCAAGGTTGAGGGCCTTGTGGGTGGAAACACCCGTGGAGGTTCGACTCCTCTCAGCCGCATCTGGTGGATCTAGTTGCTCCGGCTAGACCGGGGCTCCGGCGACCGCTAAGCCTGCCGATGCGGCCGCGTCGGCCAAGTCTTGATCCCAGGTGACGAAAGTGACTTCCTCGGCACCCAGGGCGAGCGCGGTCGCGAGATGAACCGCATCCGCACCGCGGAGTCCGAAGCTCGCTGCTCGCTCGCCGGCGGCAAGCGCCAACTGCTCGTCGACCTCGATCGAGGCCAACTGCTCGAACGTCCTCTCGAAGTTCCTCAACGACTGCTGGTAATGGCCTGGCGTAAGCCTGCCATTCCTACTTGCCGCTGCGAGGGCAGCGCATCCCTCCGGATAAGCCAGCATGCTCGACGCAACCCGCGGTGAGCTGACCCAAAGCTCGATCGCGAGGTCGGAGCCAGGCTCGGTGAGCACGAGCTTGACCAGAGCGGAGGTGTCCGCGTAGAGGATCAACGCCTTTGATCTCTGACAAGATCGGAGACAGAGTCCGTGCCTCCAGGCAGCGGCTTGGGAATTCCCTTCGGTCTTTTTGGCCACCGGACCAAGCCGCGGCGCTCGAGCTCTTCCAGCGGTCGCAGGGACTCGACCTTGCTCAATCTCGCGATCGGTTTCCCGCGGCGAGTCACGACAATTTCTTCACCTTGCTCGACCTTCTCCAGGTACTCGCTGAGGCGATCGTGCAGATCTCTTACGCCGACCTCGAGGCCGCCTTTGCCATGTAGCGTCATTGAGTCGACGCTAGCAGCTACATCTGAGAGGGCCAAGGACACGTCCCTCTAAGACAGCCGGGTCTGAAGTTCTCCCCCGCTACGTCCCGGGAAGCGCGGAAATTGCTTAGCCGGAGGTGCCGAGCGCTTTGTCGATGAACGGGCCCATCAGGCCCGCTACCGCCTGGGCGGTGTCCTCGGCGGAGCCACCGGGGGTGGTGACGTAGCTGATCCCGAGCCGGACCAGGGTCTCGGAGAGGGTTTTGACGTCGTCATCCGGCGCCTCCGGCCAGCTCTCTTCGATCACCGCGGTCAACCGGCTCGTCGCCCACTGGACGATCGGCAGGCCCTGGGTGGTGACGAACGGCAGCATCCCGCCGGTGCCGTCGTCGCTGAGGAGGATGCGGATCAGGGGATCGCCGCCGGCGGCGCTGAGGAAGTGCTCGAGGGCGGCTAGGACCGCGGCGCGGGGATCGTTGCGGTGCTCGAGCACCGCTTTTTCGACGTCGTCCATGAACCGTTCGGCCTCGTGGATGACGAAGGCGAAGCCGAACTCGTTGCGGTTGCCGAACTCGTTGTAGAGGGTTTGGCGGCTGACGCCGGCACCGCTGGCGATGTCCGCCATCGTGATCTCCGACCAGGGCCGTCCCCCTAGCTGGTCGCGGGCGGCGTCGAAGACGGTGTTGCGCAGCAGCTCGCGCGCCGCCTCCTGGTAGGGGGTGCGTTGAATGGCCACACCCGTATCGTGCCAGCTAGAGACTCAGCCGTCTCCTGAGACGGCTTCGAAGTCCACCTTGTCGCGGACGCCGCAGTCGGGGCAAGCCCAGTCGTCGGGCACCTGCGAGAAGGGGGTCCCGGGCGGGAAGCCCTCGCGCGGATGACCGTCCTCCTCGTCGAAGACGTAGCCGCAGGCGGGGCAGCGGAAGGCGCTCACGCGGGCCGCCCGTAGCGCTCCAGCACCCGACCGAGCTTGCGCGGCTGGATGTTGCAACGGGTGACGTCGCCTTCGTAGTGGTCGATCAGAATCGGGTCCATCACCCGCCGCCAGAGCGGCGGAAACCAGGCGAGGACGATCATCCCCGCGTAGCCGGTGGGCAGCTGCGGCGCCTCTTCCATGTGACGCAGCGCCTGGTAGCGGCGGGTCGGGTTGGCGTGGTGGTCGGAGTGGCGCTGCAGGTGGTAGAGGAGGACATTGGAGGCGACGTTGTTGCTGTTCCAGCTGTGCTCGGGGCGGCAGCGCTCGTAGCGGCCGTCCTCTTTCTTCTGGCGCAGCAGCCCGTAGTGCTCGAGGTAGTTGACGACCTCCAGCAGCGAGAACCCGATCACGGCCTGCACGATCAGGTAGGGCAGGACAACCGGGCCGAAGGCGATCGTCAGGACCGCGAAGAGGCCGACGGTCATCGCCCAGGCGGTGAGGATGTCGTTGTGGCGGCTGAGGTGGCGCTCTCCGAGGCGGTCGAGCCGGGCGGCCTCGATCCCCCAGGCCGAGCGCAAGCTGCCGGCGACGGTGCGCGGCAGGAAGGCCCAGAAGCTCTCCCCCAGCCGCGAGCTGGCGGGGTCCTCGGGGGTCGCGACTTTGACGTGGTGGCCGCGGTTGTGCTCGATGAAGAAGTGGCCGTAGCCGGTCTGGGCGAGGGCGACGCGGCTGAGCCACTTCTCCGAGTCGGCGCGCTTGTGACCGAGCTCGTGGGCGGTGTTGATCGCGATTCCGCCGACGACCCCCATCGTCATCATCAGCCCGATCGATTCGACCAGGGTGAGGTCGCCGCTCGACCACATCCAGCAGGCGAAGACGAGGCCCGCGTACTGGATCGGGATGAAGAGGTAGGTGCACCAGCGGTAGTAGCGGTCCTGCTCGAGGAATTTGAGGACGCTGTCGGGTGGATTGGTCGAATCGAGCCCGATCGCCATGTCCAGCAGCGGGAAGATGCCGAAGACGAGCACCGGTCCGAGGAACCACAAGCCGCCGAAGCCGGTGACGGTGACCCAGAAGAAGGCGAGGAACGGCGAGAGCGGGACGATGATCCCCATCAGCCACGCGTAGCGCTTGCCGTCGCTCCAAGCCGCCGGGTTGACCTCGACGTCGTCGTGGTGGTGATGGTGAATGTGCTCCGCGTGCGCCTCCACTGCCCCTCCTTTTGTCAAACCCGAGCGTTCGGTCGCAGACTTTGACAGATACGCCGGATATGTCAAGGGGAGCTACAGAGCAGGCGAAAATGTCCGCAGGTTGCGGATGCACTAGCGCTTTCCTCTCGCATAGCGAGAGGAAGTCGATACTCCCGATCTAGATCTTGAGGAGCAGGAACGTGTTCAGCGCGAAGACGACGGCGAAGAAGACCGTCGCGCGGTCGAGGTTGCGCTCGACCATTGAGCCGCCGCCGATTGAGCTGCCGCCGCCGCCGATCCCGAAGGCGCCGGAGAGGCCGGCGTCTTTGCCCGAATGGAGCAGGATCAGGAAGATCAGCACGGCGGCGACGATCACCTGGATGATGCTGAAGAACGTGAACACGGTCAGGGAAGTCTAGCCCTGCTCGACCTTTTCCGGCTCGCGGGGGTGGACGCCGTTGCCGTTGGAGCCGTTTCCGTTGCCGCCAGCCGGGACCTTCTCCCCCTCCTCGCGATCGAGGATCTCGAGTGCTTCTTCGCGCAGCTCGGCGTCGACGGCGGCGAAATCCTCGTCGGAGAGCTTGCCGACCGCGTGGTCGAGCTCGGCGTCGCGAATCTCGCGGTACTTCGCTTCCTTGCGGGCGTCGGCCTCGGTGCGGACGAGGGCGCCGCGGCGCCTCCCTCGGGTCGGCCAGATCGCGATCAGGGCGCCGGCCAGGGCGATCAGGCCGCCGATCCACATCCAGGTGACGAGCGGGTTGACGATCACCTTGAAGGTCGCCGGCGCGGTGTCGGTGAGGTAGGTCTTGGCGACGTTGGTGGCCGCCAGCCCCTGCAGCCTGTTGACCTGTTTCAGCGCCTGTTCTTCCAGCCCGGGATTCCCAACCGAGCCGCGCATCAGCGCCCCAAGCGCTTTGCATTGGGGCGGCGTCCCCGGCCCGCCTTTGATGCAGGCGGTAAAGCCTTGGTCGGCGTCCCTCACTCGCCGCTGGACCGCGGTGATGTTCGGCCGCTCGGCGATCCAGAGGTCGGCCCCGGGCCCGGCCCGCAGGCCGACCTCGCTGGTCGCCTCGCCGGCGAAGAAGCTCGAGATCAGTCCGGTTTCCTGGCCGGTTGGGCGGAAGAAGCGTTGGCTTGGGCGCAGGTAGCCGACCAGCTTGCCGTCTTCTTCGACTTTCAGCAGCGAGCCGAAGGTGAATTTCTCATTGTCGACGGCGACGGTCGGCTTCACGTAGGTGATCGTCCGCCCGTCGATCGTCGCGCTCTCGCCGGGCTTCAAGTTGACGTCGCGGTTGGTCTGGAAGCTCGAGGAGGCGGCGATCCCGATCAGCAGGACGGCGATGCCGGCATGGACGATGTAGCCGCCGTAGCGGCGCCGGTTGCGGGAGACGAGGCCGACCAGCGCGGTCGGCGTCGACTCCCCCGTCAGCTTGCGCCGCGCCGCGGCGCCGGTCCAGAACTCCTGCGCCAGCCCCGCCAGGGCGAAGGCGGCGAAGGCGAACAGCGCCAGCGCCCAGGGCTTGTGGCTGGCGTCGGTGAAGACCACCAGCGCCACCAGCGTCACCGCAGCCACCACCAGGGGCACCCTGAACACCCGCCTCGCCGAGTCCCAGCTGACCCGGCGCCAGGCGAGCAGCGGCCCGATCCCGGTGAAGAGCACCAGCAGGATCGCCAGCGGCGTCGTGTAGCGGTCGAACCAGGGGGCCGCCAGCGAGGCCTTGTCGCCGGTGAAGAGTTCGGAGATCAGCGGGAAGAAGGTGCCCCAGAAGATCACCGCGGTCAGCCCGACCAGGAGCAGGTTGTTGACGAGGAAGACCGCCTCGCGCGAGACCAGCGAGTCGATTCGCTTCGGCGAGCGGAGGTCATCGAGACGGCTGACGATCAGCAGCGCCGAGCCGATCACCACCACCCCGATCAGCCCGAGGATGTAGGGGCCGACGGTGTTGTCGCCGAAGGCGTGGATCGACTGCAGTACCCCGGAGCGGACGAGGAAGGTGCCGAGCAGCGCCATCGAGAAGGTGCCGACGATGAGGCAGGCGTTCCAGACCTTCAGCATCCCCCGCTTCTCCTGGACCATGATCGAGTGCAGGAAGGCGGTCCCGAGCAGCCACGGCATCAGCGCCGCGTTCTCGACCGGGTCCCAGGCCCAGTAGCCGCCCCAGCCGAGCTCGGTGTAGGACCAGCGGGCGCCGAGCAGGAGGCCGAAGCCGAGGAAGGTCCAGGCGATCAGCGCGAAACGGCGGGTGGCGCGGATCCACTCGGCGTCGAGGCGGCGGGTGATGAGCGCTCCGATCGCGAAGGCGAACGGCACCGTGAAGGCGACGTAGCCCGAGTAGAGCATCGGCGGGTGGATCATCATGCTCGGGTGCTGCAGCAGCGGGTTGAGGCCGACGCCGTCAGTGGCGCCGCTAACCGTGTCGAAGGGCTGGACGTCGGGCGCGAACAGCATCAGGCCGGTGAAGAAAGCGGCGACGCCCATCATCACCGCGGTCGCGTAGGGGACGATCTCGCGCAGCTTGTTCCGGGTCGCCCAGAGGGAGAGCGAGGCGGCGATCGAGAGCACCCAGGCCCAGAGCAACAGCGAGCCTTCCTGGCTCGACCACATCGCCGCCAGCTTGTAGAAGTTCGGCGTCTCGATCGAGGAGTGTTCCTGGACGATCTTGAAACCGAAGTCGTCGGAGGCGAAAGCGATCTCGATGATCACCACGCAGGCGGTGAGCAGGCCGCAGAAGGCGTAGACGGTGCGGCGGGAGAGGTCGACTCGGTGGCGGTCGCCGTTGCGGCCCCAGAGCGCCAGCGCCGCCGCGGCCAGCGCGGTGACGAAGGCGAGCGCCAGCAGGGCGCTGCCGAGGCTAGCCATCAGACTTGGTCGTGAACTTCGACGGGCACTTCGTGATCAGGGTTTCCGGTTCGCCGACGAAGGTGCCATTTTCGACCGAGCCGGTGAGGACGATCTCGCGGCCGCCGCGGAACGGATCCGGGACGGTGCCCTGGTAGGTGACCGGCAGCGCCTCGCCGCCGCCGTCGCGGTCGACCACCCGGAAGGCGATGCCGTTGCCGACGTGCTTGATCGAGTGCGGGACGACCTTGCCGGTCATCTCGTAGCTGCTGCCGGGAGCGGCGCTGGCGATTTCGGAGGGCTCCTTCGCCTCGGTCGAGGCCGAGAACGAGGTGTAGATCAGCGCCACCGCGAGCAGCACGGCGACACTGAGCGCGACGACAAGCCGAATCTTGCGCTTCCGCTGGGGATCCACGAGCAACCGGGATTATCGCAACTGACGGCATGGGACAATGGCTGCGTGACCGATGACCGCGTCCTCCTGATCACCGGTGCCAGTAGCGGGATCGGTGCCGCCACCGCTCGCGCGGCCGCTGGCAAGTACCGCCTGGTGCTGGCGGCGCGCCGCCTCGAGGAGCTGGAAGAGCTCGCCGAGGAGTTGGGCGGCGAGGAGCGGGCGATCGCTGTCCGCTGCGACGTCACCGAGTGGGACGAGGTGCAGGCGCTGGTGCAGGCGGCACTCGACCGCTTCGGCCGCATCGACGCAGTCTTCGCCAACGCCGGCTTCGGCGCCACCCGCGGCTTCCTCGAGGAGTCGCCCGAGCACTGGCGCTCGATGGTCCTGACCAACGTCTACGGGGTGGCGCTGACGATCCGGGCCACTCTCCCCCACCTGCTCGAGCGCGGCGACGGCCACTTCCTCGTCACCAGCTCGGTGGCGGGACGGCGGGCGCTGCCGGGCTCGCTCTACTCGGCGACCAAGTGGGCGGCGACGGCGATCGGCGAGAGCCTGCGGCAGGAGCTGCGCCAGATGCACGACAACCACGGCATCCGCGTCACCCTGATCGAGCCGGGGATGGTCGACACCGACTTCTTCGATAACCGCCCGGGCAAATCGGCGCTACAGGACGAGGACATCGCCCGCGCCGTCACCTACGCGCTCGAACAGCCCGAGGGCGTCGACGTCAACGAGATCCTGATCCGCCCGACCAGCCAGTCGAGCTAGCGCATCCGATTCTTGCCACACCAGGGTGGGGCAAGAATCGGCTACGGCAACAGCAGCCGCACGAGGCGCCAGTAGGCCCGTAGGGAGAGGCGCGCCGGCCAGGAGCGGACGAGGGGGGAGATCAGGTCGGAGTCGAGGTCGGGGGTGAGCGCGGCGGCGAACTCGGCGGCGCTGATCGTGCGCCGGCGCTGGAGGGCACGGCGCTCGCGCACCAGGCGCGGCAGCCAAGTGATGAATTCGCAGTTAGCCCGCAGCTTCTGACGCCCCCAGCCGCCCGCCGCCGCGACCGGCAGCAGCGCCAGCTCGGTGGCCAGCAGCGCCGGCGCCAGCAGGGCCAGCAGCGGCCCGGGGTAGGTGCGGACGAGGAAGGCGAGGCGGTTGCGCTCCAACCAGCGCCACTTGTCAGCGCTGGCGCTGAAGTCGTAGTCGTGGGCGACGACAGCGGTCGGCTCGATCCCGACTGCCTCCCCGGCCATCCGCAGCCGCACCGAGAGGTCGACGTCCTCGTGGTACATGAAGAACTCGGGCGGGAAGCCGCCAACCCGGCGCCACTCCTCCATGCGGACGGCGAAGCAGGCGCCGGAGGCGGCGGAGACCTCGCTCGCGGCCGGTGCCTCGGCGAGTGCGCGGCCGTGACCCCCGGCCCAGACGATCCCGGTGAAGTGGATCGGGTTGCCGGCGGAGTTGATCGCCTCCCCCGTACCGTCGGCGACGAGCGCCTGCCATGCCGCCCAGCCGCGGTCCTCGACCCACGGCTTGCGAATCGCCTCACCCCAGCCAGGCTGCGGCACCGCATCGGGGTTGAGGAAGACGAGGAGGTCGCCGCGGGCTACCTCGGCTCCGGCGTTCGCGCCGCCAGCGAACCCGATGTTCTGCCCCGGGCAGACGATCCGTGCCGCCGGCGCCAGCTCGCGGACGACCTCGACGCTGCCGTCGCCGGGTTTGTTGTCAACGACGATCAGCTCGTCGCCATCGCCCAGCTCACCGAGCAGGGCGGGGAGGGTCTTCCTGAGATCGTCGCGGCTCTCGTAGGCGACGATCAGGACTGAGAGCGTCGGTCGCACCGGCGCGGAGGCTATTGGACCTCCGCGCCGGTGCTCGCGACTGGGCTACTCGACTACTTCTTCTGCTTCTTGTGCTTCTTGCAACCGGTGACGTTCAACTTGAACTTGTTGTTCTTCACCTTCTTGCCGTTCTGGCCCTTGATATTCAACTTCGCCCGCTGCGGCTTGGCGCAGGTGTTGGTCGAATTGACGAGCAGGCTCTTCTTCCCGCCCTTCATCTTCAGGGTGAACTTGCTCACCGGCACGTCGGGCACGTTGTTGAAGACCGTCTTCAGGCCTCCGTGCTTCGAGCTGATGACCCCGCGGAGGTAGATCTCCACCTGACCACGCAGGTCGACCAGCAGGTCCGGCAACTTGTGGTTGGAGGACACGAGGAACACCTTGCCCTTCAACTTGTTGTCCAGCAGCGGCGATTTCGCTTCCGCCGTCCCGTAGACCGACTTCTTCGGGCAGGTGTGGGAGGCCAGCTGCGGCCTCGTGCACACGGTTCCGATGTGGCCCTGGTCGAGGAACAGCGAGTGCGGCATCGTCAGTGCCGTGCGCAGGACATTGGCCTGACCCTTCTTCGCGGTCAGGATCGCCGTCAAGCGCGGGTTCTTCGCCCGCTTCGTCGGACCGAACAGCTTCACCTTCAGCTTCGGCTTGAATCCGAGGGTGTTGCATTCGGTCGCCTGGAACGGGTCGTTGACGGCGTAGGAGCTGAACGCCGCCGGGTTGGTCGGGTCGGCACCGCCCCCGTTGATCTTCCCGGTCGTCGCCTGCGCGGCGCAATTGGTCGGGTTGAGCATGAACTGGCTGCGATCCATGTCGAGATTGATCGAGCGCAGGTCCAGCTTGACCCCGCCGAACACGTCGGGAATGACGTCGGAGACCGCGTGGATCTGAGCGGTTTCCGGTTCGACGTTGAGAGCCACCCGGACGACCACGGTGCCGAGGTCGAACGGCCCGGCTACTGCCGGGGTAATCGTGACCAGCGACAGCGCCGCGCCTTTGTACGGGCCGGCCAAGTAGACCTTGCCGGTCAGTTTCAGCGGGGCACCCGTGCCCGAGTTGGTAGTGGCGGTGCCGATCTGGCTGGCCGCCGCACAACTCGCGCCGGCTTCCTCTTCCTTACCGGACTTGCCGGCAGCGGCCGCGATCGCGTCATCCGGGCAGTAGGGGATCCCGGCGAGCTTGCCGGTCAGCCCCTTCGGCAGGGTGACGTCGACCACCTTCAGCTCCTGTTCCCCGTTCCTCTTCGTGATCAGAACGTGGAAGGGGCTGTAGGCGCCGCCTTTGGTGCTGTCGGATTTAGCGTTGTAGGTAGGCGCGAACTTCCGCTCTGCCATCGATTTCGGGCAGTCGCCTCCGGTCGGATCTTTCGACAGCGTGACCGAGCTGTTGACCGGCTTGTTTTCACCGGGTCGAGCCCAGGGTTCGAAGTGGCTCGTCCCCTCCGCCGTGCAGATCGGCGGGCTGGTCAGAACCTGTTTCGAGCCGTCTAAGTGCACCCGGATCGATTCGAACGGAACCTGCGGCAGGCCTTCCGGCAGTTGGCCGGCGAACTGGCCGGTTAACTGGTCGGTGACGACCGCCGTCAGCTGCCCGGTTTTGGCATTGGCCTTGACCTTGCCGACGAGCCGGGCATCGATCCCCTCGTCCTCGCTCTTCGCTTCGAGCAGGATCCGGAACTCTTCTCCGGATTCGGGGTCGCGGCTGTTCTGCGTCCCGACGTAGACGTTGCCTTTCAACGTCTCCGCCAGCGGCGGCGAGTCGACTTCGACGGTGCCGATGTTCGAGGCCGCCGGACATTCGTTGGTGTAGGTGCGGACGCCCTTCTTGAACTGGGCATCCGAACACGCGACCAGGTCCTTCGCGCCAGACGGGTTTAGGCCCATGCCCTGGGGCAGGGTGACTTCCGCTTTGCGCACATGCGACTGCGAGATGCCTTCTTTACCTTCGTTTCGAACTTCCCCACCTTCTTTGGCCGGGTCGAAGGGAAGCGTGGTTTCGACGCTAGCCGCAGAGGGTGAATCCACCTCTTCCGTTCCGGGGCTCACGTTGACACCCGGGTCGAACGGCACTTTGTCGCACCCGGTCGGCGAGGGCAGCTTCGCCTCGGCCGCAGTCGATCCGTCCGGGAAGGTGGGGTTCTGTTGCCCCCATGACTCTCCCCGGAACCAGGTCGAATAGAGATGGGGCGTTTCGGCCGCGGTGAAACAGGTGGTCGGGAGCGTGATGTGGGTGCCGTCACCAGACTGCCCGAAGGCAACCAGGCGGCTTTTCAGGCTCGAGAACGGAACCGAGGGTTCAGGGAGTTTGATCGTGAAGTACTCGTGGAAATCGTTCTCCCAGGCAACGCCACCTTCGAGTTCGATGACTTTCGATCCGGCGATCACGAAACCAAGGCGAGCCGGTTCCCCAGTGTTCGGTTCGAGGTTGTAGAGGGGGACCCGCGTTCCTTTGGCGGGATCCGGCGTAATAACGAACCCTTTGGGGAGGGTGCTCCCCGGCGGGAACGGAGGCGACGGCGCCGGCACGACTCCGGCGGTGTTTACGACCAGCCAGGTTTCGTTGCGCCCGACGATCGTGCTGGGGTCGCATTGCGGAACGAAGGTGCCCGGTTTGACTTCAGTTCTGAATTTATCCTGCGGACACTGAGGACTGCTCTGCGGATCCTCGGTGAATCCCGGGGGAAGATCGACTCGCTCCGTTTTCAACACGCGGTCTTCGAAAGGGAGCCCTTCGGTGTCGTCGTCTTCGATCAGCGGTTCGAGGTTTATCCCAGGCAGGAAGGGAATGGTTTCGTGCCTGATGATGTACTGGTCGAATGCGATCGGTGGATGTCCCCCCGCCTGCGTGAAGAAGTCGTCCGGGGTTTCCGGCGAGCAGAAAGGTTTAGTGGGATCCGTCGGTTTGCTGGGGGGAGAGGTTTCCGGCACTTCCCCCACCTGGTTTTCGTAGCAGGGCCCCGACTGCCAGCCGTCTTCAGCCGTAGGCGGTTCGTGCTGCGGTTCGATTACGTCCCCGGTATCCGCCCCCGCTACTACAGGCAACGCGAGTAGAGCTCCGAGACACATCAGAAGCAACGCGAGCGATCGCTTCGCCATCAAATTTTTCCTCCTCGTTTTCCCTTAACGAGGACGCCCCCTGTAGCGCCCCACAAAACCCTCCCGCGGAAGAACATACAGGGCTTCGCGGGTCTTTCAAGTATTCCCCAACGTCACACCGGTGTAAACCCTGTCACCAATCGGTGACGTAACACTTTTCGGTGTCACGTTCGAACAAGGGCGAATAAGGCCCTGTTACTTCTTGTGGTGCTTCTTACTGTGCTTGCCGTGCTTTTTCTTGCACGGGGTGCGCAGCTTCTGCCGCTTGTTGGCTTTCTTCCCGTTCTGGCCTTTGAGCTGGATGATGCCCTTGACCGGCTTCACGCAGAGGTTGCGCGAGTTGACCAGGAGGCCCTTCTTGCCGCCGGGCAGGATCATCACGAACTTGGTCACCGGGACGTCGGGGACACGGTCGAAGGTGGTGCGGATGCCACCTTTGAAGCTGTCGATGCGGCCGACCAGGTCGATGTCGACCTGGCCCTGTAGGTGGGCGACCATGTCCGGCAGCGTGTTGTTGGACGAGCGTAGGTAGACCGGGCCTTCCAGCGGCTTGCCTAGCAGCGGGGTGAAGGCACGGGCGCGACCGTAGATCGATTTCTTCGGGCACTGGCTCGCCGCGAATTGGACCCGGGTGCAGACGGTCCCGAGGCTGGCCTGGTCGAGGAAGAGAGCGTGCGGCAGCGCCACCGAGGCGCGGCCGATGTTGGCGTCGTCGGGGCGCGCGGTGAGGATCGCCCGCAGTTTCGGATGCTTGGCGCGCTTGGTCTTGCCGAAGAGGCGGATCTTCAGCTTCGGCTTGAAGGCGAGCTTGTCGCAGTTCTTCGCCTGGAAGGCATCGCTGACCGCGTAGGAGGAGAAGGCCGCCGGGTTGGTCGGGTCGGCCCCGCCGCCCTTGATCACCCCGGCGGTCGCCGCCTTGTTGCAGTTGGTGCCGTTGAGGGTGAATTCCTTGCGGTTGAGGTTCAAGAAGACCGAGCGGATATCGAGTTTGGTGCCGCCGTAGACGTCCGGGAGGGCATCAGTCTTGGAGTGGACCTGGGCGGTTTCCGGATCGACGAAGAGCGGCACTCGGACGACGACGTTGCCGAGGTCGAACGGTCCGGCGATCGCCGGGGTGATCACGACGACCGAGAGCGGCCCCCCTTCGTAGGGTCCGGCGAGATAGGCGGTTCCCTCGATCTTCAGCGGCGAGTCGCCGGTGCCGGCTTCGACGTTGGCGACACCGATCTTGCTGTCGTCGGGGCAGCTCGGGTTGCTCTTCTCCTCGGCTCCGGAGCGACCCTGCGCGGTAGCGATCGCGTTCGGCGGGCAGTAGGAGACACCGGCCAGCTTGGCGGTGGCGCCCGGCGGCAAGGTGATGTCGAGGCCCTTCAGCTCCTGCTGGCCCTGCGGGCGGGTGACGTGAGCCATGAACGGGGTGAAGGCTTTGGCCTCGTCGCTCTTTGGCTGAGCGCTGAAGCCCGGCGCGAACGGCCGCTCGCCCATGGTCTTCGGGCAGTCACCGCCGCCCGGCAGGTTCGCGAGGCTGAATTTGCTCGAGGGGCTCGCCGACTTGCCGCCGAATTCGGCCGACCACGGGGTGATGTCGCTGGTGGTTTCGTTCGGGCCGCAAGTCGGCGGGCTGCTGAGCGCCGCCTTCTGCCCGCCGTCGATGCTGATCTTGAAGTTGGTGAAGGGAACCTGCGGCAACCCGTGCGGGATGTTGTCGGCGTTGCCGCCGCGGGTGACCGTCTTCGCCGGATCGTCGAAGTAGGCGGTCAGCTGGCCGGTCCTCGCGTTGGCGAAGACGTTGCCGACCAGGCGCACCCCGACGTCGTAGCGTGGGGAGTAGGCGTTGACGTAGATCTGGAACTCCTTGCCCGATTCGGGGTCGCGGCTTTCCTGCTTGCCGACGTAGACGTCACCGGTCAGCGCCTGGTCCGGCAGCGCCTCGCTGACGATCGTCGCCGTCCCCACCTTCGAGTTCGAGGGGCAGCCGATCGGGTTGCGGGTCCCCTTGCCGAACTGCTCCGGAGTGCAGGAGGCAAGACCGTTGGCCGCCGACGGATTGAGGCCCATCCCCTGCGGCAACGTCACCCTTGCGGTCCGCACCGTCGAGGTTTCCTGGCCGTTCGGGTCGGCTTCGATAGGGATCTTCAGTTCGGTGTTGACACCAGCCGGCGAATCGACCGCGTTCGTCCCGGGGTCGACGGCGACGGCCGGGTTAAACGGGATCGAGGCGCATTCCTTCGGGAAGGTGCCGGGCGGCAGCGGCGACTCGACAAAGGGCGAGCCGTTGGGGAAGCTCGGATCGGGATTTTCGATCGAGTCGCCGCGGGCGTAGGTCGAGTAGGTGTGCTGGTGGGCCGATTCGGTGTTCGGGTTCCAGCAGGTGCTCGGCGTCGTCAGGAAGAAGCCTTGGCCCCCTCCCGCGTGTGCCCTGCCTTTGAAGACGAGCCGGTTTTTCAGCAGTTTCACGAATTCGACCTTGGGCACGGCGATCGTGAACCCCTCGTGGAAGTCAGACTCCCAAGCGACATCGGCTTCGAGGAAGATGTCGCTCGGCGGCACCGCCGGGATGCCAGGGATCGCTTCCACCGTGAAGCCGAAGCGCGCCGGCTGGCCCTGCTTCGGTTCGAGGTTGTAGACGTTCGCTTTGACTTCGATCGGCGGCAGCAGCCCGAGTTCGTCGGAGACGTAGACCCAACTTTCCCCGACCATGCTGTCGCCAGGACAGTCGTTCACGTGTTCAAGGTGAGCCGCTTCATAAGGGCAGCGCGGCGTAGCGCCGGGGTTGACGCTGAGGCCGACCGGCAGGTCGACGCGGATGTCCTTGAGGTTGACGTCCGGTTCTTCGTGCCCCGGCACGAGGGTGCCGTGGTGCTTGATGATGAACTGGGTCATCCCGTAGGGCGGGTGCCCGGCGGCCCTTTCGTAGAACTCGGCGTCGGGGCTGACCGGGGTGCAGGTCGGGACGTTGCAGGTCCCCGCCTGCCAGCCATCGTTGCCGGTCGGGTTCGCGTTGTCCTGCGGGGCGAACGGGTTTTCGCCAGCCTGAGCCGAGCCCACGAAAAGCAGACCGCTAAAGACAGCCAGCAGGAAGATCTTTGCGACCGATTTCCTCACCCTGGCGGGTCCGTACCCAGGTGGACAGGTTGTTAATCGCATCTAGTGCCGGTGCTTCTTCCCGTGCTTGTGGGCCTTGCGGCAGGCCGGGGTCCGCAGCGGCAGCTTCTTCACCTTCAGGCTCTTGCCGTTCTGGGCTTTGAAGTTGAGGTTGGAGCGGTTGCGGCCCTGGCAGAGGTCGCGCGAGTTGATCAGCAGGCCCTTCTTGCCGCCTTTCATCTGCAGCGTGAACTTGCTGACCGGGACGTCAGGCACGGGATAGAAGACCGTCCGCATCCGCGCCTTGGCGGAGCTGATGACGCCGCGCAGTCGCACGCTCACCTGCCCGTGCAGGTCGGCCAGCAGGTCCGGCAGTTCGTGATCGGAGGAGACGAGGTAGACGGGCCCGGCGACTTCGTCGTCGAGCAGCGGCGACTGCGCCCGCGCGTATCCATATATAGAGCGAGCCGGGCAGGCGGAGGCCGCCAGCTGGACCCGGGTGCAGATCGTCCCGATGTGGCCCTGGTCGAGGAACTGGGAGTGCGGCAGGGTCAGCGCCGCCCGTTTGATGTTGGCGTCGCCTGCCCTGGCGACGAGGATCGCGCGGAAGGCGGGGTGACCGCCTCGGCGCATTGCCTTGCGCTTGCCGATCAGCTTCGTGAACAGCTTCGGTTTGAAGCCGAGCTTGTCGCAGCCGCTGGCCTGGAAGGGTGCATTGACGCCAAAGGCGCTGAAGGCCGCCTGATTGGCCGGGTCCCCCCCACCGCCGGCGAGGTTGCCGGTAGTGGCGAACGGTTCGCAGCTGGTCGGGTTGAGGGTGAAGTCCGGCCGGTCCATCTTCAGCTCGACCGAGCGGATGCTCAGCTGGACGCCGCCGAAGACGTTCGGGATCGGGTCGGAGACGGCGTGGATCTGAGCGGTTTCCGGATCGACGAACAGGGCCACCCGCACCACGACCGTGCCCAGGTCATACGGGCCGGCCGTGGCGGGGGTGATCACCGCGAGGGAGAGAGGAGCCCCGCGGTAGGGACCTGCGAGGAAGACCTTGCCGTCGATCTTGTAGGGGTCCGGACCGGTGCCAGCGGCAACCGTGGCGGTGCCGACCTGGCTCGCGGCCGGACAGCTCGAGCTCGCCTTCTCGTCCCCGCCTTCCTTCGCCGCGGCGGCTGCGATCGCCCCGTCCGGGCAGTAGGGGATACCGCGCAGCTTCCCGGTCATCCCCGGCGGCAGGACGAGGTCGGCGCCCTTCAGCTCCTGCTGCCCGTCGGGCCGGTTGATCTGAATCGAGACCGGGCTGAAGGCACCGGCCTGCGAGCTCGCGGGACCGGCTCCGAACGAGGGCCCGAAGGGGCGCTCGCCCATCGACTTCGGACACTCGCCGCCGCCGGGGTTCCCACTGAGGCTGAAGCTGCTTGCGGGCGTGGCGGGCGGGTTGCCCGACCACGGGGTCATCACCGCGGTGGCCTTATCGGGACCGCAGGTCGGCGGGCTGCTGAGGACCGCGTGGGCGCCGCCGTTGAAGGCGAGGTCGAACGAGGTGAAGGGCACCTGCGGCGTGTCATTGATCGTGGTCGTCAGCTGCCCAGTCACCGGGTCGGCACGGACGTTGCCGACCAGCCGCACCGAGATCCCGTAGCGATCGGACTTCGCCTCGATGAAGATCCGGTACTCGTTCCCGGAAGTGGGGTCGCTGCTCAACTGCTTGGCGGCGTAGACGTTGCCTTCGAGCACTTCTTCGGGTTGCGGGTTGGCCTGGTCGACGAGCGGCGGCGATTCAATCCGCGCCCGGCCGACCAAAGATGCAGGCGGGCAGGAGACCGGGTTCCGGGTTCCCTTGCCGAACTCGTCGTCGGTGCAGGTCTGCAGCCCGTTGGCCGCGGAGGGGTTGAGGCCGAAGCCCTGGGGCAGCGCCACCGTGGCGCTCCTCGTGTGGGAGCTGTCCTGGCCGTCTTCGTCTTTGAGATGCGGGATGTCGACATTGACTTGGGCCGCCGCCGGCGAGTTGACGTTCGGCGTCCCGGGGTCGACCTCGAGCCGAGGTTCGTAGGGGATCGTGTCGCAGGCTTTCGGCGAGGTCCCCGGGCCGTGTTTTTCGTTCAGCGGCGGGATCGGCGACTCGAAGAAGGAGGAGCCGACCGGGAAGGTCGGATTGGGGTTGTGGACCGAGTCGGCGCGAAGCAGGGTCGAGTAGATCGACCCGGAGGGACCGCCGGGGAGTTCCCCGGCTTTCCAGTCTGCCTTGTAGGCGGGGCCGAAGCAGGTGGTCGGCGTGGTGATGAAGGTGCCGTCACCGGCGCGGCCGTCGAAGACGAGGCGATTTTTCAGGATCAGGCCTTTCTGGCCCCCGAGCAGTTTGAACAGCACGCCCAGCTCTTCCGGCAGTGCCGCCGGCACGTGGATCGTGAACCCCTCGTGGTAGTCCCCAGACCAGTCGACGTCGCCTTCGAGGAAGACTTCGTTGCCGGCAAGTTCGAGGCCGAAGCGGGCCGCCTCACCCGGTTTCGGTTCGACGTTGTAGACGGGGACTTCGGTAAGCGGGGCTTTCGGTTCCTGGGGCAGCCCAAGCGGCGGCAGCGAGACCGTCACCTGGCTGAAACCGACTTCGGACTCGGGCGGGCAGCCGGAAGCGCCCGCTTCGAAGGTCGAGAGTTTGCACCGGGGAGTCGCGCTCGGGTTGACGCTGAGGCCGACTGGTAGGTCGACCCGCACGGTCTTCAGTTCGTCGACGGGAGTTTCGCCGGGCGGTTCGTTTTTGATGATGAATTGGGTGAAGCCGACGTTGGGGTGGGCGCCTGCGGTTTCGAAGAAAAGGCTGGGAGTGGCGATCGAGCAGGGGTCGGCCTTGCAGGTCCCCGCCTGCCAGCCGGAGTCGACAGCCGGGTGGGTGACATCGCTCGGGGCGATGATGTCGCCGGTATCGGCCAGGGCCGCGCTCGGCGCAACGCAGAAACAAAGACAAACGACAAAGGCCGCTCGAGCGGCTCGATCTCTCATGCGGAAATTTCCTCCCAAGAAGCTCCCGTTAGCAATTCTCAGCGTATGTTCTACCCGAAAGTAATGAGTTGAATCAACATTTTTGGGTAATATCTCTCCATGCCAACCCTCAATGGAAATTCCCCCAATGGTCTCTCCGAACACCCCAAAAGCTTCGGAAATGCAGGTGAAAATGGGCGACCAGGCAATCGCTCGATCCCCGTTAATTGGGAGCGACTGGCCCGGGCAACTGCCCATCCGCTCCGCGTCTCGATCCTCGAAATTCTTGGCATCGACGGCGGCCGCGTCCTTTCTCCAAGCGATCTCAGCCGCGAGCTGCAGATCCCCCTCAGCAACACCAACTACCACGTCACCGAGCTGGCGAAATCAGAACTGATCGAACTCGTGCGCGAGCGCCAGGTGCGCGGGGCAACCGAGCACTTTTATCGCCTTCCGACTGAGTACCATCAAGCTCAACCTGAGGTTGAGTCCAAGGATGAACTTGCGGAGGTTCGCGCCGCCGCCTGAATCACCGCCTTCCAGATCTAAATTTTGGTCGCTCAGGCTCCGATATCCGAGCTGATGAGTCCTTCGCGATCAACAGAGCAGCTACGGGCGATCATCCGTACCCAGACGGAAGTGGTCGCCGGCGATCTCGAGCCCGAAGCGATCATGCAGCTGATCGCCGAGCGCGCGCAGGAGCTGACCCGCGCCAGCGCCGGGCTGATCGAGCTGGTCGAGGGCGACGAGATGGTCTACTCGGTGGCGACCGGTGAGGCCACCCCATACCTCGGCATGCGGCTGAACAAGGCCGCCAGCCTCTCCGGTCGCTCGGTGATCGAAAGCCGCGTCCTGCGCAGCGACAACACCCGCGAGGACGAGCGGGTCGACGCCGAGGCCTGCCGCCGGGTCAATGCCGGCTCGATGATCTGCGTGCCGCTTTCCTACCGCGAGGAGACGGTCGGCGTGCTCAAGGTCTACGCGCCGGAGGTCAACCACTTCGATGACGGCGACGTTGAGACGCTTGAACTTCTCAGCGAGCTGATCGCCGCGCACCTCTCCCACGCCAACCTCTACGAGACCGAGAGCCGCGACAGCCGCCGCGACGCCCTCACCGGCCTCTCCAACCGCCGTGCCTTCGAGGAGCGGCTTCCGATCGAGCTCGCCCGCGCCGCCCGCTCCGAACGTCCGCTGGCCCTGGTCCTTCTCGATCTCGACGGCTTCAAGGGGGTCAACGATCGCCTCGGCCACCCCGCCGGCGACGAGGTCCTGCGCGCCGTCGCCCGCATCCTCGACAGCTCCCGCACCGCCGACGACTGCTTCCGCATCGGCGGCGACGAGTTCGCGATCCTGATGCCGGAGACCGAAGCCATCCACGCCCGCACCGCCGCCGAACGAGTGGCCAACGAAATCCGCTCCGCCCATCTGGGCGACGGCGCCATCGGCGCCTCCTACGGCCTCGCCGCCAGCACCAACCGCGACAGCGAGATCCTCGTCGCCGCCGCCGACAGGGTGCTGCTGGCAGCGAAGGACCGGCTCTATGGCCGGCGCGAGAACTGAGCGCCGAAACGGCTCAGGCAGGGGCTGAGCACTTCGGCAGCAGCTCAGCCTCCTCCAATTTCTTGATTCCTTTAACCGGCTCAGCGAGCTTGATGACGATCCGGGTGTAGACGTGGCGATAGCCGCAGAGCTCGATCCGTGAAGCGACGATCGTCACGTTAGTACGGCGCCTTGGAGCCGTGGCGACGTTGTTGTGGCTGTTCAGCGCAGCTTCGTTGAGGACCGCCTGGGCGGTTGCCTTCGGAGCACCCCAGTCCCTCCAGCGCGCCTTTTCAAGGACGGCGCTTCCATCGCAGAAGTACGGGAAGGCCTCGGGATGCCGGAACCATTCGTACCCACCGCCACACCCAGGCCCCGCCATCCAAACGCCGCCGACGCCGGACCGGACCCTCACTTCACTGCCTTGAAATACCTCGGAGGCCTTCAGCGGAGAGTCGGCGCCGTGCCAACACTGGAAGTAGCCCTGGAAGAGGCCGCCGCATCTCCACCCAGATGGATAGATGCTGTACTCGCACTCGTAGGCATGAGAGGAACAGAAGAACCTCGGATTCTTGCTCTTCGGATGCCCGTACCGTTGGGCGATGCGACGCACCGCCTCACATGACGGCGTTCCCCTGGTGATCGTCAGGCGATACCTGAGTACGCCCTGGACGACGACACTCCCACAGGAACCCTGCGCCCTCGGAGAACCGGTCGGGGCGCGGCCGGCAGCCGCGCCCGCTGCGAACCCGAGAAGTGCCGCGATCGCAAGAAGCTGCAAGGAGACCCACGCCGCGCCTCGCCCAACCCGTCTGTCCGACAACTTGAACCTCCCGATCCCGCACGTCTCTCTGGGTGACCGCCGACCGGGCGGGCCACCGTCTCCCGGAGAAACCCAATCAATTACTCAAATAAATGTCAATTTCTGTACGCCGCATCACTCCTGCGCGTCCATTTCGGCGTCAGGAGTGGCTTTAGTCGAGGACGAGGCTGCGCGACGCAGGATCGAGACGACCTCCGGGTCGATCAGCTCCGGCGCCGCGAGCTGCTCGCCGTTGGCGCTTTTCCTCTCTCTTTCGTCCTCACGTGACCCGGAGGAAGCGGACGACGGGGGTCGAACCCGCGACCTCAAGCTTGGGAAGCTTGCGCTCTACCAACTGAGCTACGTCCGCGCCGGGTTAATTCTACGGCGTGGCGGGGGTGCCGGGGCGGCGCTCGAACTAGAGTTGGCGGCCTGTGAGCGTTCGCTCTTCTATAGCCGTGCTGGCCGTGCTGGCCCTCGTCGGCCTGCTCGTCTTCGGGCTGGTCAGCAAGGGGGGCTCGCGGGTGATGGTGGGGGAGCAGGCGCCCGATACGGCGCTGCCGAGGCTCGAAGGCGGCGGCGAGGGGTCGCTGGCCGCCTACAAGGGCCGCTGGGTGCTGGTCAACTTCTGGGCCTCCTGGTGCGAACCGTGCAAGCAGGAGGCGCCCGCCCTGGAGGAATTCCAGCGGCAGCACGGCGGCGCCAAGTTCACCGTGCTGGGGGTTGATACGCGCGACCTGAGCGGCGACGGCCGCGAATTCGTCCGCGAATACGGGCTCAGCTACCCGCAGCTGCGCGACGGCGACGGCGGCGCAGCCCATGACTACGGCACCACCGGGGTGCCGGAGAACTTCCTTGTCGATCCGACCGGGAAGGTGCGCTGGCTGCTGCCGGGGCCGGTAGACGAGCAATACCTAACCGAGCAGGTCGAGCCGTTCCTGCCCAAGGAGAAATCGTGAGAGCGGTCTCGAAAGTCGTCGGGCTCTGCCTGCTGCTGGCGGCGACGGCTGCGCTGGCGGCACCGAGCGCGATGGGTGCAGAGCGCGCCTCGCTGACCGAAATCGAAAAGCAGGTGATGTGCCCTGTCTGCGGCACGCTCCTGCAGCTGGCCGAATCGCCGCAGGCGCAGCGGGAGAAAGCCTTCATCCAGCGGCTGATCGCCGAAGGCAAGACCGAAGCGCAGATCAAGGACGCGCTGGTCGCCGAGTACGGCGACGAGGTCTTGGCACTGCCGCAGGACTCCGGCTTCAGCCTCTCCGCCTACGTCGTCCCGATCGTCGCCTTCCTCGTCGCCGCGGTGGCGCTGGGGCTCGGGGTGCTGCGCTGGCGACGGGCTGGCAATTCGGGCCGCGACGGGCCCACTGCCGGAGGACCGAAAGGCGACGACGCCGAACGCCTCGACGCCGACTTGGCGCGCTACGACCTCTGAGGGCGAGTTAGTTGTTCCTTTTGGGCGCTATACGACCAAGAGGAACAGGTTAGAAGCTCAGCTCGGTACGGCGATCGCGCCCAGCGCCGGGACCGGCAGGCGCTTGATCGCCTTGGCGAGCGCGCGGTCGCCGGTCACTGAGGCCGGTGTCGCCAGCACGACCGCGTCCGCTTGACGGGCGGCGGCCAGGCACGGCCCCGGTTCCTCCAGTAGCGGCGGGGCGCTGAGGAGCACCAGCTCGTAGGCGGCGCGGAGCTTCTCCACCATGTGGGCGAAGCTCTGGAGGCCGAGCAGGGTCTCGGTCTTGGCCGCCGGGCGACCGGCGCAAACGCAGGCGAGGTGGTCCGCCTCCCCGTCCGCGGCAGGCCCGCCGAGGGCGATCGGCTGCAGCACGTCGGCTGGCTCCGCCTCCCAGCGCAGGTACTCGTGCAGGCCGGGGGCGGCGGCAAGGCCGACGTGGGCGGCGAGCTGCGGCTGGGCCAGATCGCACTCGACCAGGATCGTCCGCCGGCCCGAAGCCGCGGCGGCTGCGGCAAGGGCCAGCGCGGCGACCGGCGCCGCCTCCCGCTCGCCGACGACGAGGATGACCCGCTGCTCCGCCAGCCGCGGCAGCACTTGCTCAAGTGCCTCGAAGTCAGACCGCAGCAGCGACCAGGCCCGTGCCCCGTCCGGCGGACCCGAGATCCGCGCGAGGACTGGGATCCGGCTCCGGCCCCGCAGCATCACATCCGCTCGGGGGCTGAGATGCCGAGCAGGCCGAGGGCGCAGGCGATCGTCCGTTTTGCCGCCAGGCAGAGCGCCAGCCGCGAGGCTTCGACCCCCTCACCCTCGGCACCCACCACCTGACAGTCGCGGTAGAAGGCGTGGAAGTCGGCCGCTACCGCGGTCGAGTAGGCGCAGATCCGGTGCGGTGCCCGTCGCGCCGCCGCCGTCCGCACCTCCTCGGGGAATTCGAGCAGGCGCTTGATCAGGACCTTCTCGCTCTCCTCGAGTGGCGTCCCCCGCTCCGCTGGCACGGTCGGCTCCGGTGACGCCCCCTCCTCCCCCGCTTTGCGCAGGATGCTGGCGATCCGGGCGTGTGCGTACTGCACGTAATAGACCGGGTTCTCGCTCGACTGGCTCCGGGCCACCTCGAGGTCGAGGTCAACGGTGGTCTCGTGGCTGCGCCAGAGCATGAACCAACGGGTCGCGTCGATGCCGATGTCGTCGAGCAGTTCATCGAGGGTGATGAAGTCCCCGGTCCGCTTCGACATCTGCACCCGCTCGCCGCTTTCGACCACGTGAACGAGGCTCATGATCGGTACCTCGAAGGCGTCGGGGTTACCGCCGAGCGCTGCGATCGCGGCGCGGATCCGGGCGACGTAGCCGTGGTGATCGGCGCCGAGCACGTCGACCAGGCGGTCGAAGCCGCGCTGCAGCTTGTCCCAGTGATAGGCGATGTCTGGCATGAAGTAGGTCGCCTCGCCGTTGGAGCGAATCAGGACGCGGTCTTTGTCGTCGCCGAACTCAGTGGTCCGCAACCAGAGCGCGTCTTCAGAGCGGTAGGTGCGGCCACGCTGCTCGAGGTCGGCGAGGGCGGTGTCGACCTCGCCTTTCTCGTAGAGGCTGCGCTCGGAGAAGAAGCGATCGAAGGAGACGCCGAAGCGCTCGAGCGTCTCGCGGATTTCGTCCAACATCAGCTCGATGCCGCGCTTGCGCAGCAGCTCGAGGTCGGAAGGGTCGGCGCCCTCGGCCTTCAGCTTCGCGGCGATCTCGGCGACGTACTCGCCGGCGTATCCCCCCTCCGGCGGCTCCTCCCCCTGCATCCGCGCGGCGATCGACTCGGCGAAGCGTTCGATCTGGCTGCCAGCGTCGTTGACGTAGTACTCGCGCTCGACCTCGTGCCCGGCCGCCTCCAGCAGCCGCACCAGCGAGTCGCCATAGGCGGCATGGCGGCCGCCGCCGACGTGCAGCGGCCCGGTCGGGTTGGCGGAGACGAACTCGACCAGAACCTTCTCGGGCGCCGTGGTCGGCGCCGGGCCGAGATTCTCGCCGGCCTCCAGCAGGTCGCCGAGCGCGCGCAGGTACCAGCCGTCCGCGAGGAAGAAGTTGAGGAAGCCGGGGCCGGCGACCTCGATCCGCTCCAGGTTCGCCGCCAGATCCATGTCGCCCTCGAGCTGCTCGCGCAGGCGCTCGGCGACCGCCCGCGGGTGGTCGCTGAGGTGGCGGGCTAGAAGCATCGCCGCGTTGGTGCTGTAGTCGCCGAGCTCGGGCTTCGGCGGCCGCTCCAGAGTTGGCCGCGGCTCGCTCGGATCGGCCTCGTGCAGGGTCCGCGCGGCTCCCTCCACCGCGCCCCGCAGCGCGGCTATCGAATCGGTCGCGGTCACCGACCCATCGTATGGACCGAGCGCGGGGCCGGGTACGCTGCCCGCTTGCGCGTAGCGGTCCTCAGCGACATCCACTCCAACCGGCAGGCCCTCGAGGTCGTCCTCGCGGCCGTCGAGGACGCCGGAGTCGATCAGGTCTGGTGCCTGGGCGACATGGTCGGCTACGGCGCCGATCCCGACGCCTGCACCGCCCTGGTGCGGGAGCGCTGCGACACCTGCCTGGTCGGCAACCACGACCTCGCGGTGCTGGATGCGCTCGACATCTCGACCTTCTCGGAGACCGCCGCCGCCGCGGTCGAGTGGACGCGGGAGAACGTCGCCGAGGAGACCCTTTCCTTCCTCGCCGAGCTTGAGCCGACCGCCTCGCAGGTGGGGATCGGCCTCTTTCACGCCTCGCCGCGCGATCCGATCTGGGAGTACGTGATCGCCACCGACCAGGCCGAAGCCGGGTTCAACGCGCAGGAGGAGCGGGTCGGCTTGATCGGCCACTCCCATATCGCCCTCTTCTTCTGCCGCGCCCCCGGCTCCCGCCCAGGCTATGCCCAGGGCGCGCAGGCCGAGGACGGGTTGGAGATCGAGATCCCGGACGGGGAATGGCTGCTCAACCCGGGCAGCGTCGGACAGCCGCGCGACGGCGATCCCAGGGCCGCCTGGCTCGAGCTCGACACCGACGCCTGGACCGCCCGCTGGCACCGCGTCGAGTACGACATCGACGCGGCCGCAACCGCAATTCGCGCCGCCGGGCTCCCGCCCGCGCTCGCCGACCGACTGGAGGTTGGTCGTTGAGCGGAAAATGCAGGGCAAATATCGACCAGCGACCGTTGTCTAGACTCGAATCATGCGGCTGAGCGCACCGATGCTCGCCCTCTTCCTCGGCAGCGCCCTCGCGGTGGCCCTGGCCTCCTGCGGTGGCGGCAGCGACGCCAAGTTGCTGCCGGGGACGACGGCGAGCCAGATCGAATCGAATCTCGACCAGGTCAAGGCCCTGGTCGAAAGCGGCGACTGCGTCGGCGCCGAAGACGCGGTCGCCTCGGTCAGCGCCGAGGTCGAAGAACTGAACGTCGCCGCGAAGCTGAAGGGCGCCTTGGAGGAAGGGACCGAAAAGCTGAGCGAGGTAGTCGGTCGCTGCGAAGAAGAAGCGGGCGAAGAGGAAGAAACGGAACCTTCGGCCGAAGAAGATGTTGAAGCTGAAGAATTGGAAGCCGAACAGCTGAAAGCCGAAGAAAAAGCCGAGAAGGCGCAGGAAAAAGCCGAAAAGCAGGAGCAGAAGGAAGAAGAAAAAGCTGCTCCCGAAGAAGAGGAAGAAGGCGAAAAAACCCTGCCGCCACAGGCCGAAGGCAAAGCCAAAGGCCACGAAGAAGAAGTGCCGCCCCCGGCTGCCGAAGGGCCAGCGGAATCCGAATCCGGCGGCGTCAGCCCCGGCGTGGGGGTCGAATGATGGAGGCCGGGATCCTCTCGGGCCGCTACGAGACCGGCGAGCGCCTCGGCACCGGCGGGATGTCGAGCGTCTACAAGGCGACCGATCGGATCCTTGAGCGCACGGTCGCGGTGAAGATCCTCGCCGAGCACCTGCACGACGACGAGCGCTTCGTCGCCCGCTTCAAACGCGAGGCGCTGGCGGTGGCGAAGCTGATCCACCCGAACATCGTCCAGGTCTACGACACCGGCATCGACCAGGGTCGCCACTACATCGTCATGGAGTACGTCGAGGGCCGCTCTGGCGCCCAGATCCTGCAGCGGCAGGGGCCGGTTGATCCGGAGATCGCGGCCGAGATCGGGATCCAGGCCTGCTCCGGACTCGACTACGCGCACCGGCGCGGGATCATTCACCGCGACGTCAAGCCGGGGAACCTGATGATCGTCGGCGGCCCGGTCGGCGGCGGCGAGATGATCGTCAAGCTGACCGATTTTGGGATCGCCCGGGCGATCGAGCAGACCCGGATCACCCAGGTCGGCTCGGTCGTCGGCACCGCCGCCTACCTGGCGCCCGAGCAGGTGCGCGGCGAGGAGGCGACGCCGGCAACCGACGTCTACGCGCTCGGCGTCGTCCTCTACCAGTTCCTCACCGGCCGACTCCCCTACGAGGGCTCCTCGCTGGCCGAGCTGGCGGTACGCCAGCAGAACGAGAAGCCACTGCCGCCGAGCACCTACGACAGCGACATCCCCGAGCCGCTTGGCGCCGCGGTGCTGCGGGCGCTGGAGGGCGACCCGAGCCGGCGCTACGCGAGCGCCGAGGAGCTGGCGAGCGGGCTGCGGCTGGGCCTCGAAGGCGAGGACGTGACGCTGCCGCTGGAGGAGGGCACCTCGGCGACGCGGGTCCTCGGCGGCGATACCGCTGCGACCCGGCACATGGGCCGCGACACCGGCCAGACCGAGTACCGGCCGGCGCGCCCGGCCCCGCGACCCGCGGCGCGCCCAGCGGCTCCGGTCCCGCCGCCCCAACCCTCGCGGGCGGCCGAACCGCGGCGTCGCGGTGCCTTCTCGCGCTTCGCCCGCTTCGTCCTCGCCCTGGTGGCGCTGGTCCTGGTCGCCGCCGCGGTGGCGACGGCGGTGATCGTCAGCACCGACAAGGCGGCCGGCGTCAAGGTCAGCCGGGTCGCCGGCGACACCGTCGACAAGGTCGTCGAAGAACTCAAAGACCTCGTCAACAACAACAAGGAATAAGGCGTGGCTGAGGGGAGGTCATACCCCCTCCTCTCTCAACTTCTTTGGGTGATCGTGGGCTGTCTTCCGCGAACGCTGGCGCCCAAAAAGTACAAGCCGTTCGGAGGGGGTATGACCTCCCCTTCTCAGGCCGCCCAGGGGGGTCTTCCAGCTAAGACTTCCGCGCGGTAGACGTCGAAGCTGCCAGCCGCGATAGCCGCACGGGCGTGGGTGGTGAGCTCGCGCATGTAGGTGAGGTTGTGGAGGACGATTAGGCGGACTGCGGTCAGCTCCTGTGCACGAGAGAGGTAGGAGATGTAGTCGCGGTCGTGGCGCTGGCAGGCCGGGCAGGGGCAGCCTTCGACCAGCGGTTCGCGGTTGCCGACCCACTTGCCCTTGCGCATGTCGAGGCGCCAGCGGGTCTCTGGGCTCGGCGCCAGGGCGACGCCGTGGCGGGAGAGGCGGGTCGGCACCGCGCAGTCAAAGACGTCGAGGCCGAGGGCGATGCCACCGAGCAGGTCGTCGACCTCGCCGATCCCGAGCAAGTGCTTTGGCGCCTCCCAAGGCAAGAGCGGCGCCGTGTAGGCGAGCACCGAGGCCATCTCCTCCTTGTCGCGACCGAGGGTGCCGCCGATCGCGATCCCGTCGACACCTGCCTCGGAGATGGCCTGCGCGGATTCCCGGCGCAGGTCTTCGTGGGTCCCGCCCTGGACGATCCCGAAGACCGCCTGCCGCTCGGGCCCGTGCTCGGCGTGCCAGGCGAGGCAGCGGTCAAGCCAGCGGTGGGTGCGCTCGGTCGAGCGGGCGGTGTACTCGCGATCGGCGTGGAAAGGCGTGCACTCGTCAAAAACGAGGGCGATGTCGGAGCCGAGCTGCGCCTGCACGCTCATCGAGACCTCCGGCGAGATGAACAGCTCGGCACCGTCGCGGGGCGAGCGAAAGCGGGCACCCTCCTCGCTGATCTCGACCTCGGAACCGTGGTCGCCGGAGCGGCCGCTGCCCTTGACCTCGTTGGCGACCCCGCCGTGGGCGAGCGAGAAGACCTGGAAGCCACCGGAGTCGGTGATGATCGCCCGCTCCCAGTTCATGAAGCCGTGGAGCCCGCCGGCAGCGGCAATCCGCTCCGGGCCCGGGGAAACGAACAAGTGGTAGGTGTTGCCGAGGATCAGCTGGTAGCCGAGGCCAGCGACCTCGCTCGACTCTAGCCCCCGCACCGTCCCCTTCGTCGCCAGGGGGATGAAGGCCGGCGTCTCGATCGGGCCGTGGGCGGTGTGGATGACCCCGGCGCGGGCGCCACCGTCGCGGGCGTCGATCTCGAAGCGGAGGCGCTGCGTGTCGTTGCGCACGCCTGCAGCGTATGGACCTGCGCGGTGCTATGAATCGGTGACGTCCTCGACTTTCCGGTCGAAACCCCAGTCACAAAGGAAGCCTGCATGACCCGTCGTCTCGCCCTCCTCGCTGATTTCGCCTACCGCCGCCGCGGCACCATGGTCCTGCTCTGGATCGTCTCCGCGGTCCTGATCATCGGCCTCGGCTCCTCCCTCGCCGGCGAGTACGAAGCCGACTACAACACCCCCGGATCGGATTCCAAGGCGGCAAGCGACCTGACCGAACGCGAGTTCGGCGGCTACTCGGGGCAGGAAATCTACGTCGTCTGGAAAGCCCTCTCCGGGGCCGACAGCCCAGCCGCGAAGAAGCAGATGGCCGCTTTCTTCAAGCAGGCCGAAGCGATTAAGGACGTCGAGAAGCGCGACGCGATCCGGCTATCCGACGACGGCACCATCGCCACCACCACCCTGCCGCTGACGATCCCCGGCTGGCAGGTGAAGAAGGAGCAGGGCGAAGAACTGATTGACGCGGCCGAAGAAAACAGCGGCGGCGGTCTCGAGATCAAGCTCGGGGGCGAACCGATCTACACCGCGCAGGAATCGAGCAGCCCTGAGGGGCTCGGCTTCCTCGGTGCGGCGATCGTGCTGCTGATCGCCTTCGGCTCGCTGGTCGCCGCCGGCCTGCCGCTGGCGATCGCCCTGATCGGCCTCGGCATTTCCTCCGGCGGCTTGATCGTCCTCCTCGCCAACGTGATCGACGTCCCCAACTGGACCACCGCGGTCTCCGGTCTGATCGGGATCGGCGTCGGGATCGACTACGCGCTGCTCGTCTTGACCCGGTTCCGCAGCGCGATGAAAGACGGCAAGGACCGCCACGACGCGGTCGTCGAGGCGGTCACCACCGCCGGGCGCAGCGTGATCATCGCCGGCTGCACCGTCGTCATCGCGATCCTCGGGCTCTTCCTCACCGGCCTTCCGTACATGTACGGAGTAGCGATCTCCGCCGCTTTCGCCGTGCTGGTGGTGATGCTGGCCTCGATCACCCTGCTGCCCTCGCTGTTGTCCTACCTCGGGCCGAACGTCGACCGGCTGCGGATCCCGCTGCTCGGCCGCAGCCTCGATGCCAAGGAAGACGGCGAATCCCCTGCCGCTCGCTGGAGCCACGCCGTGCAGCGCCGCCCGTGGACGGCGGCGATCGTGGCCACCGCGATCCTGCTGGCGCTCGCCGCGCCGGCGCTCGGCATGAGGCTCGGCTTCCCCGACGCCGGCAACGACCAGCCGGACACGATGACCCGCCAGGCCTACGACCTGATCAGCGAGGGCTTCGGGCCCGGTGCCAACGGCCCGCTGGTGATCGCCGCCGAACTGCCCGGCCCGGGTGCCAAGGAAACCGTCAACGACCTCGTTGCCGATCTGCGCGAAGACGATGGCATCGCCTACGTGGCGCCGCCGCGCTTCAACTCCGACGGCACCGCGGCGATCGTCACCGTGATCCCCACCACCTCCCCCCAGGACGAGGCGACCTCGGAACTGGTCGACCACCTGCGCGGGACCGTGATCCCGGCCGCGGTCGGCAACTCGGGCGTCAACGCTCTGGTCGGCGGCGTCAACGCCGCGCTCGAGGATCAGAGTTCCTTCATCACCGGGCGGATGCCGTGGTTCATCGCCGGCGTCGTCGGGCTCTCCTTCCTCCTGCTCCTCGTCGCCTTCCACTCGCCGTTCATCTCGCTGAAGGCGGCGATCATGAACCTGCTCTCGGTCAGCGCTGCCTACGGGGTGATGACCCTGGTCGCCCAGGGAGGTGCGGTCGGCGAACTGATCGGGATCGACCACGAAGTCCCGATCGCGCCGTTCATGCCGGTGATGATGTTCGCGATCCTCTTTGGGCTCTCGATGGACTACGAGGTCTTCCTGATCTCGCGGATCCGCGAGGAGTACCTGAAGGACGGCGACACCCGCCGCGCCGTCGCCGACGGCCTCGCCAAGACCGCCCGGGTGATCACCGCCGCGGCGGCGATCATGGTCGTCGTCTTCCTCGCCTTCGTCGCCTCCCCCGAAGTCTTCCTCAAGCTCTTCGGGATCGGCCTCGCCGCGGCGATCTTCCTCGACGCCACCCTCGTCCGCATGGTCCTGGTGCCGGCGGTGATGCAGCTGCTCGGCCCCCGCAACTGGTGGATCCCGGACTGGCTGGAGCGGATCCTGCCGCGGATCGACGTCGAGGCGCGGGAGCCCGAGACGGCCTCGAGTTGACGGGCATGTCGAGTTTGTCCTCCAGGAGGGGACAAACTCGACATGTCACTCGACCAACGTGCGCCCCGTCATCGCCTCCGGCTGGGGGATGTCGAGCAGGTTGAGGGCGGTGGGGGCGACGTCGGCGAGGATGCCGCCGTCGCGAAGCTCGAAGCCGTGCTTGGTGACGATCAGGGGCACTGGGTTGAGCGAGTGGGCGGTGTTGGGGGAGCCGTCGGGCTCGAGCATGTGGTCGCAGTTGCCGTGGTCGGCGGTGACGATGCAGGCGCCGCCCTTGGCGGTGACCGCCTCGACAACCTTGCCGAGCTGGGCGTCGACGGTCTCGACAGCTTTGACAGCGGCGGGAATGACGCCGGTGTGGCCGACCATGTCGGGGTTGGCGAAGTTGATGATCCCGAAGCGGTAGTCGCCCTCGCGCCAGTGGGAGATGAAGGTCGCGGCGGCGCCCTCGGCGCTCATCTCCGGCTTGTGGTCGTAGGTGGGGACGTCGCGTGGCGATTCGACCAACGCCCGTTCTTCGCCGTCGATCTCCTGCTCTTTGCCGCCGTTGAAGAAGTAGGTGACGTGGGCGTACTTCTCGGTCTCGGCGACGTGGAGCTGGTCGCCGCCGGCGGCGGCAATCGTCTCCGCCAGCGTCGTCTTGGGCCGCTGCTCGGGGAAGGCGACCGGGTAGGGCCAGCCCTTGCGGTACTGGGTCATCGTCGTCAGGTCGAGCGGTGGCGCATCGCGGGGGAACTCATCGAACTCGGGATCGGCGAGGGCGCGGCTCAGCTGCCGGGCGCGGTCGGGGCGGAAATTGATGAAGATCGCAACGTCGCCTGCGGCGGCACCGTCGTAGTCGCCGATCACCGTCGGTTTGACGAACTCATCGGTCTCCCCACGCTCGTAGGACTCTGTGATCGCGCCGAGGGCGGTGGGGGCGCGGAGGCCACGGGCGTGGACGATCGCGTCGTAGGCGAGCTTGGTCCGCTCCCAGCGGGTGTCGCGGTCCATCGCGTAATAGCGGCCGCTGACGGTGGCGATGCGCCCGGCGGCGCGCAGCCAGCGGTCCAGTTCTTCGAGGTAGCCCTTGCCGCCGTGCGGAAGCGTGTCGCGCCCGTCGGTGAAGGCGTGGAAGACGACGTCCGGGACGCCCTCCTGGGAAGCCAGCTCGATCGTCGCCTCGATGTGCTCCCAGCCGGAGTGAACGCCGCCGTCGGAGACGAGCCCGAGCAGGTGCAGGCGGCCGCGGGGACTATTGCGGGCGCGCTCGCAGGCGGCGAGCAGGACCTCGTTGTCGAAGAAGCTGCCGTCGGCGACGGCGTCGTCGATCCTCGCCAGGTCTTGCTTGACGATCGCACCGGCGCCAAGGTTCAAGTGGCCGACCTCAGAGTTGCCCATCTGGCCCTCGGGCAGGCCGACGTCAGGTCCCTGGGCGGAGAGCTGGGTGTGCGGGTACTCACTCCAGAGGCGGTCGAAGACCGGCGTCTCGGCCAGCGAGATCGCGTTCCCCGGCCCCGGCTCCGCCAGTCCCCAGCCGTCGAGGATGATCAGGGCGAGGGAAGGGACGGGGTCCGGCATCGGCTCAGCCTGCCGCCTCGACGATCGCCGCGAAGTCCGCGGCGTCAAGGGAGGCACCGCCGACGAGGGCGCCGTCCACATCCGGCAGCGATAGCAGCTCCTGGGCGTTGCCGGGCTTGACCGAGCCGCCGTAGAGGACCCGCACGGTGTCGGCGGCGGCCCCCCGGGCTCGGAGGACGTCGCGGATGAAGGCGCACGCCTCCTGAGCCTGCTCAGGCGTGGCGGTGCGGCCGGTGCCGATCGCCCAGATCGGCTCGTAAGCGATGACGACCTCCGCGATCCGGTCGGCCTCGATGCCGCTCAGGTCGGCCTGCAGCTGGCGCTCCAGCACTTCCTCGGTCTCCCCCGCGTCGCGGGCGCTCTCGCTCTCGCCGACGCAGAGGATCGGCTCGAGGTCGGCGGCCAGCGCCACCTGGACCTTGCGGGCCAGCGCCTCGTCGGTCTCGTTGAAGTACTGGCGCCGCTCGGAGTGGCCGAGCACGACCGCCTCGACGTCGAGCTCGACCAGCATCGGCGCCGAGATCTCGCCGGTGAAGGCGCCCGACTCCTCCTCGTGCATGTTCTGGGCGGCGACCTTGACCGCGGTGCCGTAGCGCCGCTCGACCACCGCGGTCAGCGCGGTGAAGGGCGGGCAGATGACGACGTCCGATTGGGTCGCCGCGATCCGCGGCAGCAGCGCGTCGACGAACTCGGCCGCCTGGGCGACCGTCTTGTGCATCTTCCAGTTGGCGGCGATGTACGGCGTGCGATCAGGCATTGGCTTTGTCCCCCTCCTCGGCGTCGAGCAGGGCATCTACGCCCGGCAGTTTCTTTCCCTCCAGCAACTCCAAGGAGGCACCGCCCCCCGTCGAGACCCAGTCGACCCGGTCCTCCAAGCCGAACTGGTTCAGTGCCGCGACGCTATCGCCGCCGCCGACCACGGTGGTCCCGGGCGCCCCGGCGACCGCTTCGGCAACCGCCTTGGTGCCGCCGGCGAAAGGCTCCATCTCGAAGGCCCCCATCGGCCCGTTCCAGAGGACGGTGCCTGCGTCGGCGATCGCCTTGGCGTAGTTCTGGGCGCTGCGCGGGCCGATGTCGAGGCCCATCCAGCCGTCCGGTACCTCCACTCCGTCGCTCTCTTTGCGCTCGGTGTCGGCGGAGAACTCGCGGCCCAGCACCAGGTCGACCGGCAGCTGCAACTCGCAGTCGGACCCTTCGGCCTGCTCCAGCGCCTCTTTCGCTTTGTCCTCGCCCTCGGCGAGCGAGTCGCCGACCGGGATCCCCTGCGCCTTGAAGAAGCCGAAGCACATCGCGCCGCCGATCAGGATCTGGTCGGCGACTTCGAGGAAGCGATCGATCACCCCGACCTTGTCGGAGACCTTCGCCCCGCCGAGGACGACGACCAGCGGCCGCTGCGGGTCCTCGACGACCTTGGTCAGTTCGGTCACCTCGCGCTCCAACAGCAGCCCCGCGTAGGCGGGCAGGTAGTCAGCGACGCCGACGGTGCTGGCGTGAGCGCGATGGGCGGCGCCGAAGGCGTCGTTGACGTAGATGCTCGCCAGCTGGGCGAGGTTTTCGGCCAGCTTGGGGTCGTTCTTCGTCTCCCCCGGCTCGAAGCGGATGTTCTCCAGCAGCAGCACGTCGCCGGGCCCAAGGGCGCCACAGGTGAGGTCGACGTCGCCCTCGATCACCCCGGGCGCCAGCTTTACCTCCGTCCCCAGCAGCTCCCCCAACCGCTTGGCCACCGGCGCCATCGAGAGCGCGGGATCGCGTTCGCCCTTCGGCCGACCAAGGTGGGACATCAGGACCAGCGCCGCGCCCCGCTCGCGCAGCAGTTCGATCGTCGGCAGGGCGGCGCGGATGCGGGTGTCGTCAGCGACCACTCGCTCGCCTCCCTCGTCCTTCAGCGGAACGTTGAAGTCGACCCGGACGAGGACGCGACGCCCCTTCACCGGGGCGTCGCGGACGCTTGCCTTATCGAAGGACCCCCTCATCAACAGTGGCTAGACAGCTGTCTCAGGAAGGCAGGACCTTGCCGGCCAGCTCGACGCAGCGGTTGGAGTAGCCCCACTCGTTGTCGTACCAGGAGACCGCCTTCACCAGCTTGCCGTCTCCGATCACCTCGGTGAGGGCGGAGTCGAAGATGGAGGAGTGCGGATCGCCGACGATGTCGGTGGAGACGATCGGGTCCTCGGTGTAGGAGAGGATTCCCTTCATCGGGCCCTCGGCCGCAGCCTTGACAGCGGCATTGACCTCCTCCGGGTTCACCGCTTTGGCGGCATCGAAGGTGAGGTCGACGACCGAGCCGGTCGGGACCGGGGCACGCATCGCGAACCCGTTCAGCTTGCCGTTCAGCTCTGGCAGCACCAGGCCGACGGCCTTGGCGGCGCCGGTCGTCGTCGGGATCAGGTTGAGGGCGGCGGCGCGGGCCCGGCGCAGGTCCTTGTGCGGCATGTCCTGCAGGCGCTGGTCGGCGGTGTAGGCGTGGATCGTCGTCATCAGGCCCTGTTCGATCCCGAAAGCCTCGTGGAGGACTTTCGCCAGCGGCGCCAGGCAGTTGGTGGTGCAGGAGGCGTTGGAGATGACGTCGTGCTTCTCGGGGTCGTAGTCGCTGTCGAAGTTGACGCCGAGGGCGACGGTCACGTCCGGTTCGGTCGCCGGAGCGGAGATGATCACCTTCTTGGCGCCCGCCTCGAGGTGCTTGGCGGCGTCAGCGCGCTTGGTGAAGAAGCCGGTCGACTCGATCACCACGTCGACGCCGAGGTCGCCCCAGGGCAGGGCGGCCGGATCGCGCTCGGAGAGGACCTTGAGCTCGTCGCCGTCGGCGATGATCGTGTCGCCATCGACCTCAACGCCGCCGGGGTAGCGGCCGAGGATCGAGTCGTACTTAAGGAGGTGGGCCATCGTGGCCGTGTCGACGAGGTCGTTGACCGCGACGAAGTCGATGTCGGCGCCAGACTCCTTCGCGGCCCGGAAGACGTTGCGCCCGATGCGTCCGAACCCGTTGATGCCGACCTTCACAGCCATGAACCAATTCCTCCTAATTCGTTGGTGAAGCGGGTTGTTTGGGGAAGCCGATCCTATGGGGTCGGCCGGTTCGACTCCGACCTCAGTCGGAGCCGATCGTGATCTCGATCTCGTACCCGTCGGGGTCCTTGAGAAAGGCGGAGTAGGAGCCCGAGCCGTGCGAGCGCTGCTCGCCTGGGTCGGAGACGCTAACGCCGCCTGATTTGACCCCGTTCTCCCAAGCCGCCTTCACCGCCACGATCCCCAGCGCCGAGAAGCTGAGCAGGCCGAAGCCGGGCGCCGGGTTGTGCTTGGACGAGACGAAGAAAACGGGTTTGGCGATACCCCAGCCAATCGTCTGATCCTGCTCGAAATGCCGCCGCCAGCCCAACGGGGCCAGCATCGAGTCGTAGAAGGCCGCAGAGCGATCAAGATCGCCGACCTCCAGGAGGACGTGGTGAAGCATCAGACAGCGGAGGCTATATGAGGCTTCAGCCGGACCGCGGGGTCCAGCGGAAGAAGCGGATCGCGAGGACGAGGCCGGCGATGCCCCAGAGGGCGACGACGGCGAGGTTGTCCCAGGAGACGGCGGAGCCGCCGGCGGGGACGTAGGCGTCGAAGAAGGCGTCGAAGAAGTGGCGGACCGGGAAGAGGTCGGCGAAACCGAGAACGCCGCCAGGGATCTGGTCTTCGGGGATGAAGACGCCGGAGAGGAAGTAGAGCGGCAGCAGCATCGCATTGACGATCGCGGCGGCGGCGTCCTGGGATGGGATCGCGGCGGTGAGGGCGATGCCGAGGCAGCAGAAGGCAGCGGCGCCGATCACCAGGGTCAGGAGGATCGCCGGCAGGCGGTCCCAGGGGAGGTCGGCGCCGAAGGCGGCGCCGATCGCCGCCAGCAGGACCAGCATCATCAGGGCGACGACGATCGAGTTGCCGACGCGGCCGGCGATGAAGACCCAGGGCGGCATCGGGGTGCCGCGGCCGCGCTTGAGGCGGCCGTCTTCGCGGGCGATTACCAGGGTCATCGCCAGCGTCTGCATCGTCGCCGAGATGATCGCCAGCGACATGATCGCCGGCACGTAGTAGGTCGTCGCGTCGATCCCCCCGCGGACGTCGACGTTTTCGCCGCTGAAGACGACGGCGAGGATGAGGAAGAGGATCACGGGGAACATCACCGTGAAGAAGACCGACGCCGGGTTGCGCCAGAAGGCCTTCTGGTCGTAGCGGAACTGGTGGCCGATGAGGGCGAGGCCACTCATGGCGTGGCCTCCTCGGGGGCGTCAATTTCCGCACTTGCAGTCAGCTGCAGGTAGACGTCCTCGAGCGAGGGGCGGGTGACTTCTAGGCCATCCAGCTCTTCCCCGTTGGCGAGGGCTCTGCTCGTCAGCTCGCTCAGGGTCTTGACCGGCTCGCTCGTCTGCAGGCTCACCTCGCGTCCGTTCTGGCGATAGCGGATCGTCGTCGCACCGACGTCGCGTTCGCCGAGATCCTCAGGCGTGCCCTGGGCGACGATCTGGCCGGCGGCGATGATCGTCACCCGGTCGGCCAGCCGCTGCGCCTCGTCCATGTAGTGGGTGGTGAGGAAGACGGTCTTGCCGAGGTCGCGGAGGCCGGCAATCACGTCCCACGCCTGGCGGCGCGCCGACGGGTCGAACCCGGTCGTCGGCTCGTCGAGGAAGAGCAGCTCGGGGTCGCCGACCAGGGCCATGCCGACGTCGAGCCGCCGCTGCTGGCCGCCGGAGAGCCGGCTCGCCCGCTCGTCGGCTTTCCCCTCCAGGCCGATCAGGGCGATCACGTCCTCGGTCGGGCGCGGGTTGCGGAAGTAGCCGGCATAGAGATCGAGTGACTCCCGCACGGTCAGGTACGGATCGAGCCGCCCGCTCTGCAGGACGATTCCGATCCGCTCGCGCCACTCGCGCCCAGCCCGCGCCGGGTCCTCGCCCAGCACCGTCACCTCTCCCCCGGTCCGCCGCCGGTAACCCTCGAGGATCTCAACCGTCGTCGTCTTCCCCGCCCCGTTCGGCCCGAGGAAGGCGAAGACCTCGCCGCGCTCAACCTCGAGGTCGATACCGCGGACAGCCTCAGTCGAGCCGTAGCTCATCCGCAGGCCCTTTATGAAGATGACGGGGTCAGGCAAGGCGAGCGATTCTAGGCCCGCGGCTGCTTCAGCCGATCTCGACGTCTCTGTGTTTGACCCGCACGATCACGTCCTCCCTCGCCGCCAGGTCCCGCCGGATGCGGTCGGCGACGGTGATCGAGCGGTGGCGGCCGCCGGTGCAGCCGATCGCGATCGTCAGGTGGCTCTTGCCCTCGGTGACGTAGGCGGGAACGAGGAACTCGAGCAGCGGCAGCAGGCGGCCGTAGAACTCGCCGGCCTGGGTGCCTTTCTCGACGTAGGCGCGGACCTCCTCGTCCATCCCGGTCATCGGCCGCAGGTCCTTGTCGTAGTAGGGGTTGGGCAGGAAGCGGACGTCGAGGGTGAGGTCGGCGTCGCGCGGCGGCCCGTTCTTAAAGCCGAAGGTGAGCAGGGTCAGCGCCAGCTTGCCGCTCTCCTCCTGCCCCAGCAGCTCTTCCTTGATCTGCCGCCGCAGCTCGGCCCCGGTCAGGTCGCTGGTGTCGATGACTTTGTCGGCCCGCTCGCGAAGCGGCGCCAGCAGCGCCCGCTCGGCCCGGATCCCCTCGACGATCCGCCCCTCCGGGGCCAGCGGATGGCGGCGGCGGGTCTCCTTGTAACGGTCGAGCAGGGTCTCCTCGTCGGCCTCGAGGAAGAGGACCATCGGCTTCAGGCCTTCGGCCTCGAGATCGTCGATTACCTGGACCAGCTCCTCGAAGTAGTCGCCGCCGCGCACGTCGGAGACGATCGCCGCCCGCTCGACCCCGCTGCCCTCGTGGCGGAAGAGCTCGCCGAGACTGGCGATCATCCGCGGCGGCAGGTTGTCGACGCAGAAGTAGCCGCCGTCCTCGAAAGCGGCGATCGCTTCCGACTTGCCCGCTCCCGAGTGGCCGGTGATCACCACCAGGGTCACCTGTTCTGCCATCTGCTTCCTCAGTTGGTCCGGTTGAGCTGCTCGTGTATCTCGCGCCCTACTTTGCCAGGCAGGCCGGGCACTGCCTCGAGCTCCTCGCGGGTGGCGGCGAGGAACCGCTCCGGGGTGCCGAAATGCTGCAGCAGCGCCCGCTTGCGCGCCGGGCCAATCCCGGGCAGCGAGTCGAAGACCGAGCTTTCGAGCATGCCGCGGTCGCGGCGACCGCGATGGTGGTCGATCGCGAAGCGGTGGGCCTCGTCGCGGACCCGCTGCAGCAGCCGCGAGGCTTCCGAGTCGGCGGCGAGGTCGAGCGGCTCGGAGCGGCCGGGGACGTAGACCTCCTCGAGGCGCTTGGCGAGGCTGACGACGGTGACGCCGCGCTCGGTGAACGGCTCCAACGCCCGCACCCCCGCCGCCAGCTGCCCTTTGCCGCCGTCGATCAGGATCAGCGAGGGGAGCGAGGAGAAGCTGACGTCGCGTTTGCCGTCGTGCGGCGAGAGGTCGGCCTGGTCGAGGTAGCGGGCCATTCGCCGGCTGAGCACCTCCTCCATCGAGGCGAAGTCGTCGGGACCGCCATTGCCGACGCCGTCGAGGCGGAGGTCGCCGCGGACTTTGAAGCGCCGGTAGTCAGACTTCTTCGGGGCGCCACCCTCGAAGACGACCATCGAGGCGACGGTGTGCTCGCCGCCGATCGTCGAGATGTCGAAGCCCTCGATCCGCACCGGCAGCTCCTCCATCCCCAG
>Ga0068852_100000179_pt1 | contig 43087 bp, 31 predicted proteins | sample KBSCornC22_FD_66594 | JGI IMG/M metagenome (GOLD analysis project Ga0068852, IMG submission 66594) | Corn rhizosphere microbial communities from Kellogg Biological Station, Michigan, USA - KBS Corn C2-2 | ecosystem: Host-associated > Plants > Roots > Rhizosphere > Soil ... | reverse complement strand
GGCCTGCTCGGCGTACAGGCGAACGGCTTGCTTCAGGTCCGCGGCGGAGACCTCATCGGCGCAGGGCATGGCGTTGACGAAATCGGTATAGCCGCACAGCGCGGCGCCGCTGACAAGGAAGACGCGTGCCTGTTCGCCGTAACTGGCCACCGCCAGACCCTTGGGATCGGGTGCACCCGCCGCCGCGCGTGCGCGTGCCAGTGCATACGCCTGGATGGCTTTAGTGCGTTCTTCGCCGGGTTTGTTGCCGGCCCCTGTCATGGCGCCGGCGTGGCTTTGCCCGAGCATGTAGGCGGCCCACACGGCGCGTGTGTCGCCGTCGGCCTTGGGCAGGTCGAGCACGGACTGGAAGCGTTTCTGCGCGCGCATTCCGGAGTCGCCTGCGGCAAGATAATCCACCGCGCCGGCCGCATACAGCCGTACCGCCGGCGGCAGACCGGCGCCTTGCGCGTACGCGGCGTCACCGTCCTTGAGCGCACGCACCGCCTGGAGCTGGGCCAGCTGGGCCGGTGTCATGAAAGCGGCATCGGCGGCGTCGGGTTTGCCGGACGGATCGGGCGCGCTGTCGCTTTCGTTGGCCAGCAACGCGTCGCCGGGTTTCACCAGATGCGCAGCCTCGTAAGCGAAGGAATTGGCCGGCGTCGCCTTGAGCGTGCCGGCGCGATCGTCGAGTACCTGCAGCGGGAAGTCGGGGCCGCAGGCAATCACCACGGCGGCGCTGAAGGGGATCGCGAGCGCGACCGCGATGCGGAGATGTTTGGTATTCACTTTAATGCTCCACATGAAGTTGGATGTGTGGTTGCCCGCAATGGGCCCAGCCGATGTTGCGCTGGTAGCCGGCGCGCAGCAAACCGTCGCGCGTACGTCGTAAATATTTTCCTTGGGCGTCGGCTTCCAGGGCGTAGCCGTTGATGCCGTCGGCGGCGTCGCAGGCCGATGCCGCATCGATGCGCACGATCAGCGGCAGCGTACTGTCGGCATTGCCGTTGTTGCGCAGCGTGAGGTCATGCAGGCCGGCCTGTGCACTGGCTTGGGCCTCCACCGTCACGACGGCTCTGAGCGGCTGGCGCGCCAGCACTGCTTGCCAGGTCGGCAGGCTCCAGTTGCGCACGTCGTCTTCGGTCGGCAGGCGGAACCAGACCACGCCGACCAGGCCGGCTGCGGGATCCTTGTCCAGCCGGGCGAGGAAGGCGCTCACCGTCGTCGGCGACGCCGTCAGTTCCTGCGCGGCGCTGCCGGACGCCAGCAGGGGGCGTTCGCTTTCGACCGCGCTGATGCGGCCGTTGTCGTCCCAGCTCACGCGCGTGCCGTAAGACGGCAGGGCGACGCGCCACGGATGCGAGGTCTGTTTCGCATACGCCTTCAGCCAGGCCTGCGCGCGCTCGGCGTCGAACAGGCCCTGGCGCGGATTCATCACGGCATGCACCTGCAACACCGATTCATCGGCCACGGCCAGCAACTCGCCCAGCACCGGGCTGTTGAGCCAGGTCGGCAGCGCCGTGATCGATAGCGTGAGGTCGCGCTCCAAGCCTTGTCGCAAGCCCGCGAGGAAATGGCGGTATGCCGGCAATTGCGAGGTCGGGCAGTCGTAGTCGATTTCCACGCCCGCGACCGGTACGCCCCGTTGCCTCCAGCGCGCCAGCAGGTCGATGATGCGGGCATGCGTGGCGGCATCGGGCGACTCGGTCTGGCCGTCCAGCCGCACCACCATCACGATGGCGTGCTGCGTAGTTTTCAGCGCCTGCCAATCGGGGTTGGCGGTGTTCCATTGGCGTTGCGCGGTGAGCTCAGCTGCGAGCACGCGCCAGCCGCCGACCAGTTGCTCGCTCGCCTGCATGGCGGCGACGACGGCGGGGTTCCATTGCCGCTGCCAGATGTAAGCTTGCTGCGGCAAGACTTGCGGCGCGCGCTGGCAGGCGCCAAGCAGGCCGCAGATCGAGAGAAGCAGCAGAACAGAAAACGAACGCAGGCGCCGGTGGCGGGAGTGCAGGCCGAATGAGGAGCAGCGCGGCATGTATGGTGTGGGGAAATACAGGTTGGGAATCGGATCTTGCGGAGACCGGGCCGCAGGTGCGGCACAGGCAGTCATTCTAATTTATCCGCCTGACGCTGCGCTGAGGCGCTGGGGATTTATTCACGCGAACGGTGAACGGCGGGAGAAGGACGAAGCGCCGCCGCGCCGCTCCGTTGCTCGGGCGGCGCGGCGGCGATGACGGAGCACTACACCGCGCCGCGCGTATCCACGTACACCGCGTACAGCGAATGGCTGCTGGCCATGAACAGGCGGTTCTTCTTTGCCCCGCCGAACACCAGGTTCGGGCAGCGCTCCGGCAGGTGGATGTGGCCGATGGCCTTGCCTTGCGGCGTGAACACGCGCACGCCGTCAAGCTCGGACGGCTTGGCGTCGAGGGCGCCGTTGCTGCCCCAGCCGCACCAGAGGTTGCCGTCGACGTCGACCTTGAAGCCGTCGATGGCGCCCGGACCGGCGGCATCGACCGCCAGTGTGCGCGAACCGAGCCTGGTGCCGTTGTCGGTCAGCTGATAAGCCCAGATCAGGCGGTTCGGCGTGGCGCGCGACTCGACGATGTAAATGACTTTTTCATCGGGCGAGAAAGCCAGGCCGTTGGGGCCGGCCAGCGCATCGGTGATCAGGCTCAGCTTGCCGCTTTGGCCGTCGATGCGATAGACCGCGTGCGGCAGTTCCGAAGTCTGCTTGTCGCCTTCCCATTCGCCGGCGATGCCGAACGGCGGATCGGTGAACCAGATCGAGCCGTCCGATTTGCAGATGATGTCGTTGGGCGAATTGAAGCGCTTGCCGTTGTAATTATCGGCCAGCACCGTGATGCGGCCGTCGTATTCGGTGCGCGTGATGCGACGGGTCAGGTGTTCGCAGGCAATCAGGCGGCCTTGGCGGTCGCGCGCCAGGCCGTTGGTGAAGTTGGCCGGATTGCGGAATACCGAGGTGGTCCCGGTGACTTCATCCCAGCGCATGATGCGGTTGTTGGGGATGTCGCTGAACAGCAGGTAGCGGCCGTCGCCAAACCAGACCGGACCTTCCACCCAGCGAAAACCGGTCGCCAGTTGTTCCACCGTCGAACTGTACAAGCGGTATTTGAGGAAGCTGTTGTCCAGCACCTGCACGTTGGGATCGGGATAGCGCTGGCTGGCCTTGAAGTCGAAACTCTGGGCCTTGGCGGTGAGGGCGGTGGCGGTCATGGCCAGACCGCCGAGCAATGTTGTACGACGAGTTGCATCGAAGCCGGGCGTCTTTTTCTTGTCTTTTTGATTCATCGTTGTCTCCATGTGGGAAAAATGCCGACTTCACCGGCGGCCGGAACGCGTCCGCAGCAGGCGAAGAATCGGGCCTGGTCCATATAGGCATGCGCTGCGACAGGGAATGCCGGTGCGGCATGTCGCAAAGAGGGCGAAGCAGTCTCCTGATTGGCAGGTCCTGGCGGGTGTCCAGCCTGCCCCATACTTATATGTTGTCGTACATCATATAAGTGAGGCTGCTGATTAGCAATAGCAATGTGAGGCGGAGATGGGGCATCTATTCTTGGTGATTTTCGAATAGTGATAGCGGATTACGCCTGTTTATCCCATTCGCACCAAGGTTCACAATAGCCCCATCAGCTGGCGAACGCGCTTACGCAACACAAGAGATCGACCTCGCCGGCTTATCCCGACCTCAATCATTCACCAGGAGCACATCATGGAACAAGCCAACATCGCCACACCACAGCAAGTGGCCATCGTCACCGGCGCCTCACGCGGCATCGGCGCTGAAATCGCCCGGCAACTGGGCAAGCAGGGTTACAAGGTGGTCGTCAACTACGCCGGCAGCGCTGCCGAGGCGAAAGCCGTGGTCGACGCCATCGTTGCAGATCAAAGCCATGCCATTGCCGTACAGGCCGACGTCGCCGATCCGAAGGCCGTCAACGCCCTGTTCGAACAAACCATCGCCGCCTTCGGCCGCGTCGACGTGCTGATCAACAACGCCGGCATCATGCCGCCGAATTTGCCGATGCTGGCCGATACCGACGACGCCACCTTCGACCGCCTGATTGCGGTCAACCTCAAGGGCAGCTTCAACACCATGCGCGCCGCCGCCGCGCACCTGCAACAGGGCGGCCGCATCGTCAACTTCTCGACCAGCGTGATCGGCCTGGCGTTGCCCGGCTACGCGGTATACGCCGCCACCAAGGGCGCCATCGAAGTGATGACCAACATCTTTGCCAAGGAACTGCGCGGCAAGCAGATCACCGTCAACGCCGTCGCGCCGGGGCCGACCGCCACCGCGCTGTTCCTGGACGGAAAATCGCCGGAAGTCGTCGAGCGCATGTCCAAGGCGGCGCCGCTGGAAAGATTGGGCGCGCCGGAGGACATCGCTGCGACGGTGGCCTTCCTGGCCGCACCCGGCAACTGGGTCAATGGACAAACGCTGCGCGCCAATGGCGGTTTGGTTTAAAACGTCGACGGAATCGCGGGACGACATCATGAACAATGCAGTCATCCTGATTTGCCAAGGCCTTCCGTAGCGCACTGGCAATTGCACTGATGATCGCACTGGTGACGACGATGCTTCATCAGCAAGGGCGCGCAGCGACGTTCACACACATGGCCAATTCGGTCCGCCGTTTGTCCGGCGCAGGGCTTGACCGCATCCGGCGTGATTCTATGATGGCCGATCCTTGTCGCGTGTAAGCGATAAAATGTCCGGCTCTCACCGGTCATCAAAAGATCAATCCATAGGTCACTCATGCTCGCTCAACCCATGCGTCCCGCCCACGTCGCGCTCGTCCTGCTGGTCATCCTGGTCTGGGGCGTCAACTTCGCCATCATCAAGGTCGGCCTGAACGGCGTGCCGCCGCTGTTGTTGGGGGCGCTGCGCTTCTTGCTGGCGGCGTTTCCGGCACTGCTGTTCGTGCGTCCGCCCAAGCTGCCGCTGCGTCTTTACCTGGCGTTCGGGCTGACCATGTCGGTCGGCCAGTTCGCCTTCCTGTTCAGCGCCATCCACGTCGGCATGCCGTCCGGACTGGCTTCGCTGGTGCTGCAGTCGCAGTCCTTCTTCACCTTGCTATTAACGGTGCTGTGGCTGCGCGAAAAATGGCACGCCAACCAGCTGGCGGGCCTCGCGCTGGCCGCCGCCGGGCTGGTGCTCATCGGCAGCGCGCACGGCGCCGCCATGCCGCTCAACGGTTTCCTGCTGACGATTGCGGCGGCGGCCATGTGGGCATGCGGCAATATCGTCAGCCGCGCGGTCGGCCGCCACGGCCCGATCAACCAGGTGGCGTTCGTGGTGTGGGCCAGCCTGGTGCCGCCGCTGCCGCTGTTGCTGCTGTCGTGGCTGATCGAAGGACCGGCCGCGATCAGCTCGGCGCTGCAGCATTTCAGTCTGCAATCCTTCGCCGCGGTGGCCTACATCGCGTGGGCCTCGACCTTGTTTGGTTATGCGGTGTGGAATTTCCTGATGTCGCGCTACGCCGTCAACCGCATCGCGCCGTTCACGCTGCTGGTCCCGCTGGTCGGTTTGACAACAGGCTGGCTGGCTTTCGGCGAAGAGCTGCAGGCGGTGCACCTGATCGGCGGCGCCTTGCTGATGGTGGGGCTGATCGTGAATCTGTTCGGGGCGCCGTTGCTGGCGAAGTTCAAATTGAGGACATGAATTTCCTCCAAGAAAATCGTCGGTGTGCACAAATAGTTTGGCGGCGATGTCACAATCGGCAGTAGCTGCCTCGTCTTATCAACGGGAATCTTCCCTGACGATAAAGGACTGACAATGCACACCCGAATGAACCCCTACGCCACCGAGATGAAACTGGTCCGACCGCTGATCACTTTCGCCCAGACCGTCGAAAGCATGGGCCTGGAACCGGACCTGATGGAGCTGGTGAAAATCCGTGCTTCGCAGATCAACGGCTGCGCCGTCTGCCTGCACATGCACACGGCCGCCGCGCGCAAGAACGGCGAAACCGAAGAGCGCATCTACATGCTCGACGCCTGGCGCGAATCCTCGCTCTACACCGAACGCGAACGCGCCGCGCTGGCCTGGACCGATGCGCTGACCTTGCTGAAGGAAAGCCGCGCGCCGGACGACGTCTATCAGCAGGTCGAGCGCCAGTTCACCCCGGCCGAACAGGTCATGCTCACGCTGATGATCAGCGTGATCAATACCTTCAACCGCTTCGGCGTGGGCTTCCGTCTCGGCGACGCGGCGCTGAAGCAGGCTGCGTAGTGGCCGGCATGGACGCCACGCCGGAACAGCAGGCAGCGGATTCCTTCGATCCGCTGCGCCCACGGCTGATACGGCTGGCGTATCGCATGCTCGGCTCGGTGGCCGACGCCGAAGACATCGTGCAGGACGCTTTCCTGCGCTGGCTGGCCACCGACCGCACGCAAGTGCAATCTGCGGAAGCGTATTTGCGGCGTGTCGTTACGCGGCTCTGCCTCGACCAGATCAAGTCGGCGCGCCACCAGCGCGAAACCTACATCGGGCCATGGTTGCCGGAGCCGGTGGTGCAAAGCGCGGAGGATGAGCTCGACGACGTCACGCTGCCGCTGATGATGGCGCTGGAACGGCTGTCGCCGCTGGAGCGCGCGGCCTTCCTGTTGCACGACGTATTCGATGTCGGCTTCGACGACATCGCCGACATCATCGGCCGCGAACCCGCCGCCTGCCGCCAGCTCGCCAGCCGCGCCCGCACCAACGTACGCGCCGAGCGACCACGCTTTGACCTGCCGCCCGACCGCGGCATGGAAATCGCCACCGCCTTTTTCACCGCCTCGCGCAGCGGCGACCTCACCGGCCTGCGCAGCCTGCTGGCCGACGACGTCACCCTGCACGCCGACGGCGGCGGCAAGCGCCCGGCATCCGAAGAGGCTATCCACGGCGCGGCCGCGGTGCTGCAGTTGCACGAGAGCCTGGCGTACATCTTCGCGCTGAACATGTCGCGCATCGTGCAATACGGTCTGATCAACGGCTTGCCGGGCTTTATCACGCGCGAAGCGGACAACATCCTGCAAACCACCGCCTTGCGCATCGAGAACGGCAAGATCGCCGAGGTGTACGTCGTGCGCAATCCGGACAAGCTCCGGCATTTGCGGGACGATCACGCGCGCGCGCACTGACCGCTCCGATGCAGGCGATGGCCGCCGCCTGCGGTGAGCGGGTCGCGCGCATCGCCGTGCTTGCAGTGCGTCCGGCGCTTAACGCAACGGCACGTTGATCCCCAGCAGGATCGACGAATATCGTCCCTGTCCGACATTGAGATTGCTGCTGTAGTCGAACATCAGCGACATGCCGTTGGACAGCAACAAGCGCGTGCCGATGCCGGCGGTCCAGTTGCCTGTGAAGCTGTCGTCCGAACGGATCACGTAAGCCGGCCCCGAGGAGGCCAGGTCGGCGTAGGAAATTCCCGCTTCGCCGGCGCCTGAGAATTGCCGGCGGTATTCGATCCGGCTGCGCGGCGACCACATGCCGATACGGCTCAGAAACTGCGCTTCCGTGCGCAGGCCCAGCGTGCCGCTGCTGGTGCGCACGCGCTGCTTGAAGTAGGTCAACGCATTGGTGCCGGACGCTGATTCGGTGTATTGCCCCAGCGTCGTAGAGGACAGGTCGACCTTGCCGTAAGGCGACCACATCCAGCTCTGGCCACGGAACTCATAGCCGCTCGACAACGCAACAAAGGTCTGGCTACCGCTGCGCTGACCGGTGGCGAAGCTGGCATCGGCCGTCACATAGCGCGTCGAATCCAAATTGATGGCGCCCACGCCGAGCATGCCGTCGATGAAGATGTTCGGCGTTGGCCGCAGCGTGCCGTAGACCGTGCCGACTACGCTCTGGCCGATGCTCTTGCTGCCGTTCTCGCCGATATCGCTGCGGTCGCGGCTATAACCGGTGCCGATACCGATGGTGAGCTGGTCGCTGAGGCGATAGTCGGCGCCCATGCTGATGCCATCGGTGGTGAAACGGAAACCTTCCTGCTGACCGCTGGCATTGCGCTGACCGAAGTCGACCGTGCCGGCGATCCACAGCGACAATTCCTGCCTGGCGTTGTTGGTGCTCTTGTTTGGCAGCTCAGGCAATGCCGCCAGATCCGTGTCATCGGCGGCGAGCGGCTTGGTATCGGATTTCGCGGCCTGGCTCAACAACGGCCAGCCGACCTTGCGCATGCCTGCTTGCAGGGGAGAGCCCACTACGCGGTCAGTCTCGTTGTCGCTCCACTGCGCCAACAGCGGCTTGACCGGCGCAACCGGCTGCGCCAATCCCAAGCCGAAACTCGATCGCGCCCAGCCATCGCCATGCAGTGCTTCCAGGCGACGGCTGAAGTTGCCCAGCTGCGCGGTGGAAAAACGGGCGACCGTTTGCGCGCCCGCCGCGACCAGCCCTTTGACCTGGACGTCGTTGGCGGCGTTAGGGCGTCCGGCGACGGTGATGTTCGCGATGATCGGAGCCGATGTGCCGAAGGCATTGGTCAGCGTATAGCTGAACTGCACGCTGCCGCTGAAACCGGCGACTGAGGTATAGACGATGTCGGTGCCGCTCACCACTGCAGTCCCGGATCCCGGCGTACTGGCAATGGCAACCGCCGTGATCGGACCGTTAGCGGCCGTTGCGCCGACATGCAGCGTAACGGATTGTCCTGCTTGTACGGTCGCGGTTTGCGCCGTCGAAGTCGGCGCGCCCGGCGACGTTACTGTGACGGTCACAGTCGCCGGCGCGGACGTACCGCCCGGTCCGGTGACGGTGTAGGTGAAGCTGTCGCCGCCGACGTAGTTGGCGACAGGTGTATAGCGTACGTTCAGGCCGCTGACGACGGCCGTGCCGTGCGCAGGTACGGAACCTGTCGATACAGAGGTGATGGCGCCGGTATCGTTGGCCGTGACCGGAATCGTCACCGCCTGATTCGCCATCGTGTTGCTGCTGTCGGCCACCGCAACCGGAACACCGGCGCTGACGGTCAGCGTGAAGGTCTGCGCCTTGGTGACCGGCGTCGGCGTGCTGCTGTCAGTCGCCGATGCCGTCACGGAGAAGCTGCCTGTTTGCGTTGGCATCCCCGAGATCGTCGTAGTGGTCGCGGTCGAGGCGAAGGTCAATCCCGTCGGCAGACCGGTTACGGTGATGGCGCTGTAGGGCGCGGTGCCGCCGCTCCAGGTCAGCGTCTGGGTGTAGCTCGCGCCTTGGCTCGCGGCCCATCCCGCCGATGGTGTGATCACGACGGTCGGGGCACCGACAGTGATGGTGATGGTCGCCACGTTCGAGGTACCGATTGCGTTGGTCGCCGTATAGCTGAAGGTATCCGTGCCGCTGTAACCGGCCGTCGGCGTGTAGGTGAACGTATTCACGCCGGAAGGCGACACCGTGCCGTGCGCCGCCGCCGTGGTGACGCTCAAGGAAGTCGGGGCGCCGCCGGTAATCGTTGCCGTGATGCTGTTATTGCTGCTGCTGTAGCCGACCGTCGCACCGCTGTTCGCAGTCACCGGCTTGCCGGCGCCGACGGTGCCGTTGTAACTGGTTGTGGTGCTGAAGCTGGCGCTGTCGGTCGATGTCACCGAGAAGCTATAGGCTCCGGCAGTGGTCGGCGTGCCGGTGATCAGGCCGGTGCTCGTCAAATTCAACCCGGTCGGTGTCGCGCCACCCGTTACCGTATAGCTGTACGGCGAGATGCCGCCGGACGTCGACAGCTGCTGCGAGTAGCTGATGCCCACCTGAGGCTGGGTCAGGGAAGACGGCGAGATGCCCAGCGTCGGTGCGCTGACTGTCAACGTATAGTTGCGCGACGTGGTGAAGGGAATACCTGTGCCGGTGGAGCCATCGTTGAGCACTCTGACCGTGAAGGTGAAAGCGCCGGCCTGCGACGGCGTGCCGGACAGGACGGCGGTGCCGGCGTTGAAGGTCAGGCCGGTGGGCAAGGAGCCGGTCTGGGCATAGACATAAGCCGGCACGCCGCCGCTGGCGGAAAATGTTTGGGAATACGGCACGCCGACCGCAGCAGTCAGCGCCACGGACGTGGGTGACAGCGTCAGCGTCGGCGGACTTACCGTGATCGTCACGGTCGCCGTTCCGGATGTCCCGACCGCGTTGGTCGCGGTATAGGTGAACGAATCGGCGCCGGCATAACCGGTGGTCGGCGTATAGCTGAACGCTGAAACGCCCAGCGTGCTGACCGTGCCGTGTGCCGCCGCGCCGGTTACCGTCAGCGAAGAGGGCGTGCCGCCTGTGGCGGAAGTGGGGATCGTATAACTGCTGCTGCCGGCATTGTAGGCGACCGTTGCGCTGCTGGAAGAAACGATCGGTGCGCCCGCACCGACGAGGCCGGCGAATCCCTGCGCGCCGGTAAAGCCATTGCCGTCGGTGGCAGTGAGCGTGAAGGAATAGGGGCCGGCAGCGGAAGGCGTACCGGTAATGGCGCCCGTGGCTGCGGTCAGATTCAGACCTGCCGGCAGCGCACCGCCGGTGACCGCATATGTATACGTGCCATTGCCGCCGTTGGCCGTCGCCTGCAGGGTGGTGGCAACACCACGTTGCAGCGTGGCCGCACCGATCGACACCGTAATTGTCGGCGCGCTCACGTTCAGCGTGTAGTTGCGCGAACCGGTGACCGCGGTGCCGGTGGAACTGTCGGTCGCGCTCACCGTGATGGCAAAATTGCCGCTCTGCGTCGGCGTTCCCGACAGCGTTGCCGTGCCGGCATTAAAGCTCATCCCGGTGGGCAGCGTGCCGGTCTGGTTGTAGGTATAAGGACCGGTGCCGCCGGTGGCGCTGAACGTCTGGCTGAACGGCGTCCCTCCCGTCGCACTGAGCGTGGCGCCGCTCGGCGATACCGTGACCGTCGGCGCCGTCATCGTCACGCTCACGGTTGCCGGCGCCGACGTGCCGTCTGCATTGGTGGCGGTGTAGGCGAACGAATCCGGACCGTTGTAGCCGATGGTCGGCGTGTATCTGATGAGAGTGCCGCTGATGAGGGTCGCACCGTGCGATGGCGGGCTGGAGACCGCCACGGAAACCACCGCGCCGCCGCTGAGCGACAGCGTCGCCGCGGTGAGCGTGCTGTTGTAGCCGACATTCAGGCTGACAGGACCGGCCACAGGGGCGGCTTGCGCATAGACTGGATTGAACCAGCTTGCCAGCAGCATCACCAGCAGTAGCGCCGACATGACAGCCGCGAACATCGACCATGTCACACGTGCTGTGAGGCAGACAGCGGTACTTGCACGCAGCGCCGAGGACCCGGTTGATGACGGTGCAATGCGATAGGCGTTGCGGCGACAGTTGAGTTGAAACATGCATCCCCCCGGATGACGTTGACCGTATCGGATGCGATATGGCGGATGTCCGCTTTTCCTCAGCACCGGCCGGATGTTCAGCGCGGTGTGATGGAGCTGTTGCGGATGCGTTTGCGTGTGGAGATGCGAAGGCGCGATCCCCCCCTTTTTTATTGCGATGCACTTGGTGCGCGACACTTGTTTCTCTGATGAATTTCCTTGGTCGCACGCGATTCTATGTCGGCTCTTTTCGCGGGCTTGACGTCCTGTCTCAGTTTTCTGAATTTCCAACAGGAAAAACACAGGAAAATTTACTCAGGAGGCAGACCGGGGGGGATTTGTTGTGCTTGAGAAATAAAAAGGAGGGCGAGGCAGATATCGTGGCTCTTCAAATGAACCTGAGCCGCCGCCTGCATGAGCAGGTGGCGGCGCCGGAATCCCCGCCTTCTTCATTCATCACGCGCGAAGCGGATGACAAGTTGCAGAGCCGGGCGTTTCGGATTGAGGATGGGAAGATCGTGGAGGTGTATCGGCTGCGGCACCCGGACAAGCCGAGGCATGTGCACGCGAACGGGGCGAGTTACTGAGCAGGCGAACCCTCAACCAGGATCGGACTGAACAGCAGCTTCCCCGTGCGCCGCCTGCGCCACCACCTCCTGCGCACAGCGATTCTGCCGGTGATAAGCGATGAACGCCGCCGCCGGCATCGGCATCGCATACAGCCAGCCTTGCGCGTAGTCGACTTTTTGCCGGCGCAGGTAGTCGGCCTGCGCTTCGGTCTCCACGCCCTCGGCGACGATCTTCAGGTACAGCGTGCGCGCCATGCCGATGATGTGCGGCGTGACGCTGCTGATGGCGGAGTCGGTGCCGATGGTGTCGATGAAGGATTTATCGATTTTGAGGGCGTCCAGCGGCAGACTTTGGAGGTGCGACAGGCTCGAGTAGCCGGTGCCGAAGTCGTCGATCACCACGGCGTGGCCGAGGGCGCGCGCGTTGCCCAGCGTGAGGCGCGCCGGCAGCACGTTGATGAAGCCGCGCTCGGTGGCTTCCAGCCAGATCTGCTGCGCTTCGACGCCGCTGCGCGCGAGCGCCTGCTGCAGTACGTCGATGACGCGTCCGGTGCGGATGTCGTCGGCGCCGAGGTTGATGGCGATGTGCACACTGCGGTCATTGATCAGGAGCTCGCCGAGATCTTCGATGACCTTGTCGATGACCTGATCGGTGATCGCCATGATCAGGCCGCTGTCTTCGGCGAGCGGGATGAACAGGTCGGGTTGTACCATGCTGCCGTCCGGTCGCAGCCAACGCACCAGCGCTTCGGCGCCGACGCAGTTGCCGCCGGCCAGTTCGATGATGGGCTGGTAGTGGACGATGAATTCGCGCTTCTTCACGGCGATTTCAAGTTCGCCCAGCGGCGACAGCCGGCGCCGCAGGCTCCACATCACCAGGCCGACCATCAGCACGCTGAGCACCACGCCGATGGGCACCAGCCGGAGTTCTTCTTCGCGCATGCGCTCGAACAGGAAACTGCGCGGCTCCATCGCCACGGCGACCAGGCTGTCGCCGCGCGCCACAGCGATCAGGCGTTCGTCGTCGATGCCGTTGACCGGATGGGCGACCACGCGACGCACCACGTCGGGGTCCGGCGCATTGAGGTCGCCCAGGATGTGGCCGTTGCTGGTGGCCACGGCCAGGCGCATGCCGGGGTCGACGATCACGTCGGAGAACCGCGACGGCACGGTCAGCACGTTGTGCGAGCGGTATTGCAGCGCCATCATGGCGTTGCCCTGGGTGATCAGCGGCTGCATGCGCAGGGTGACTTCGAGGCCGTCCTCGGTGACGAAGTCGGCCGGCGTCTGTTCGACGCGCCCGTTCACCAGTCCCCAGGAGGTGCATTTGAGCAGGCCGTTTTCGAAGTAGCCGATTTCGTCGACCGAGCGCGTGTTGACGGTGAGGCGGCGCATGCGGGCGATGTGGTCGGGCGAGCAGGGCAGCAGGTTGAGCGGCTCGACCGCGTAGAGCGCGGAGCGGATCTCGCGCAACGAGATATTGGCGCGCTGGATGGCGCGCCGGGCGAACAGTTCCAGGCGGGCCTGTTCGTCGTTGACGGCACGGGTCCAGGCCAGGTACATCATGCTGCCCAGCGGCGCGACAATGGAAATGATGACGAGCACGGTGGCGACGATGATGGCGCGGGAACGGTCCAAGATGAGCTCCTTGCATGGACATGGCAGGGGCGAATGACCCTGCTGCCTTCCAGTGTAGGCACAAACCGCGGTTATTGTCTGTTTGGCAATCTGTGGTGTTGCTAAACAACCCACAGACAGGGCAGGACGGTCCGGACGGTCAGGTCAGGGCCGCGCCAGCCCGTCGTCCTCGTCTTCCACGGCTTCCGGCGTCCGGGCGCGGTTGAGCCGGTAATAGGCGATGAAATCCGCCGCCGGCATGGCCTTGGCGTACAGCCAGCCCTGCACGTACTCAACCCGGTGCTTGCGCAGGTAGTCGGCCTGTTCCTGCGTTTCCACGCCTTCGGCGACAATCTTCAGGCCCAGGGTCTTGGCCATGCCGATGATGTGCGGCGTGACACTGCTGGTGGCCGAATCGGTGCCGATGGTGTCGATGAAGGACTTGTCGATCTTGAGCGCGTCGAGCGGCAGGCTTTGCAGATACGACAGGCTCGAATAGCCGGTGCCGAAATCGTCAATGGCGACCGCGTAGCCGGTGTTGCGCGCATTGGTCAGCGTGATGCGCGCCGAGTTGACGTCCATGAAGCCGCGCTCGGTGGCTTCCAGCCAGATCTGCTGCGGCTCGATGCCGGTGTGGTGCAGCGCCGTCGCCACCGACTGCAGCGCACGACCACTCTTGATGTCGTCGGCGCTGAGGTTGACCGCGATGTGCAGGTCGCGATCAGCCACCAGCAGTGCATTGAGTTCGCTCACCACGCTCCGGATCACCTGGTCGGTGATGGGCAGGATCAGGCCGCTTTCTTCGGCCAGCGGGATGAACAGGTCGGGCCGCACCATGGTGCCGTCCGGGCGCCGCCAGCGCACCAGGGCTTCGGCGCCGATGCAGCGGCCGCCGGCAAGCGCGATGATGGGCTGGTAATGCACCACGAATTCGCCGCGCTTGACGGCGATGCTCAGTTCCCCCAGCGGCGACAGGCGCCGGCGCACGCCCCAGATCAGCGCGCCGACCAGCAGCGCCGCCACCAGCAGGCCGACCGGCACGAGCAATAGTTGTTCCTGGCGCAGCCGCTTGAACAGGAAATTGCGCGGCTCGATCGCGATGGCGATCAGGCCGGATGAATGCACGGTTGCGATCAGATAGCTATCGTCAACGCTGTTGATCGGGTTGGCGATAATGTCGCGCACCAGCATCGGATCGGGAGCGTTTTGTTCGCCCAGTACGAAGCCCTGGTCGGTCGCGGTCGCCAACTGGATTCCCGGGTCGACGATGACGTCGGCGAAGCGCGAAGGCACCGTCAGCACATTGTGCGAGCCGTACTGCACCGACATCATCGGGTTGCTCTGGGTGACCACGGGCAACATGCGCAGCGTCACCTGCAAGCCGTCGGCGGTGACGAAATCGGGCGACGTGGTTGCCACGCGCTGGTTGGTGCGACCCCAGGAGGTGCATTGCAGCATGCCGTTACGGAAGTAGCCGATCTCTTCCACCGAGCGCGTGTTCACGGTCAGCTGGCGCATGCGCGCGATGTGGGCGTCGGAGCAGGGCGGTACGTTGAGCGGCTCGATCGCATGCAGTGCCGAGCGGATTTCAGTGAACGAAATGTTGGCGCGCGCGATGGCGCGTTCGGCGTATTGGGTCAGGCGGGTTTGTTCTTCGCTGACTGCGCGCGTCCACGACAGGTACAGCATGCAGGCCAGCGGCAGCACGGCGCACAGGATGGTCAGCACCATGGTGATAAGGATGACGCGCGATCGTTTCAAGGCCGCTCTCCCCCGCTGTTGTTGTGTGGAGCTCTCCCGCTTGCAATGAGTGTAGGGGAAATTCCGGCCCTCGTGGCGACGCGCGTGGCGGCGGGAACACGGATTCATGTATTGATGTCATTAATGAAATGACATTGATGCTGTTTTAAAGCAGGCGTCAAAGCGCCACAATCCACTCCGTCAATCAAACACCTCATCAACTGAGCAACGGAGAAAACCATGTATGCAATTACCGGAATCACAGGCCAGGTCGGCGGCGTCGTCGCGCGCGAATTGCTGGCGCAGCACAAGGGCGTGCGCGCAGTCGTGCGCGACGCCGCCAAAGGCGCGCAATGGGCGGCGCAGGGTTGCGGCCTGGCGTTGGCCGACATGAACGATGCGGCCGCGCTGGAGCGCGCCTTCCACGGGACACAGGGCGTGTTCATCCTGCTGCCGCCGACCTTCGATCCGACGCCGGGCTTTCCGGAAGCGCGCGGCTGTATCGCCGCCATTCGCCAGGCCTTGCTGGCGGCACAGCCGAAAAAAGTGGTCTGCCTGTCGACCGTCGGCGCCCAGGCCAGCCAGGAAAACCTGCTCAACCAGCTCGGCTTGCTGGAAGAAGCGCTGAGCGATCTGCCGATGCCGGTGGCCTTCCTGCGCGCCGGCTGGTTCATCGAGAATGCACTGTGGGACGTCGCCGCCGCGCGCGCAGGCGCCATGCCGAGTTACCTGCAGCCGCTCGACAAGCCGGTGCCGATGGTCGCCACCGCGGACGTCGGCCGTGTTGCGGCAGAGTTGTTGCTGGAAGAATGGGCGAGGAAGCGCGTGGTCGAACTGGAAGGGCCAAAGCGCATCACGCCGCTGCAACTCGCCGCCGGTTTCGGCAAGCTGCTCGGCCGCGAGGTCGAAGCGCAGATCGTGCCGCGCTTCACCTGGGCCGATGTGTTCCGCGCGCAAGGCATGGGCAATCCCTTGCCGCGCATGCAGATGCTGGATGGCTTCAACGAAGGCTGGATCGAGTTCGAAGGCGGTCCCGCGGGTTCGCGCAAGGGTGAGGTCGAACTGGACACCGTGCTGCGCGAGTTGATCGCCCGCGCAGGCTGACCGGCTTCTTTCTAACGGGCGGTGCGCTGGCCCCAGATGACGCCGGCCAGCACCAGCGCACCGGCCAGCGCGTGATAGACGTGCAGCTGCTCGCCCAGCAGCGCCCATGCCGCCAGCGCCACCAGTAGCGGCAACAGGTTGGCGAACAAGGCGCTGCGCGGCGCGCCCAGGTGCTTGATGGCGTTCATCCACAGGAACGGCGCGCCGATCGATGCCAGCAGGCCGGCATACATCACCATCGGCAGGTTCTGCGCCGTCAGCGGCGAGGCCGGCGCCGCCAGCCAGAACGGCAACAGGATCAGACTGCCGAAGATCGCCTGCACATACAGCTGCGTCCACGTCGTCAGCGGCAGCGACCAGCGCTTCAGCAATACGCCGTACAGGGCATTGGACGCCACTGCGATCAGCATGAGCGCGTCGCCGGTGTGCAGGCCGCCGCTGAACAGTTTGCCCGGCGCGCCGTGCGTGCTCAGCACGACCAGACCCAGCAGCGACACCAGGCCGCCCGTGACACGCGCCGTCGACAGCCGTTCGCCGGACAGCATGCTGCTCAGGCAGGCCGAGATCAACGGCATCAGCGCCACCGTCACGCCCATGTTGACGGCGGAGGTGCTGTGCGCCGCTTCGTACGCCAGTCCCTGGTACATCGCCATGCCCAGCGCGCCGAGCAGCAACAGGCGCGCCCAGTTCCAGTCGGCGGCGATCGCCGCGCGCTGCCGCCACGCTGCGCGACCGAGGAAGGGCGTCATCACCAGCACCGCCAGCACCCAGCGATAGAAGGCGATGGCGGCCGGCTCGATCGCTGTCGCCGCGGCCTTAGTGATGATGGTGTTGCCGGACCAGATGCAGACGGCCAGCAAAGGCAGCAGATAGAATTTGCCGCCGGCTCCCGCAGCGGAGGTGGATGCGGAGGATGCCGCGGCAGAGGTGTTGTGCGCAGGCGCAGCCAGCGCGGAAGTGCGATTCGACATGATGGCTCCTTGGAAGTGTTGCACCATCGTGCGCGTTTTCCATGCATGCATAAAGTGATATTGTTGCAGTTCATCAGTGCAACTGATGCAGCATTTAATTCAGCATCATCACTGTCGCAACATTCACTTTCCGGAGCAATCCACATGCGCGATCTCGACTTCAACATGGTGCTGGACCTGGAGGCCCTGCTGCGCGAAGGCAGCGTGGTCGGCGCCGCGCGTCGCCTGCATCTGTCCGCGCCGGCCATGAGCCGTCGCCTCGCCAACCTGCGCGCAGCGGTCGGCGATCCTCTGTTCGTCCCGGCCGGGCGCGGCCTGGTGCCGACCCAGCGTGCGCTGGAATTGCGCGACAAAGTGGATGCGCTGGCGCAGGAAATGCGCAAGGTCTTCATGACCGATCAGGTCGACCTGTCGACGGTGGAACGCACGATGGTGTTGCGCACCAATGACGGCTTTGCCGGCGCCTGGGCGGCCAAACTGGCGCAGCGCGTGGCGCAGGAAGCGCCGGGCATTTCGCTGCGCTTTTCGCCGCGCACCGACAAGCATGTGGCCGGCCTGCGCGACGGGCTCATCGATCTGGAGGTGGGGGCCCTGCATGAGGGTGACGACACCTCGGAAGAGTTGCATCGCCAAGTGCTGTTCCGCACGCCTTTCGTCGGCGTGGTGCGCGCGGACCACCCGCTGGCGGGCAAGAAAATCAGCCTCGCCAATTTCATCGCCTGGCCGCACATTTCGGCCTCGCGCCACGGTCACGACAGCGGCCCGATCGACGATGCGCTGGAAGCACGCGGCCTGCAACGCAAGGTCAGGCTGGTGGCGCCGGGGTTCCAATCGGCAATGATGATGGCGGCGTCGTCCGACATGGTCGCCGCCGCGCCCGAGCTGTTCGCGTGCTGGGCCATGCAGCATTTGCGCCTGCATACGTTCCGCCTGCCGCTGGCGACGCCGGAAGTCGAGGTCTCGCAAAGCTGGCATCCGCGCCGCCACGCCGACCCGGTGCACAAATGGCTGCGCGGGCTGGTGCGGGAGTTGTGCAGCGACGGCGCCTGAGATGACGACGATTCAGGCCAGCGTGGTGGTGACTTCCGTCTTGACGCTGGTCATCAGCTTTTGCAGGGGGCATTTCTCGGCGACGGCCAGCAACTCCTGGCGCTGCGCTTCGGTGAGGTCGCCGCTCAGGCTGATCGACGCCGCCAGCCGGTAGACGCCCTGGCGTTCTTCGCTGTTGTCGCGGGCGAGGCTGATCTGGATGTCTTCCACCGGGATGTTCTTGCGCTTGGCGTACCACACCAGCGTCAGCGCCTTGCAGGCGCCGAGCGCAGCGTCGTACAGGTCATGCGGATTGGGGCCGGCGTCAACGCCGCCTTCTTCCACCGCACCGTCGACCGATATGATGTGGTTGCGCACATGGACGATGTGGCGCATGGCGAGCGACTGGTCGCGCTTGATCTGGATGGACATGGACGTTCCTTGCGATGAATTGGGGGAACGCCCAATGTAGCGCAGTTTTTAACGCTGCGGCACGTCGTCCTCAGGCGCGATAACGAAACGGCGCCTTCAGCAAATCCTCGATTTTCACCGGCAGATCGCGCACGCGCACGCCGGTGGCGTGATACACCGCCGCCGTCACCGCCGGCGCCAGTCCTGCGATGCCGATCTCGCCGATGCCGCGTGCGCCGAGTTCGTCGAGCGCCTTGTCGGGATAGTCGAGGAACACCACGTCGATATCGGGCGAATCGGCATTGGTCACCATCACATAATCAGCCAGGTTGTTGTTCACGGGTTTGCCGTTGCGCTGGTCGTAATGGGTCTCTTCAAACAGCGCCATGCCGAGTCCCATCACCACCGCGCCTTCGATCTGGTTGCGCCCGGTGCGCGGATTGATGATGCGGCCGGCATCGATCACCGTCACCACGCGGCTCACGCGCAGGCGCGCGATGTCCGGTTGCCAGCGCACTTCGACGAAATGTGCGCCGTAGGAGTGGATCGAGATCTTGTCGGCGCCCGGATCGCTGCTGCTGGCGCCGGACTTGCCCTTGCCTTCGACGCCGCTCAGTTGCGCCGCACGCAGCACGTCGGCGAACGCCACGCCGCTTTGCGGTGATTGCCCGCGCCGGTGGATGCGGCCGCCGGAAAAGGCCAGTTCTTCCGTCCGGGCTCCGCGCAAGGGCGAAGACGGATGTTCCGCCGCCACCGCGATCGCCTGCTGCATGGCGGCGCGCGCGGCCTGCGCCACGGCCGGCACCATCGACGCAGTGGCCATCGAGCCGCCCGACATCGGTCCCGGCGGCAGCTTGGTGTCGCCGATGGCGACGATGATGTTGGACATCGGGATGCCGGTGGTTTCAGCCACCATCTGCGACACCACGGTATAGGTGCCGGTGCCGATGTCCTGCACCGCCGACGACACCCGTGCGTTGCCGTCGCTGCCCAGCGTCACCGACACTTCCGTGCCGAGCCGCTTGGCCATCCACGAACACGCCGCCACGCCCCAGCCGAGGATTTCGCCATCCTGCTGCATGCTGCCCACGGCCGGATTGCGACGCTCCCAGCCGAAACGCTCGGCGCCGGTTTGCAGCGCCTCGCGCAAATGGCGCGACGAGAACGGCGCATTGATGCTCTGGTCGGTGGCCGGTTCGTTGAGCAGGCGCAGCTGCACCGGATCGATGTTGAGTGCAATCGCCAGCTCATCCATCGCCGATTCGGTGGCGAACAGGCCGGGCACCGCGCCCGGGCCGCGCATCGAGGTGTTCGGTGCGATGTGGCGCTTGACCGGCGCGCCGGTGACGCGCAGGTTGTCGGTGCCGTAGAGATAGGCGGTGGCTTCGCCGCAATGCTCGACGCTGGCTTCGACCTGCGCCACATGGAACAGGTAATCCTGCTGCACCGACGTCAGCTTGCCGCCCGTCGTGGCCGACAGGCGCACGCGCTGCTGGGTGTTGGTGCGATGGCCGACGTTGTGGAACATCATGTCGCGCGACACCACCAGCTTGACCGGCCGGCGCAGGTGGCGCGCCGCCTGTGCCGCCAGCAGGCTGTGCCCCCACGGCCACAGCTTGCCGCCGAAACCGGAGCCGAGGTATTCGGTGATGATGCGCATGTTCTCGGGCGGTACGCCCAGCATCTGGCTCATCACGCCGCGATGGTTGACGATCGCTTGCGAGGTCTCATACAGCGTGAAGGACTGCGACAGGCTGTCGTACAACGCCACGGAGGCGTGCAGCTCGATCGGATTGTGCGTCTCCACCGGCGTGGTGTAGGTCTGGTCGATGCGCACCGCAGCGGCGGCAAAGGCGGTGTCGGGACTGCCGCGCTCGCTGTCGACTTTGGGTGTGCCGTCGGCGGCCAGCTCCTTGCGCACGTCATGCGCTTCCTTGCGGTAATCGACGCGCACCGCCGCTGCCGCTGCGGTGGCCTGCTCGAAGGTGTCGGCCAGCACCAGCGCCACGTATTGCCCGTAATAGCGCACCGTCGCGTCTTCCAGCGGCGGACGTTTTTCATCGGTCTTGACGCCCGAGGAGGGATTGATGTGGAAAAAGCGTCCGATGTTTTCATGCGTATAAACCATGCGCACGCCGGGCATCTTCACCGCCGTCGCGGTGTCGATGGCGCGGATGTCGCCGTGGGCGATGGTGGCGCACACCGGCACCGCGATCAGCATGTCGGGATAGCGGTGATCGGAGGTGTAGCGCGCGCGGCCGGTGACCTTGAGCGGGCCGTCGATGCGCGGCACCGCTGCGCCGACGCCGGTCTGGATGGACGGATTCTGGGACTGGACGGGTGACGGCATCATGCGCTCCTTCGATTGGCGTCGGGGGCGGCGGCCGTGCAGGTACGGAGAGCCTGCACCAGGCAACGCTGGATCAGGTCGACCTTGAACACGTTGTCGCGCAGCGGACGCGCATCGCGCACGGCGGCGGCGGCCGCGCGGGCGAACACATCCACTGTCGGCGCCGCATCCTGCAGCACTGATTCGGCTTCAAGAGAACGCCAGGGCTTGGCGCCAACGCCGCCGAGCGCCACACGCGCCCGCGAAATGCGACCGCCATCGATGCTCAGCTGCACCGCCGCCGATGCCAGCGCGAATTCATACGAAGCGCGATCGCGCAACTTGAGGTAGGTCGATCCGGCATTCGCCACAGGCGGTCGCAGCGTGACGTGCGTCACCAGTTCGCCCGGCGCCAGCACCGTTTCGCGCTGCGGCGTGGCGCCCGGCAGCAGGTGGAATTCATTGATCGGAATGATGCGGGCGCCGTTCGCGCCCTGCACGTGGATGATCGCCTCCAGGGCGGCCAGCGCGACGTTCATGTCGGACGGATTGGAGGCGATGCACTGCTCACTGGTGCCCAGGATCGCCAGGTTGCGGTGAAAGCCTTCTTGCGCCGCGCAGCCGCTGCCGGGCTGGCGCTTGTTGCAGGCCGTGGCGGTATCGCGGAAGTAAACGCAGCGCGTGCGCTGCAACAGGTTGCCGCCGGTGGTGGCCATGTTGCGCAGCTGCGCCGAGGCGCCCGACAGCAGCGCCATGCTCAGCATCGGATAACGCTGCACGATCAACGGATGATTGGCGAGGTCGCTGTTGCGCACCAGCGCGCCGATTTTGAGGCCGCCGTCGGCGGTCTGTTCGATCTGGTTGAACGGCAGGCGATTGATGTCGATGACTTGTTGCGGCTGCTCGACGTCGAGTTTCATGAGGTCGACCAGCGTGGTGCCGCCGGCAAGAAAACGCACCGGCTGCGGCGCTGTTTCCACCGCGGCGGAGGCGAGGCGCACGGCCTCGTCGGGACTCTGTGCGCGCAGCATCTGAAAGGTGTGCATGGCGGCTCCTGAATGAAGAATGGGGTGGGTGATCAGCCGGCGTCGCGCACCTGGCGGATGGCGGCGACAATGTTGGAGTACGCGCCGCAGCGGCAGATGTTGCCGCTCATGGCTTCCTTGACGTCGGCATCGGCGCGTCCGCACGGTTCGGTCAGCAGCGCCGCCGCCGACATGATCTGGCCCGCCGTGCAATAACCGCATTGCAAACCGTCGTGGGCGACGAAAGCTGCCTGCAGCGGATGCAGCCGATCCGGCGTGCCCAGGCCTTCAATGGTGGTGACGCTGTCGCCCTCGTGCATCGCCACCAGGCTCAGGCAGGAATTCACGCGGCGGCCGTTGACGTGCACCGTACAGGCGCCGCACTGGCCGTGGTCACAGCCTTTCTTGGTGCCGGTGAGCTGGAGGTTTTCGCGCAGGTAGTCGAGCAGGCTGGTGCGCACATCCACCTTGGCTTCCTGCGCGACGTCGTTGACGGTCAGGCGCACCGTGACCAGCGAGTCGTCCACCGCGGCGACCGGCGCCGAGGCCGCGACCGGGGCCGCCAGCGCCGCCGCCGGCAAGGCCCCCAGCGCGCCGCTGGAGCCGACCCACATCAGGAAGGAGCGGCGCGTGAGTTGTGGTGCACCGCTGTCGTCCGCGGGAGGACTTGCGGAGTCGGCAAGCACCGGGTTGCTCTGACGGGAGGGCGGCGGGGAAGGGCGGCGATCAGATTCGCCGCGGGCGTCTTCTTGCTGGTTTTCATTCATGATGGACTCATCGAAAATTGGCTGGAAGCAGACCAGTTTGGCCGCGTGCCTGCAACGAAAGTTCAACTGCGTCCCCGCAAAAAAACACGCCGTGCGATAAGGCATTGCGCTGACGTCAAGATGCTGTTTTGTCTGACTGCGCCACGTTGCGGGAGGGTGCGTAATGACGTGTTAAAGGCATCGCTATATTTTTAAAAATATCACGCGAGGCGAACGTGATCTCCCCCGCCAACGGTCCCGCACGCTTACGCCGCCAGCGCCTGCTGGTGGAACGGATAGTCGGTATAACCAACCTCGTTGCCGCCGAAGAAAGAAGGGCGGTCGTAGGCACTGAGCGGCCAGCCGTTGCGCAAGCGTTCCGGCAGGTCGGGATTGGCGATGAAGTCGCGGCCGAAGGCGACCAGGTCGGCGTCGCCGGCCTGCAGGATGGCCTGCGCGCTATCGCGCTTGAAACCTCCGGCGGCGATGATGAGGCCGGGGTAATGGCGACGCATCAGCTGCGCGGCTACCGGCGCCGGATCCCTGCTGTCGTCGTCGACGTTGCCCAGCACGCGCGGTTCGATCAGGTGCAGGTAGGCGAGGTCGAGCGGCGCGAGCCGGCGCGCCACGTGTGAAAACAGTTCCTGCGGATTGCTGTCGGACATGTCGCCCCAGGCGCCGCTCGGTCCGAGCCGCACCGCAACGCGCTTGTTGCCCCAGACACCGACTAGTGCGCGCGTGACTTCGAGCAGGAAGCGGCTGCGGTTTTCGTACGAGCCGCCATATTGATCGGTGCGCTTGTTGCTGCCGTCCTGCAGGAACTGGTCGAACAGATAACCATTGGCGGCGTGGATTTCAACGCCGTCGAAGCCGGCGGCGAGACCGCGCACGGCGGCGGCGCGGAAGCTTTCCACCAGGCCGCCGATTTCCTCGATGCGCAATGCGCGCGGCGGCGTGTTCGGCACCCATCCGGATTCGGTGTAGGCGACGCCGCCGTGTTCCACCGCCGACGGTGCGACCGGTTGTCCGCCGTCCGGCTGCAGTTGACTGTTGGACTGGCGTCCGGCGTGGTAGAGCTGCAGGAAGATGCGGCCGCCCTTGGCGTGCACGGCATCGGTGACCAGCTTCCAGCCGGCGATCTGGCTGTCGTCATACAGGCCGGGCGCACCCAGGTAGCCGTTGCCGTTGGCGGCGGCGATGGTGGCTTCGCCGATGATCAGGCCGCCGGCTGAGGCGCGTTGCGCATAGTATTCGGCCATCAGCGGACCGGGGATGGCGCCGGCTTCGGCGCGCATGCGGGTGAGCGGCGCCATGACGACGCGATGGGACAGCTGCAGCGCACCGATGGTGAGCGGGGTATGCAAGGTGGACATGATGTTTTCCGTAGTCAGGTTGAAGGAGGCGCGCAAATGTGCGTCGCCGGTGCAGTCAATATAGGTCCTCGTCCCTGCAAGAAAAATAGCCCGCAGTTCGCAACATATCGGACAAGCATTCCGCAATCGGCATGGGCCGATCGGAATGCGTCGCGAAATTGTGAGCGGGCACGAAATCGGCTAAGGTGCGCTCAACGCAGGCAAATCATTTAAAACGACAGGGAATCATGGATAGCCTCAGTGGCATCGCAATGTTCGTGCAGGTCGCAGAAACGCGCAGTTTCACCGAGGCGGCGCGCCAGCTCGGGGTGTCGTCCTCGGCGGTCGGAAAAAGTATTGCCCGCATGGAAGAACGTCTGCACGTGCGGCTGTTCCATCGCAGCACGCGCAGCATCACGCTGACGGCGGAGGGTTCGCTGTTCCTCGAGCGCTGCCGCCGGATACTCAGCGAAGTCGACGCTGCCGAGGCCGAATTGTCCGACGCCGCCGGCAGCCCGCGCGGACGCCTCAAGGTCGGCGCGCCGCAACTGACCGGCCTGCTGATGCCGGTGTTCGACAGCTTCATGCAGCGCTATCCCGACATCGACCTCGACATCGACATGTCGGATCGCATGGTGGACGTGATCGAAGAAGGTTTCGACATCGTCATCCGTACCGGCGAGCAGCACGATTCACGCCTGGTCGCACGCCGCATCGGCGCCTGTCCGCACGTGCTGGTGGCCACGCCCGGCTACCTGGCGCGCCACGGCGAGCCGGCGCATCCGAGCGAGCTCACGCTTCACGCCTGCCTGCAGCATCGTTTTCCCGCCAGCGGCAAGCTGGAGCGCTGGCCCTTGCGGCGCGAAGAATCCGAGCCGGAACTGGTGCTGCCCGAGACCATCACCGTCAACACCATCGAACCGCTCGCCTACTCGGTGCTGCAGGGGCGCGGCATCGCCTTCCTGCCGACCTTCCTGGTGCGCGAGGCGCTCGGCACGGGACAACTGCGCACGGTGCTGGACGACTACCTCGAGCGCACCGTGACATTCTGGATGCTGTGGCCCGCCAGCCGCTACGCGTCGCCCAAGCTGAGGGTCTTCATCGACCACCTGAGCCAGCACTTGCGCATCTGAACATCTGACACCCACATCAAATTGCCACGCCGAAAGTTCATGGGCATAATGGGACGGATCAGCGTCGGCGTCGTTTCGGCGCACTGAGCACAGCCGCGTTGCAAGGAATTCAAGGCATCTGCCGCCGCAGCCGCACCCCGCCACAGAATTGCCGACAGGAGAATGCATGCGCAGGGCGAAGGGAAATCCGCATTACTTTCTGGCGCAGTTCCTGCCCCTCGCGGCGTTGGTGCTGGTGGCCGCCGGTTTTCTCTATCACAACCGCATCGACGCCGAAATGCGCCGCCTGCAGCTGGAGCAGCGCGAACGCGTGTCGCTCGGCGCCGCCTCGCTTGCCAACGACCTCGACGCGCCGCTGCGCCATCTCAGCATCCTCACCAGCGAAGCACCGATCGCACGCGCCATCAACAATCCCACGCCTGAGAACCTGGCGCACATGGCGGAGAATTTTTCCACGCTGATGCTGCGCAATCCCTATTACGACCAGGTGCGCTGGATCGACCAGGACGGCATGGAAAAAGTGCGCATCAACATGACCAGCATGGGGCCGGCGACGGCGCCCGCCGCGGTGCTGCAAAGCAAGAAGGACAGGCCGTATTTCAATGACACCGTGGCGCTGCAGCGCGGCCAGATGCTGGTGTCGCCGATGGACCTTAACGTCGAAAACCAGCGCATCGAAGTGCCGCACAAGCCAACCGTACGGATGTCGGTGTCGGTCGCCGCCGCCGACGGCACGCCGCGCGGCATCGTGATCATCAACGTGCTGATGGCGCCGCTGCTGGATCGCTTTTCCAACCAGGTGGAGCGCGGCGCCAATCGCGCCATGTTGCTCAACGGCGACGGCTACTGGCTGTACAGCACCAATTCGGCCGATGAGTGGGGCTTCATGTTCAAGCGCGAAGACACCCTCGCCAAGCGCAATCCCAACGTCTGGAAAGCCATCACCGCGCAGCCCGCCGGCACCATGACCGAAGACGGCATCTGGTCGTGGCAGCGCGTCGACCTCGATGCCAGCACCGGCCGTTACGGACTGCATCAGCAATCGCCCTGGACTGTCGTGCTGTACCTGCCCGAGAAGCGCGTGCTGGTCGACAACTACAGCATCCTGCTGCGCCTGTGCCTGTTCGTCGGGCTGATCCTGCTGGCGCTGGCCATGCTGAGCTGGCAACTGGCGATCAACCGCCGCCGCCGCGAGGCAGCCGTGCACGACCGCCTCAGGACCGAGGCCGAGCTGAGCGCAAGTCAAGAGCGCGTGGCCGATTTGCTGCGACACCAGGAAACCCGCTCGGTCCTGGCCTCGATCGTGGCGTCATCGGAAGACGCCATCATCGGCACCGGGCTCGACGACGTCATCAACAGCTGGAACCCGGCAGCCGAAAAACTGTTCGGCTACCTGTCGCGCGAAGTGCTCAATCAATCGGCCTACATCCTGGTGCCGCCGGAGCGCAACGGCGAGGCGCGCCACATCACCGACCAGATCATGGAAGGCAAGACCGTCGCCAACTTCGAAACCGTGCGCTGGCACAAAGACGGCCGCCTGCTCGATATCTCGGTGACGGTCTCGCCCATCCTCGACGGCGACAAGAAGATCGCGGGCATCTCCTACATCGCGCGCGACATCACCAGTCACAAGCGCCTGGAGAAAGAACTGAGCCAGTACCGCCAGCATCTCGAAGGCCTGGTCGAGCAGCAGACCCGCACGTTGCGCGACACCAACAAGAACCTCGAACTGGCCCTGACCAAGTCGGAGTCGGCCACCCGCGCCAAGAGCAGTTTCCTGTCCAACATGAGCCACGAGATCCGCACGCCGATGAACGCCGTGCTGGGGCTCACCTACCTCCTCGAGAAGACGTCGCTGCAATCCGACCAGCGCGACCTGGTGCGCAAGATCATCGTGGCCGGCCATTCGCTGCTGGGCATCATCAACGACATCCTCGACGTCTCCAAGATCGAGGCCGGCCGGCTGGAGGTCGAGCACGTGCCGTTCCGCCTCAGCGCCGTGCTGGAAAACGTCGTCAACGTCACCGCGCCCGCCATCGGCGACAAGGACGTCGAGCTGGTGGTCGGCTTCAACGACGTCGGCGTCGAGCATTTATACGGCGACGCGCTGCGGCTGGAACAGATCCTCACCAACCTGACCAGCAACGCCATCAAGTTCACCGCGCGCGGCGAGATCAGCATCCATGTTTCCGTCGTCAGTGAAATCGGCGACAAAGTGATGCTGCGTTTCGCCGTCACCGACAGCGGCATCGGCATTCCGCCGGAACGCCAGCAGGACATCTTTCAGGCGTTCACGCAGGAAGACACCTCGACCACGCGCCGCTATGGCGGCACCGGTCTGGGACTGACCATCTGTCGCCATCTGGTGCAATTGATGAACGGCGAGATCGGGCTCACCAGCGAACCGGGCAAGGGCAGCCAGTTCTGGTTCATGCTGCCGTTCCAGACGATGCAGCCCGCCGCCGTCCAGTTGCCGGCGGACGGACCGCTGTGCGTGCTGGTGGCCGACGATAACGCCACTGCGCGCGCCATGCTGTCGGACACCATCAAGTCGATGGGCTGGCAGGTCGATGTGGTGGAGTCGGGCCAGGATGCCGTCTCCAAAACCATGACGCGGCTGCGCCACAATCTTTACTACGACATCTACCTGCTCGACTGGAAGATGCCCGGCATGGACGGGCTGGAGGCCGCCAAGGCGATTCGCGAAGCCTCCTCGCCGCAAGGCCAGCCGCCCATCGTGATCATGGTCACCGCGCATGCACGCGACGAGGTGCTCAATGCACCCAACGCCGAACTGGTCGACGCCGTCATCACCAAACCGGTGACGCCGTCGACCTTGTACAACACCATCATCCACGTGCGCCAGCACCGCAGCGAAGCCAGGGGCGGAGGCAGCGACGACGCAGCGGCGCAGACATCCGCCTCGCGCGACGATCGTGTCACCGGCGTGCGCGTACTGGTGGTCGACGACAGCGAAATCAACCGCGAAGTCGCCAAGCGCATCCTCGAAGCCGACGGCGCCGAAGTGTTCGCCGTCGCCGACGGCAAGGAGGCAGTCGACTGGCTGCGCGAACGTCCGCAGGGCGTCGACCTGGTGTTGATGGACATCCAGATGCCGGTCATGGACGGCTACACCGCCACGCACGAGATCCGCGACACGCTGCAACTGCGCGAGCTGCCGGTGATCGCGCTGACCGCCGGCGCCTTCAAGGCGCAGCAGGAAGCGGCGATGGCCGCGGGCATGAACGGTTTCCTGTCCAAGCCTTACAACGTCGAACAGATCATCTCGGTGGTGCGCCAGCACATCGCGCACTTGTCAGCAGATGAACTGGAACGACGCCGCGCTGCGCCGGCCGCCTATCCCTCGGCGACGGTCTCCACCGTGTTTCCGAGCGCCGCCGTCGGCATTGCCGCCACCGGGTCGGCCGCCGCGACGGCGCAGGATCTGTCCGGCATCGACGTCGCCGTCGGCCTGGAAGCCTGGGGCAGCGAAGACGTCTACCGCAAGTTTCTCGGCAAGTTCGCCGAGCAATACGGCAAGACCGGCAGCGACATCCTGGCTCACCTTCAGGCCGAGGATCTGGCGCAAGCCAAAACCCTGGCGCACAAGCTGCGCGGCAGCGCCGGCACGCTGGCGTTGATCGACGTGCATCGCCTGGCCGGCGAACTGGAAGGCTTGCTGTCGGGCGCCGCCTCCGCCTCCGACTGCACCGTCAAAGCGGCCGAACTGGACGCCGCCCTGACGATCGCCCGGCGCGCCATCGCGGCCTATGCAGGGGGCGCCTGAATCGGTGATCTGTGCCGCAGCGCAGTTTTTTTTGCATTACCGCCGGCGCCGGATCTGCATTCGTTTCCCGATTCGGTTAAGCTGGCGCACGCGCGCAGTGATCCGCCTGCCGCGTTGAATCCGGGAAGAAGGAGTGCGCGTTGTCCGCCATAGAAGACAAAGAATTGCTCGCCGACATCGCCACTGTCGCAAAAATCGATGCGGTACCAATGATCCTCGACGTCATTTGCCGCACCACCGGCATGGGCTATGCCGCCGTCGCGCGCGTCACTCGTGATCGCTGGATCGCTGCCGGCGTGCTCGACAAGATCGCCTTCGGCCTCGGGGTCGGCGGCGAACTCCAGGTCGACACCACCATCTGCGACGAGATCCGCGACAGCGGCGAGCTGGTGGCGATCGACAACGTCGCCGCAGACGCGCGCTACTGCGACCACCACACGCCAAAAATGTACGGCTTGCAGAGCTATATCTCGGTGCCCATCTACTGGCGCAACCGGGAATTCTTCGGCACGCTGTGCGCCATCGATCCGCGCCCCGCCACAGTGCAGACGACCGAAATCATCGACATGTTCAAACTGTTTGCCCAGCTGATCGGCAACCATCTCGACAACCTTGAGCGCGCCGCCGTCAGCGAAGCGGCGCTGCTCAGTTCGCAGGAAGCCGCCGACCTGCGCGAACAGTTCATCGCCATCCTCGGCCATGACCTGCGCAATCCCTTGTCGGCGATCCTGCTCGGCGCCAGGCTGTTGCGCGGGCAGGCATCGGAACCGGCGCAGAAGACCGTGGCCCAGATCGAGCGCAGCGCCAACCGCATCTCGGGCCTGGTCGATGACATGCTCGATTTTTCACGGGTGCGCCTGGGCGGCGGTTTCGTGCTGAACCAGACGGCCGACAACACGCTCCAAAAAAACCTCGAAGACATCGTCGCCGAAATGCGCCAGGCTTCGCCCGAGCGCGACCTCCACGACGACATTGCGCTGGCCGAACCGGTCTGCTGCGACAGCGCGCGCATCTGCCAACTGCTGTCCAACCTGCTGTCCAACGCACTCACCCACGGCGCTCGTGACGGCGCCGTCATGGTCTCGGCGACCAGCCGCGACGGTGAGTTCACGTTGAGCGTATGCAACGAAGGCGTGCCGATTGCGCCGGACATCCAGCGCCGGCTGTTCCAGCCCTTCGTGCGCGGCAGCGACCGCATCGGCAAAAACAGTCTCGGTCTCGGCCTCGGCCTGTACATCGTCGCCGAAATCGCGCGCGCCCATGGCGGCACGATGGAGGTCGAATCGACGCCGCAGCAGACCAGGTTCTCGTTCCGCATGGCGTCCCACGGACATACGCAATTGACGACTGGCAATTAGCCATTGGCAAGATGCTCGCGGGGGGCGGGGTCGCAGCGGTGACGTCCGGTACCGCCGCCCGGCTGCCTGCGCCGGGTGCACGGTTGATCGTTTCGGAACAATTCTTTTTTTCTACGGAATCGGCGCATGAATGATCCGGCACGACCCGCATCCGAAGAGATGCAGACCTCTCCCTCGCCCCCGCCGCCGACCTTCGGCCAGGCGCTCCTGTTCTGGCTCAAGCTCGGCTTCATCAGCTTCGGCGGACCGGCCGGGCAAATTTCAATCATGCATCAGGAGCTGGTGGAAAATCGCCGCTGGATTTCCGAGCGGCGCTTTTTGCACGCGCTGAATTACTGCATGTTGTTGCCCGGGCCGGAGGCGCAACAACTGGCGACCTACATCGGCTGGCTGCTGCACAGGACACGCGGCGGCCTCGTCGCGGGCGTGCTGTTCGTACTGCCGTCGCTGGCGATCCTCGTGCTGTTGTCGTGGCTCTACCTGGCCTTCGGGGACCAGCCGCTGGTGGCCGGCCTCTTTTACGGCATCAAGCCGGCCGTGACCGCGATCGTGCTGCAAGCTGCTCATCGCATCGGCAGCCGCACCCTCAAGAACAGCGTGCTGTGGGCGATCGCGGCGGTATCGTTCGTGGCGATTTTCGTGCTGGCGGTGCCGTTTCCCGCAATCGTCGCGGCCGCCGCGCTGGCCGGTTATGTCGGCAGCAAGCTGGCGCCGGACAAGTTTGCGGTGGGCGGAGGTCACGCCAAAGGGGACGCGTCGTACGGCAGGGCAGTGATCGATGACGATACGCCCACCCCGCCGCATGCGAAGTTCAGCTGGTTCGGCCTGGGCCGCGTGCTCGCCATCGGGGTGCTGCTGTGGGCGATTTCGATGGGTCTGCTGGCGACGACGTGCGGCTGGGAGCACGCGTATACCCAGATGGGCTGGTTCTTCACCAAGGCGGCGCTGATGACCTTCGGCGGCGCCTATGCCGTCCTGCCTTATGTCTATCAGGGCGCAGTGGACCACTACCATTGGCTGACGCCGGTACAGATGATTGACGGCCTTGCGCTTGGCGAAACCACTCCGGGGCCGCTGATCATGGTGGTGGCGTTCGTCGGCTTTGTCGGCGGCTACGTCCGGGCGGTATTCGGACCCGAGCATCTGTTCCTGGCGGGGGCGCTGGCGGCGACGCTGGTGACGTGGTTTACCTTCCTGCCGTCGTTCCTGTTCATCCTGGCCGGCGGCCCGCTGGTGGAAGCCACGCATGAAGATCTCAAGTTCACGGCGCCGCTGATGGCGGTGACGGCCGCGGTGGTCGGCGTCATCGTCAACCTGGCGGCTTTCTTCGGCTATCACGTGCTGTGGCCACAGGGCTTCGGCGCCGGCTTCGACTGGGTTGCGGCGGCCATTGCGCTGGCTGCGGCGGTGGCCTTGTTGCGCTACAAGCGCAACGTGATCCAGGTGATCGCCGTATGTGCGGTCCTGGGACTGGCGCTGAAGATGCTGGCTATCGCCTGATTTCGCCCTGGCCGCGCATATCGTGTTTCAATAGCGCCGAAAAGCAATCAGCTCAAGGAATGCACCACGTGTCGACGCACAAGAGAACCACCACCGGCGTAACCGGAACCACCCGCGCCATCGGCGCGGCCCTGGTCCTGATCGCCTTGTCCTATGCGGCCACCGGCGTGGCGCGATTACCGTCGCCGCCGGCCCTGATCGGACTGGCGCTGGACTGGCAACCGCCTTCGCGCAGCTGGGAATATTTCGACGGTGCGCCGTTGGCCGCCGCCGCCGTGCCGGCCGTGTTCGAGGAGCGCCAGGTTGACCTGGCGCCCGAAGTGGCGTGGCGCGACGGCGGTCGCATCAGCTTTGCCGGCTTCCTCCGCGAGACCCACACCAACGCCTTGCTGGTGGTGCAGCGCGGGCGGCTGGTCTACGAACGCTATCCGCAGGGCGCGCAACGCGCCACGGTGTTCCCCTCGTATTCGGTGGCCAAGTCGATGCTGTCGGACCTGGTCGGCGTGGCGTTGGCCGAGGGCAAGATCGCGGCGCTGTCGGATCCGGTGCGCAAGTATGTGCCGGATCTGCCCGAGAAATTCGCCGCCGTCACCGTGGACGACCTGATCAATATGCGTTCCGGCATCCGCGTTGAAGAGAAGTACGACAGCGCGTTTTCGCAGATCGCCTACATGTACATCACCACCGACCTCAGGCGCTTCGTGCGCGGGCTGGACAAGACCGCGTTCACGCCGGGGCAGGGCTTCGCCTATCGCAGCGTCGATTACCTGCTGCTGGGCATGGTGCTGTCGGCGGCCACCGGCGAGCCGGTCACGCGTTATCTCGAGCGCAAGCTGTGGCAGCCGATGGGCGCGGCCTACGGCGCCGGCTGGAGCGTCGACAACAAGAAGCACGGCGTGGAAAAGAGCTTTTGCTGCGTAAACGCGCGCGCCGTCGATTTCGCCCGTTACGGCTTGCTGCATTTGCGCCAGGGCCGGGCGGGAGCGACGCAGGTGCTGCCGGCGGCGTGGATGCAACGGCCACCGGAAGTCGGCGCGGCCGATGCCGATTTCGCCTATGGCCGCGGCTGGTGGCTGCCACGCCGATCCGCCGCCCGCGATGGCGCCGCCGCGCCGCGCGACTACACTGCGATCGGCATCCATGGCCAGTACGTCTACATCGATCCGGTCAGCGACACCGTCATCGTCAAGCTCAGCGACCACGGCAACGAACAGGACGAGGCGCTGACGGTGGCGGCCTTCCGCAGCATCGTTGCGGCGCTGCCGCTGAGCGATTGAACGACTGAGGCGGCGACAAGGTTTTTGGTCGCAAGGACTGGCTGGAAATAGCGCCGCTTTGGCAGGATTTGGACGCCGTTGACGGCTTCATCGGGTAATCCGGCGTTGAAAATTGCGATCCGGCAAGGCGCGTTTCGAAGGCATCAGGCCCGGTCTTCAACGGTTTTCGACGGTTTCGAGCTAAAATACCGGTTGTTTTTGTGTTGGTGCTCAGGCGGTGACAGCAGGAAACGCCCGCCTCCGGCCTTTAAAAACCTGATCATGGCCTCGCAGCAAGATTCCAAACAGGTTTTACAGGTTGGTGAAAGGAAGCACCGATACAATACGAGGTTGTTGCAACATCAATCCGACGCATTGCGCCGTCGGGCAGGCAAGCCAGGTACTACCCGTATCGTCCGCTTCGCCTCGTCCGGCCCCCTTGATGGTGCGGCAGCCTCCCAGACGGCTCATCAAACACCAACCCCGCAAGGACATCACCGTGACTACTGATAACTCCACCATCATCTATACGCTGACTGATGAGGCGCCGCTGCTGGCGACCTATTCGCTGCTGCCCATCATCAGGACGTTCACCGCGCCGGCCGGCGTCAACGTTGTTGAAAGCGATATCTCGGTGGCCACGCGGATTCTGGCTGAATTCCCCGACCGTCTGACACCGGAACAACGCGTTCCGGACAATCTGGGCGCGCTGGGCAAGCTGACGCAGGATCCGAGCGCGAACATCATCAAGCTGCCGAACATCAGCGCCTCGGTGCCGCAACTGCAAGCCGCGATCCGCGAACTGCAATCGCGCGGCTATGCGATCCCGGACCTGCCGGAAGATCCGAAGACCGACGAAGAAAAAGAAATCCTGAAGAGCTACTCCAAAGTGCTCGGCAGCGCCGTCAATCCGGTCCTGCGCGAAGGCAATTCCGACCGCCGCGCGCCGGCCTCGATCAAGCGCTTTGCGCGCAAGCATCCGCACAGCATGGGCGAGTGGAGCATGGCGTCGCGCTCGCACGTTGCGCACATGAAGCACGGCGACTTCTACCACGGTGAAAAATCCATGACCATCGGCGCCGCGCGCGACGTCAAGATGGAACTGGTCGGCAAGAGCGGCAAGACTACCGTCCTCAAGCCCAAGGTTTCCCTGAAGGCCGGCGAAATCATCGACAGCATGTTCATGAGCAAGAAGGCGCTGTGCGAGTTCTACGAAGAGCAGTTCGAAGATGCGCGCAAGACCGGCGTGATGCTGTCGCTGCACGTCAAGGCGACCATGATGAAGGTCTCGCATCCGATCGTGTTCGGCCACGCCGTCAAGATTTTCTACAAAGAGGCCTTCGCCAAGCACGGCAAGCTGTTCGACGAACTGGGCGTGAACGTCAACAACGGCCTGGTCAACCTGTACGAAAAAATCGAAACACTGCCTTCGTCGAAGAAGGAAGAAATCATCCGTGACCTGCACGCCTGTCACGAACACCGTCCGTCGCTGGCGATGGTCGACTCGGCCAAGGGCATTTCCAACCTGCACGCACCGAACGACGTGATCGTCGATGCATCGATGCCGGCCATGATCCGTATCGGCGGCAAGATGTGGGACGCCAACGGCAAGCCGCAAGACACCAAGGCGGTGATCCCGGAAAGCACCTTCGCCCGTATCTATCAGGAAGTCATCAACTTCTGCAAAACCAACGGCAACTTCGATCCGACCACCATGGGCACCGTGCCTAACGTCGGCCTGATGGCGCAAAAGGCGGAAGAATACGGTTCGCACGACAAGACATTTGAAATCGCCGAAGACGGCGTCGCCAACATCGTCGACCTGGCAACAGGCGAAGTGCTGCTGTCGCAAAACGTCGAGCAGGGCGACATCTGGCGCATGTGCCAGGTCAAGGACGAGCCGATCCGCGACTGGGTCAAGCTGGCCGTGACCCGCGCCCGCAACTCCGGCATGCCGGCCGTGTTCTGGCTCGACCCGTACCGTCCGCACGAAGCTGAACTGATCAAGAAGGTCGAGACTTACCTGAAGGATCACGACACCAAGGGCCTGGACATCCAGATCATGTCGCAAGTGCGCGCCATGCGTTACACGCTGGAACGCGTCATCCGCGGCCTCGACACCATTTCGGTGACCGGCAACATCCTGCGCGACTACCTGACCGACCTGTTCCCGATCATGGAACTGGGCACCAGCGCCAAGATGCTGTCGATCGTGCCATTGATGGCCGGTGGCGGCATGTACGAAACCGGTGCGGGCGGTTCGGCGCCGAAGCACGTCAAGCAGCTGGTCGAAGAAAACCATCTGCGCTGGGATTCGTTGGGCGAGTTCCTGGCCCTGGCGGTGTCGCTGGAAGACATGGGCATCAAGACTGGCAACAAGAAGGCGCAAGTGCTGGGCAAGGCGCTCGACGACGCAACCGGCAAGCTGCTGGACAACAACAAGTCGCCATCGCCGAAGACCGGCGAACTGGACAACCGCGGCAGCCATTTCTACCTGGCCATGTACTGGGCGCAGGAACTGGCGGCACAAAAGGAAGACGCCGAACTGGCAGCGAAGTTTGCGCCGCTGGCCAAGGCACTGACCGAGAACGAAGCCAAGATCACGGCTGAACTCAAGGCGGTGCAAGGCAAGCCGGTCGACATCGGCGGCTATTTCCTGGCCGATCCGAAGAAGGTCAGCGAAGTCATGCGTCCGAGCGCCACGCTCAACGCGGCATTGGCTTCGGTGAAGTAAGCAGGTTCGAAACAAGTTCGAACCAAGCCTGAAACCAGCCCGAAGCCGGGCTGACGCAAAGCGAAAAAAAGCGGATCTGCGCAGTACGGCAGATCCGCTTTTTCATTTCCCCGGCGCCTTTCCCCTGCGCCGTCTCCGGATCAGGCGGCGAGGGCGAACAACTCCTGCGGCGTCGCATTGGCCGGACGCGGACGGCCGTACAGGTAACCCTGCACTTCATCGCATGACCACTGGCGCAGCCATTCGCGTTGCTCCGGCGTTTCCACGCCTTCGGCGATCACTTCGACGCCAAGGTTGTGGCCGAGGCCGATCACGGCCTGCACGATAGCGGCGTCTTCCGACTGTGGGCGCAGTTCGCGGATGAAGGACTGGTCGATCTTGAGCTTAGTGATCGGGAAGCGCTTCAGGTAAGCCAGGCTGGAGTAGCCGGTGCCGAAATCGTCGATCGACAGCTTCAGGCCGAGCCGGCGCAGCTGGCACAGCAGCTCGATGGAGCGCTGCACGTTGTCCATCATGACGCCCTCGGTGATTTCCAGTTCCAGGTTGTGCGGTGCGATGCCGGTATCGGCCAGCGCGCGCCGCACCATGTCGAAGAAGCCGGGATGATTGAACTGGCGCGGCGAGATGTTCACCGCCATGGTCAGGTCGTTGCCGGTGATGCGCTTCCACAGCTGCGCTTGCAGGCAGGCTTCATACAGGATCCATTCGCCGATGCCGATGATCAGGCCGGTCTCTTCGGCCAGCGGGATGAATTTGTCCGGCGCGACCAGCTCGCCGTTGCGGCGCCAGCGCACCAGCGCCTCGAAGCCGACCAGGCGGTCGCTGCTCAGCGATTGCTGCGGTTGGTAATGCAGTTCCAGTTCGCCACGCTCGACCGCGTGGCGCAGCTGCGCCTCCAGGTCAAGGCGCAGGTCGGCCTGGGCGTTGAGGTCCTCCGAATATCCCACCCGCGCATCGCCGCCGGACTGGCGCGCCGCCTGCAGCGCGGCATCGGCGTTCTTCAGCAGGCGCGCGGCTTCGGCGCCGTGGCGCGGATATTCGGCGTAGCCCAGGCTCAGGCTCGATACCACTTCATGGCGTTCGCTGATGAAGGGCGTGCGCATCTGCACCTGCAAGGCATGCAGCGCTTCCTCGAACGAGGGATGGCTTTGCGACGTGCGGAACAGGATCGCGATGTTGGCGCCGTCGAGGCGATAGACTTCGGCGCCGAAGCTCTCGGCGCACACGCGGATGCGCTCGGCCACGTCCTGCATCATGCGGTCGCCGAAGGCATGGCCGAAGCCGCCGACCACGCGCTCGAAACGGTCGATGGTGCCCAGCACCACGGTGTGCGCATGCGCCGGCAACTGGCGCAGGCGGCGTTCGAACGAGCGCCGGTGGGCGAGGCCGGTGAGCGGATCGTGATCGGCCTGGTGCGCCAGCTGCGACTCAGTGCGCAGGCGCGCGCGGATGTGATAGATCATGAAGCCGGCAGTCAGCACCGCGAGCAGGTCGAACAGATGCACCAGGCGCGTGATGCGCATGACGTCGTTGGCGGTGCCCATCATCTGTGCGCTGGCGCTGTTGTCTGCCAGGCTGGCGCCGTCCGGCGCGTGGTCTGCGGCGATCTGCTCGGTACGCTGGCGGATGTCGCCGACGGTGCGCTCCATCACCACCGACAAGGCGATGCTGGCGCCGATCACCAGCAGCAGCAGCGCGTAAATCGACCAGCGTGAATGGCGTCGCAGGAATTGCCATGGCAGTCCTGCGGCGGCCGCCTGCAAGCGGCGACCGGGCAGGCGTCGCGGCGCCAGAGGAGTGGATGGGAAACTGCGCGCCTGGACGTCGAAAGTCATGATGGATCCTCGTCATGTTGCCGATCCGGCGTCATGGCACCTGTAGCCAATGCACGTTCTATGCAACTGACCAGTTCGCCGGCGTTGAAGGGTTTGCTGAAAAATCCGCTGGCGCCGGCCGCCATGGCGCGCCGGCGGATGCTTTCCTCGGGGAAGGCAGTGATGAAAATCAGCGGCAGCCGGCAGCCGCCGGCCAGCAGCTGGTCCTGCATGTCGAGGCCGCTCATGCCGCCCATCTGGACGTCGGTGATGACGCAGTCGACGATGTCGAAGCCGCGCTGCTGCAGGAATTCCTCCGCCGAGGCGAACGCCTGCGCTCGCATGCCGAGCGAGCGCACCAGGCGCGAAACGGCGGTGCGCACGAAGGGATCGTCATCCACTATGCCGATAGTACGTAGGTTTGGTGTCGTCAATTGATGCATCCGGTTGCATGGACGGAGCTGAAGAAGTCCATCGCTTGCAGCCAGAATAGAGGGTTTGCCGGAACGGCGGAATCATACGATGGTATGAGGTCCGGAAAGCCGCTTCCACCATGGTTTTGCGGCGATCAGGCCAGGTCAGGCCGACAGCCCCAGCGCCTGCGCCATCTTCACCAGATCGGCGAAGCTCTTCGCCTGCATTTTCTTCATCGCATTGCCGCGATGGATCTTGACCGTGATTTCGCTGGTGCCGAGCTGGCCGGCGATCTGCTTGTTCATCAGGCCGGACGCGGCCAGGCCCATGATTTCACGTTCGCGTGCGGTCAGCGTGGCGAAGCGGGCGCGCAGCCCGGCGCTACTCTCGTCTTCGGCCAGGCTGACGCGGTGGCGTTCGATGGCATGGTTGACGGCATCGAGCAGGTCCTGCTCGCGGAAAGGCTTGGACAGGAAGTCGACGGCGCCGGCCTTCATCGCCTTCACGCTCATCGGAATGTCGCCGTGACCGGTCATGAAGATGATCGGCAGGGCGTTGCCGCTGCGTTGCAGTTCCATCTGGAAATCGAGGCCGTTGACGCCTTGCAGGCGGACGTCGAGCACCAGGCAGGCCGGCCCGGGATGAGGCTTGCGTTGCAGGAAATCGGCCGCAGAAGAAAAGGTTTCAGCCTGCAGGCCGGACGAGCGCAGCAGGTTGCTGACCGCCTTGCAGATCGAGGCGTCGTCGTCGACCACGAACACCATGGCGCTGTCGGCAAGCGTATCGGAGGTAGTCAGGGCGGTCATGGCGATCAAGAAAAAAATGTAATCAGATGGATGGCAGCGAAAATTGCAGCGCCGCGCCGTGGTCGACGCCGTCGATCACCCGGATGCGGCCGCCGTGCGATTCGATGATGGAGCGGCAGATCGGCAGGCCCATGCCCATGCCTTCGGCCTTGGTCGAGAAGAACGGATCGAACAGCTTGTCGCGGTGCGCCGGCGCGATGCCATGGCCGCAGTCGAGCACCGTCACGGCGACGCGGTCGTCGCCCGCCAGCGAGGTTTCCAGCACCAGTGCGCGCTGCGGCGCTGGAATGTCTTCCATGGCCTGCATGCCGTTCATCATGAGATTGATGATGACCTGTTGCAGCTGCACGCGGTCAGCGTGCACCAGCGGCAGGCCATGGGTCAGGCGCTGCGTCAGGCGCACGTCGTGGCGCGCCAGTTCGCGCTGCACCAGCGCCGCGCTTTCCTCGACGATGGCGTTGATCGCCAGCGGTGCATAGCTCGGTTCGCTCTTGCGCGACAGCAGCCGCACGCGGCGGATTACTTCGCTGGCGCGGGTGGCGTCTTCCAGCATGCCGACCACCGAGGCGCGCACTTCCTGGAGTTCCGGCCGGGGCCGGTCGATCCAGCGCAGGCAGGCTTCGCCGTTGGCGTTGATGGCGGCCAGCGGTTGATTGACTTCATGTGCGATCGAGGCCGCCAGTTCGCCCAGCATGGTCACGCGCGTGACGTGGGTCAGTTGTCCCTGCGCGCGGCTGAGCGCTTCTTCGCGCAGCAGCAGGCGGCTGGTGGCGGCCTGGCCCTTGAGTGCGAGGAAAGTGGTGACGGCGATGGCGACGATGCTCACCAGCATGCGCGCGAAGGACCCGCCGACAATGGCGAAACCGTAGGAAATCACATAGGCCGCCACCGTCAGCAGCATGCAGCCGGCCATCACCACCAGCGTGCCGCGACGCGGCCAGGCGGTCACGGCGATCAGCATGACGGCGACGTACAGCACGGCGATGGCGATGTCGAGCGGCGTCAGCGCGTCGACCAGGAAGATCGCCAGTGCGAGCACACCGGCCATCAGCTGCAGCAGCGACATACGTTCCGGTTCCGACATGAGGGAAACTCTCTTGGATTTATTGTTGTCCGCGCGCTTGCGGATGCGTCGCTGCTGCCGGCAAAACGCATCCGGAGCCTGCAGGCGGTCGTGATTGCGGGCCAGTATAAGGCAAGCAATTCGCCCGCGATAGATGGCCTACACCAAAGTATAGGTGGGTGGAAGCCGGATTGGAGCGAGGGTGTTTTGGGACGCTGCGGCCAGCGCGCGCGGAGGTGCATCCGTCACGCGCCGCAGCCGCTTGTGTTGCCTTTGCCGGTGTCGCAGCGTGCGCAGCGCAGCCGGCGATTTCCACTACGGATTAATGACCGGCATCAGGCGCCGGCGTACGTGGCGTCGTCGTGCATGTTCTGCGCGTGCTGCAACTCCTGGCGCACGTCCTGGCGGCTCAGGTGCGACGACGCTTGCGTGGCGGCGGGATAGTTGTCGCCGTCCGCGATCTGGCCTTGCTGCTCGGCCTGGATCAGTTCCTGTTTGACTTCGGCGCGGCTGACGCTGGAAACGAATGGCTGGTCGACCGGATAAGGGGCTTCGGCGTAGGCGCCGGCAGCGGCAGTGAGGGTCAGGGCGGCGAAGACGAGGGATAATTTACGCATGGTGTGTTCTCCAAAAAGTCAGACGACGACCGCAGTCAGCCATGCAGACTGCAGGGCTAGAGGGGGTAATGTGAAGGGGGGCTGCGGTCATCGTGGAACACATTTTGCGCCGCGCTGTCGGACAGAAGCATGACGAACATATGACAATCCGGTCATGCGGGAGTCAGGTTTTTCTCAGCATGTGTTCAGCTTGAGGATGCTGTGCAAAATCGCGCCATCGGTCGCAGTTGCCCATGCGGCGTACGATATCCGCGACATGGCGGTGTACCATGAGTTGGCAGTGTTGCAAGTCAACGTGTCAGCCTCGGAGGGCGGACATCCAAAAAGGGGGAGTCAACGATGATGGAATTGTTTTATCGGATCAAGCGATCTCATAGTGCTTATCGGGCAGTCTTGCTGCCGCTCTTGTTCGTTGCCGCCGCCCATGCGCCGCACGTCGCGCGCGCCGCCGAGCCAAGCTGCGATTGCCAGCAGAGCGTTGGCGCCTGCTCGGCCTCGATCGCGGTCAAGCCGGTGGAGGCGACCACGCTCGGTTCGTATGCGTCGGAGCTGCGCTTCACATCGTCCGCGCCGGCTTGTTCGAAGGTCAACTATTACGTCGACGGCACGCCGTATTTCAACGTGCTGGTCAATGGCAACACCGGCGCCGACACCATCTGGGGCCAGAAGCAGATCAGCCGCGCCAACATCACCGAGATCAGTTGCCAGGTCTGCAAGCAAGTCGCGATGACGTCGACGCCGGTCGAAAAGAAACCCGAGAACCCCGAGCTGAAGCCGACGCAGTTTGACGGCCAGTGGGCCGGCGCCGGCAACAATTCCTTCGGCTCGGCGCAGCGCTGGACCTTGAGCTTCGCCACCACGGCAGCCGGCAAGGCCGCCATCACCGGCACCATGGAAGGCAACTTCCCGACCGTGCCGATCAGCGCCAGCGGCACCGTCAGCGGCAGCACGCTGAGCTGGCTCGACCAGCAGACCACGTGTACGGCCAAGCTGCTGACGGACGTCTCGCTGGCCTTCGAATGCCACGGCCAGGGTTCGGTGCAGATGGTGATGCGGCGGCAGTGAATCGCATGAACGGGCAGGGCGGTCGCGTCCGCACATTTTTCTTCATCGCGCTGTGTCTCTTGCTCAGCGTGCTGACTACGCTGGCCGGCGTGTGGGCCGGCTTCGCCCTGTGGTACCAGTTGCAGGCGCCGGCGCAGATCCGGACGGTCGCGGTCGTTGCACTTGCGCTGGCCGTGCTGACGGCGCTGAACGGCCTGTGGCGACGGCGCTGGCGGCCGCTGCTCGGGTTTGCCGTGCTGTTCGCCGGGATGCTGGGCTGGTGGAGTACGCTCAAGCCTTCGCATGACCGCGTCTGGGCCGATGATGTTGCGCGCCTTTTGCATATCGACATCGACGGCAACCACGCGCGCCTGACCAACGTGCGCAACTTCGACTGGCGCAGCGAGACCGATTACACCGTGCGCTGGGAAACCCGCGACTACGATCTTGATCACCTGGTCACGGCCGACCTGGTGCTGTCCTACTGGATGGGACCGGCGATTGCGCACACGCTGGTGTCCTTCGGCTTTGACGACGGCCGCTACCTGACGTTTTCGGTGGAGATCCGCAAGGAAAAGGGTGAGAGTTTTTCGGCCCTGGGCGGTTTCTTCCGCAAGTTCGAAACCGTGCTGGTGGCCAGCGAAGAGCGCGACATCGTGCGCGTGCGCAGCAATGTGCGTGGCGAGGACGTGTACTTCTATCGCTTGCAGGTCGAACCTGCAACGCTGCGCAAATTGTTTGTCGGTTACGCCGGCGAAGCCGCCAAGCTCGAACGTGAACCGGCCTTCTACAACACCCTGACCAGCAATTGCACCACCATCGTGTTCGACCTGGCGCGCGCGATCAATCCGCAATTGCCGTTCGACTATCGCCTGCTGGCATCAGGTTATCTGGCTGAATATGCCTACGACGTCGGCGGCCTGACGCCGGGATTCGACTTCGCCACGCTGCATGCGCGCGGTCGCATCACCGAGCGTGCGCTGGCGGCGGGGAACGATGCGCGCTTTTCGGAATTGATCCGGGTTGGTATTCCTGGCATTCCACCCGCAAAAAATAATTAACGAGCCGGCCAGCGCGCCGCGCTGCCCACTGCCGCCGGCATCGCCTCGCGCATGGTGTCGATGAAGTAGCGCAGCCGCGCCGGATAGAAGCGCGCATACGGATAAATGATCGACACCGGCAGCGGCACGGCTTCCCACTCGGGCAAGAGCGGCACCAGCCGGCCGTGCTCCATGTGTTCCGCCAGCAGCCAGGCCGAACCGAGGATCAGGCCGACGCCTTCCACCGCCGCATTGGTCAGCGCATACAGGCTGTCGGAACTGAGGCGGGGCTGGAAAGCCACCTCGGCGACTTCGCCGGTGACGGTGTTTTTCAGCGTGACGTCGCGCCGGTAGAACTGCGGG
>Ga0068852_100000178_pt1 | contig 43191 bp, 37 predicted proteins | sample KBSCornC22_FD_66594 | JGI IMG/M metagenome (GOLD analysis project Ga0068852, IMG submission 66594) | Corn rhizosphere microbial communities from Kellogg Biological Station, Michigan, USA - KBS Corn C2-2 | ecosystem: Host-associated > Plants > Roots > Rhizosphere > Soil ... | reverse complement strand
CTATCCTCCAGTTTTATAGGGCCGGTATTTTGAGCTATATCATTGATGCCTGCAAGGATAACCACAATTGCGGGTTTCAGGTTAATCACGTCCTCCCGGAAACGTACCAGCATTTGCGGCGTGGTCTGTCCGCTGATACCTCTGTTAACATAGCTGTTGAAATAAGCAGGGTCATTTGCTTTCCAGAATTCAGTGATGGAATTCCCCATAAATACAACGCGGTTTTCGCCTGGCGACGGTGGTGGTAATTTGCTGTTCTCGTCCTGGTATTTTCTTATGTTGGGCCAATCGTTATGAAAGCTGTATTCGGGGTCCTGCCATTTTTTGGCATCATCAGGAGTCATATTGGTAGTTTGTTGTGCCTGGACAGTAAATGTGGTAAATATTAACACCGCAGTAATTAGTTTTTGAATCATAATAGATGGTATGCTTATAATGCAATAATAACTTTTTTAGAGTTTATTAGATGGCTTTTTTGCTTTTGTAACAAGTTTGTGCAGCAATTAAACCATTTATTTACTATATTGTCTGTAGGGTGACTTTCCTGTTAGCCTGGCTTTTTATACAGGGAATTATTGTTAATCTGAAATATCTGTTGTTATGGCCTTACCCCACCAAAAACAATCTCTCGGATCTTTGCATAAACCTTTTGGTTTACTGGCTTTGCTTGCACTAATAACTTTGCAATCGTGCAAACACGAAAAGAAAGTTTACAAAAGCGAATGTGACATTGATAAAAACTTTAAAACTATCAACTTTAAACAGTTGATGGACAGCCTGGAGGATTATAATCGGCAATACATAGAAATTTCTGGTAAATACGAAGAAGACAAGGGCATATCTGCATTGGTTAGCGACAGTCTTTTTACTGACCCTTCAAATGTGAACGCCTTATGGGTTGACTTCAGCCAGGATTGCCCGCTTTATTTATCCGGAACCCATCAGGGATTGTTCGAATATAACGACGGTCAGTTTACTCAGATAAACAACAAGAAAGTGACCATCAGGGGTGTGATTGTTTTACGCAACAAGAGTAAACGTGATCGATATAAAGCTACCATTGAGCGGGTGAGCTTGGTAAAGCTTTAATTAATTCACTTCGAGCACCAGGCCGTCATAAGCCAGGGTGATGTTCTTAGGGAGTAAACCAAGTATTGATTCATGCCTGCCCAGGCGGTGACTGATATGTGTAAAATAGGTTTTTTCAGCACCAATCTCCTTGGCAAAAGCGATAGCTTCTACAAAGGTAAAGTGCGAAATATGCTTTTCTATTTGCAATGCGTTGATCACTAAGGTTTTAGTGCCTTTTATCTTTTGCTTTTCGTGATCTGATATCGTTTTTGCATCCGTAATGTAAGTAAAATCGCCTACGCGGAAACCCAATATTGGCAGTTTGTAATGCATCACCTCAATCGGAATGAACTTTACATCATGTACTAAAAATGGTTTCAGGTTGATGGTATGCAGGTTGATCTCGGGGATACCCGGATACTTCATTTCGTGAAAAATATAGGAGAATTCTCTTTTCAGAGCTTCCTGCACGCGCTCGGTGGCATACACATCAATAGCGGCTTCCTGACGATAATTAAATGCCCGGATATCGTCCATGCCGGCTATGTGGTCCTTGTGCTCATGCGTGAACACAATAGCATCCAAATGCTTTACTTTTGCCCGCAGCATCTGGTAACGAAAGTCAGGGCCGGAGTCGATCACAATTACTTTGCCTTCAGTCTCGATAAGTATAGAGGATCGGAGACGCTTGTCGCGTTGATCAGGCGATGTACATACCTCGCAGTTGCATGCTATAACAGGTACACCCTGTGAAGTTCCGGTTCCTAAAAAAGTAATGGTCACAGTTGTAGCCTGGTTTGTTTTATTTGTTGTAATAATGCTGTTTGCTTATCGTCCAGCAGGTTAAGATCGATATCGAGCTCGCGTATCAACTCAGTCAGCGCATGTATCTTGCTTTCGAGGTTCGAGAATTTATTTACTACAATAACTTTACTGCTCAGCAGCATACAAGCGCCGGTTTTAAAGTTCCCTTTCTCATACCGTACCCTATATCCGGCCGATTTAAGCAGCAATTCCAGTTTTTCAAGGGTATGGGTGGTAAGCGTTAGCATCAGTCCCAAAAATAGTAAGAATAGATTTTATTTACGATTTTAGAATTACGAATTACGATTTTTTGACAGAGGATTTAATAAGATAAGTTCAGGATTCGGAGCCTGAATTTTAGGATTTAGAATTCCTCTCCTCTGCCTTCACCAATGATTTCTCATATACCTTACTCATCTTTCCCATTACAAATTTCTTGGGCAAAAATTTCAGGAAAAATCCGCCAACACGGTTCATTAAGCCTGGTACATGGACCGGCTTACGGTTACGAAAAGCATCGATTCCTTCTTTGGCCGCTTGTTTCACCGGCATCAACCAGCCTTGCAGATCGTGGAAATTATCGCCTGCGGTCATCTCAGTCACAATGCCACCGGGTGCATAAACCGAAAGGGAAAATTGCTTGTTTTTGATCTCATGTATAAGAGCGGTAGCAAAGCTGAGTATAAATGATTTGGTGCCTGAGTAAGCTGATTGATAGGGAACCGGGAAAATCGCTGCCATGCTTGAAACGATCAATACTCCGCCTTCTTTGCCTGTAGATTCAAAATGAGATACCAGCCTATTTGTAAAACGTACCACACTTACTACGTTGGTTTGCAGCATAGTTTGAAACTGTTCCCACGATAGCTCTGAATGCTTGCCGAAATAAGTGATCCCTGCATTTAAAATGGCGGCGTATAATTGACCATCGGACAAAAGCTGGTCTATTGCGTGGTCAACATCGTGCAGTTTGGACAGATCCGCAACAATGATTTTTACGCTTACCCTGGCTTCACTTTCCAGTTCTGCTTTTAGTTGCTCAAGCTTATCCTTTCGCCTTGCCAGCAGGATAAGATTGGCACCGTGCTGAAAGGCCAGTTGCCTAGCCATTTCCTCACCTAAACCCGATGAAGCACCAGTAACCAGCACCCACTTATTTTTAAATTGCAGTTTGCTCATGATGATGGGGTAAAGCTAATAATATTGTCGAAACCTGAATTACACGAATTAAGGAATTGGCAGAATTAATCTCAAAGCCTATATTTATTCAACCCTTTATAAATCTGAAATGAAAAAGCTCCTTTTAACCGCGTTGTTTACAGGTATTATCATTTATTCTTTTGCTCAAACCAAAACCTATGCTGAAAAGCTTGGTTGGCCCAAAGGCGCTAAGGTGCTGATATTGCATGTGGATGATGCAGGCATGTCCCACGACTCAGATGAAGGCGTTGAGAAAGCTACAGGACAGGGTGTTGCAACTTCGACCAGCGTAATGATGCCTTGTCCATGGGTGCCTGAAATTGTGAAGTACATCAAAGACCACCTCAGTATGGATGCGGGGCTGCACCTTACGTTAACATCGGAATGGAATGTATATAGGTGGGGGCCGCTATCGGATAGGAGCAAGGTGCCGGGATTGATAGATAAGCAAGGGTATTTTTACCAGACTGTTGGCGCGGTTTATTTTAGTGCGAAGCCTGATGAAATAGATATGGAGATACGGGCTCAACTGGATAAAGCGTTGGCTATGGGTTTTAAACCCACACACCTCGATTCGCACATGGGGACGCTATTTGCAAAAGATGCCTTCCTTGAAAAGTATCTGAAACTAGGGATAGAAAAGCAAATACCGGTTATGTTTCCCGGAGGCGATGATCTGTTCTACCGTGCTGAAGCGAAAGCTGTTGTTATTGCAGGTATGAAAAAAGCAGGGACTTATACCGAAGGAATGCAGATACCTGAACCTGCCGAACTAGCGAAAGCAAAAGATATTGGTACTATGCTTTGGAAAAATGGATTGCCTGTGCTGGACGATTTGCACAATTCCAGCTATGATTGGGTGATGCCTGATATTGAACACAAAAGTGATGCAGAGATACAGAAATGGTACACCGATCATTACATCGAAAGTATAGGCAGACTGAGTCCCGGCCTGACGATGGTTATCATGCATTGTACCGATCCTACAACTGCATTTAAATACATCTGCAATGAGGGCCAGAAACGTAAAGGCGACCTGATGGCCATGCTCGACCCACGCCTGAAGGAGTTCTTAACTAAAAGCGGTTACATCCTGACTACCTGGAGAGAGGTAATGGAGAGAAGAGTAAAAGTTGGTAATGCAGAATAACGTCTGAATCAGAATTTGCTGAATTATGTAAACGGTGCAGCCTTCTTGAACACCATTGAAAACAAACAATAGGTTAAAAACACTGATTCAGACAATAAACTATTTTATCCCGTACACCACCACCTTGTTCGAAAATGTAGCCAGGTAAACGTGCCCATTGGCAATAGTAGGCGCAGAAAATTTGGCGTAACTGCCGGGCATGTCAGATGCTGTTTGACTGCTGTTCCAAAGCTCTTTGGTTACATCGCTCGCATCAAATGCCCTTAGTATACCAGGACCCACAGAATGCTCAGCATCTGTATTAGCTGAGTACGAAGCCCATACAATGCCCGAGCCTGCGGTTGCACCGTTTGAAGATACCGATATCATGGCACCATTTTGCCCCTGCGGACCGCTCATGCCTATTGCCTCGTTTGTTATATTAAAAGTATTGCTGCCTCTGTCGAACGGAAAAGCGCGTATCTGGTCATTTTCGGGCCAGATATAAACAAACTCACCGTTTGATATTTTGCCATAAGCCGGCTGGCAATGCATGTTGGAGTTTGAGCTTAGGGTGATAATTTGTTGCACCTGGTTAGATGAAGCAGTAAAGCCACCCATGTTGTTTTTGTTGAGCAAATAGATGTTGCCATCCTTGCAACTGGTAAAATAATAGTTCGAATTCGGGATCAGGAACGAACCCATGCAGCCATAATCAAGATCGTTATCTTCCAAAAACTGGAAATTGTATGGTGTGAAATAAGAGTTGATCGTTAGCGTTGAACCTGAAGGAGTAAGTTTCAAAGCACTTTCTCCGCGATTGGTAAGCACTGTAGGATCACCGTTTGCGCCCACAGTACCATTGCCTACCACAATATATAAACTGCCTTGTGCATCCGAAGCCATACCCATCCCGCTTTCCCATATGCCGCCGTCTGCTCCATCAGGCGTGTCATTATATACGATCTGTTGTTGTAGTGAAATGGCATTGTAACCCAATATCCAGCCATGATATGGACCCCAATCGCAATGAGATGAAAAGGTAACATAGACAATGCCGTTAACCAAAGTAAGTGCAGCACGTTGATTTTGACGCTGGGCATCAAAAGTTATCACGTTATTTACATTACCATCGCCACTACCATTATAAGTAGCAGTAATTTGTACCGGACTGCCGGAACGCTCGCTGCCGTCCGTCAGGCTCACCGCATGTAGGTGTTGTACATAAGTAGCGCCATTGGTGCTTCTGGCAACAAAATAAAGTGTTTGCGAAACTGAATCGATAACAGGAGTGCCGACAATGCCGATATCACCGCTAAAGTCCTGGTATTGACCTCCGCAAGCGCCTGTCATATCGGTATTTTTTGGTGGCCGCATGCCTGCTACCGTATAGTTTTTCTTCCAGAACAACCGGCCGCTATCACCATCATATGCAAAAATAGAGTTGTTTACCGTTGCGATAAAAGCCGCATTGTGTGTGCCGGAGGCTATACTGAGGTTACCTACTATTAAAGGCTGCGAATACACCTGATCATCCACAGCAAGCTCAAACAATTTCCCAAAATGCGTTGAATGGACATTATTGGTAGTCAGCTTTTTTTCCTGGTCATTCAGGCCCGAGCGGCTATTGTTGTTATGCTGTGTAAATACGGATATATGCTGATCATTCGGAACATCCGGAATTACAGGGGTTACTGGTTTGGTATTCTCTTTCTTCTTGCAGCCTAAACTAAAAAGCACAAGAAGGATAAGAACAAGTTTGCGATTGTTCATGAGGTTTGTTATAATTGGTTTAGCTAATTTAGCACTTTCGTCGGTATTTATGATCCTATCCATCAATAGAATAGGGGGAAACTCTAACTTTGATGTATGGAAGTCACAAAGGAGTTGATATTCGAATTTATCAATCAGCAAAAATTGGCTGTAGTGTCAACTATTAACCCGAAAAATAACCCTGAAGCCGCGGTTGTAGGAATTGCAATTTCAGTAAATCTTGAGATCATTTTTGATACAGTCAAAACATCTCGCAAATACTTGAATATCCTGCATAAACCTGATGTAGCCTTAGCAATTGGCTGGAACGATGAAATCACTGTTCAATATGAAGGGATAGCGGAAGTTTTACGAAATGACAACGAAGCGGACAATCTAAGAGAAGTATATTTCAGGGCTTTTTCCGACGGGAGAGAGCGTGCCGAAACATGGCCCGGACTTGTTCATATAAAAGTAACGCCCAAATGGGTTCGATATAGCAATTTTAAGGAGCCTCAGATAATAGAAGAGTTGGCTTTTTAGACTGCCATCACAATTCACGCTCGGTTGTAACGTTTAATGTGTTCATGACGTATTCCTAATAAATGATTGTTTGATTATCTTGGACGAATAAATAAAACTGACTATGAAAAATATTTACAAAGTATCATTTATTGCCCTTATTAGCGTTGTGCTGTTTTCCTGCAGCAAATCAGATGTTACGCCTAATGTAATACCAAGAGCAGATACCAGCTCAACCCTGATCGGCGATACCAGGCTGGTTGGAAATTGGGCTATTGTAACAGACTCAGTGTTTTATAACAATAGCAGCTCTGTATATCATGGAGTTGCCGGCGACCATTATAAATTCACTAAGTATGGTAACCTGTATATTTCACAACAAAACAAAACTTTTATCGATACAGCCATCTATGCAGTTACTACTGTCCAGGTAGGGTGGATCAATACCTATATTGAGTCGAATGGGTTAATTACGACGCTTCATACCGTCACACCGCCTCTGAACATAGTAAAACTTGATACGGCCAGTCTCATACTGTCACAGACCGTACAAGCATCGGCTGGCCAGCATTTTGAGCAGATCACTTTCAAGAAGAGCAAGTAGTAAACAAAACGTATTCCAAAAAGATTAGTTTAGTTATCTTGGATGAATAAATACACCCTATTATGAACATTATTTACAAAGCATTACTGATTTTCCTTATTGGTTCTATACTGTTTTCTTGCGGTAAATCAGCTGTTACTCCGACTACCACCTACACTCATGCCGACACCAGCACTACTTTGATTGGCGATACCAGGCTGGTCGGCAATTGGGCAATCGTAAAGGATTCTGTATCTTATAACGGTAATTCTACGGTATATCATGGAGTTGCAGGCGATTACTATAAATTCACCAAATATGGTAACCTGTATATTAGTGAAGGAGCTAACTTTATAGATACGGCTATTTATGGCGTATCCAGTACCCAGGTAGCCTGGATTAATTTGTATCTTAAAGTGTCCGGAGTTGTTTCAACAGTCAAAACACAAATCCCGCCGCTTTCAATTGATAAACTTGATACTGCAAATCTGGTTCTTTCTCAAAGCCAGGAAGCTTCGGATGGATTGCATTTCGAGCAGACCACATTTAAGAAGAGTAAGTAAGCTATTGAATAGTTCCGGTTGGGTTGCCTGATTCTTTTATTATTTCAGCATTAAATCCATCAAGAACATCTTTAAGCGTTTCTATCTCGGGTAGATTTAATCGCTGGGCATATAATTTGGATGCGTGTAAAGCTAATTCTGCTAATAGGAAACCGAAGTCCTTGGCATCTCCATTAAGTTCTGAATGAATTGTAACATGTTGTTTTCCTAATGCAGCCCAAACTCAAAGGATTTCGAAAGAATCATTGTCTTCAATTGCGGCAGGTGGTATTTGTAATTCTGTCATGTGAATAAGGTCTTAAAATCTCAAGCTTATCTCAGGTCCACAAGCTCTGCCCCCGGATAATTCTTTTTATCAAACGTAAAGGTACTTTCGGATACCTTTACATTTGGTGTAAAAGTGCGGATAACGTAATTGTAGCGACTGCCGTTTTTGTCGAATATCATCGCGCTTAATATTTGTTTCTTTACTTTATCTATCGACAGGCGTATTTTAAAGAAAGGCTTTTTCTCATCTTCCGGGGTCAGGTCAATCACCTGGCATAGCTTGCCGTCAACTTTAGCGTCTCCATTGTAAACGTACTTATAGCCTTTTTCGTAAATGGTAAATATCTGCGCCGGGTTCAGGCTTTCGTTGCTGTTATCAACGTCAGTTAGCTCCACTTCCTTATTTTTTTTAACGTAGGTCCACTGACTTTTACCATCGCTGATGATCTCTTCATCTATCGCCTGCTTTTCTTCGGGATTATAGATAGTCACTTTGTATTTATTCGCTTTTGAACGGGATATCATAGTGCCAGCCTGAACGTCCTTTGTGCCTGCTTGCTGGTTCTCGTAAGTAAAACTGAAGTCCGTCTTTATAACATCATAGGCACGGTATTTCTTACTAACCTGGTTAAGAATTTTCTTGGCATCAGCATCTTTTTGAGCGTATGCGTAGTTGAGGGTTAGCCCGGTCAGCAGAAGATATAACAGTAGTCTTTTCATAGATAGTTTATTCTTATTCCACACTACTAAGATGGTGGAATAAGCAACAGGTTTAATTTTAAATAGTTTTTGACAAACTTTCCAAATGTCTTTCCAGGCTGTACTCATCGCTGAAAAGCACATCGCGGGCTTTGCTGCCTTCAAATGGGCCTACAATACCAGCGGCCTCTAATTGGTCGATGATTCGTCCTGCGCGGTTATAGCCTAGTTTTAGCTTACGTTGGATCAAGGAGGTTGAACCCTGCTGATGCATCACGATCAGCCGTGCAGCTTCTTCAAACATTGGGTCGCGGTCGGCAGGGTCGAACTCTTTAGCGCTGCTGCCACTTTCACCTTCGCCAAAATATTCAGGTAACAGCAGGGCAGTAGGATAGCCCTTTTGGTTGCCGATATAATCGGATATCTTTTCTACTTCAGGCGTGTCTACGAAGGCGCATTGTAAACGAATCAGGTCGCTGCCTGTAGATAACAGCATATCCCCGCGGCCAATCAACTGGTCTGCGCCGCCTGCATCCAGGATGGTACGCGAGTCGATCTTTGACAAAACGCGGAAAGCCAGTCGCGACGGAAAGTTAGCCTTAATGGTACCTGTAATGATATTTACAGAAGGGCGTTGCGTAGCAATCACTAAATGGATGCCCACCGCACGTGCCAGCTGTGCTAAACGGGCAATCGGCATTTCAACCTCTTTGCCAGCGGTCATCATCAGGTCGGCAAACTCATCCACAACCAGTACAATGAATGGTAGATAACGATGCTTCTCCGGATCGCTTATTTTGCGGTTGATGAATTTCTGGTTGTATTCTTTCAGGTTACGTACCCCAGCATCCTTTAGCAGGTCATAGCGCTGATCCATCTCAATGCAAAGCGAGTTGAGCGTGTTTACCACTTTCTTGGTATCCGTAATGATAGCATCGGATTCATCTGGAAGTTTTGCCAGGAAATGCCTTTCTATCTTACGGAACAGCGTCAACTCCACTTTTTTCGGGTCGACCAAAACGAATTTTAATTCCGCAGGGTGGCGTTTATAAAGTAAAGACACCAATATGGCATTAATCCCCACCGATTTACCCTGACCTGTAGCGCCGGCAACGAGCAAGTGCGGCATTTTGGCTAAGTCGGCTATAAACACCTCGTTGGAGATAGTTTTACCAAGGGCGATAGGCAAATCCATTGTCGTATTCTGGAACTTTTCGGTAGATAATATTGACCGCATCGAAACCATTTCAGGATTCTGATTAGGTACCTCGATACCGATAGTACCTTTGCCCGGCATTGGAGCGATTATACGGATGCCTAAAGCCGCTAAGCTAAGCGCGATATCATCTTCCAGGTTCTTGATCTTAGAGATACGCACGCCCGGCGCAGGGATGATCTCATACAAAGTAACAGTCGGGCCAATGGTCGCCTTTATCTTGTCGATCTCGATATTGTAATGGTTCAGCGTCTCAACGATCTTGTTCTTGTTGGCTTCCAGCTCTTCCGAGTTAACGGTAATTTTGTTTGAACCATAATTTTCAAGTAGATCAAGAGTCGGCAGTTTGTAGGATGCCAGTTCCAACTTATGATCATAGATACCAAATTGTGATACAAGGTCTTTTGCTTTATCGTCATCGGCCTGCTCAATGTTCAGCACATTGGTTGGCCGGGCGGTATCGATGGTTAATGGTATCTCATCCTCAAATTCAGGCTCGTGGCTGGCTGATGGCTCTGGTTTTAGCACCATTGGCTCATGAAAAACCGGGGTTTCTAAAACAGGCTCACTAACTTTTTCGTTGTCTTTTACACGATTGCCATTTTTAGGCCATTCAACAGGACGGGACAGGTAATCTTCCTCACGTTCATAGGCTTCAGGAACAACTTGATCTACCACGTCTTCGTTAAGCTCTTTTTTCTTACGTGCCGGGATTTTAAAGTCGATGTTATAAGCGATGATCAGCACGGTCAGCGCAGCAAATACTAAAATGCCTGCGGTGCCGGCCTGACCCACCTGGGCATCCATTAAACGGTTGGTCCAGAAGCCGAAGTTACCTTCAAGGAAATGCGGAACATCACTAAAAAAGGCATGGAAAAAGCCTAAAGCGACTGAAGTAAATATGAGCAGGAACAGCGAATAACCTATGGTTTTAGCCATTGGATACAAGCGCACTTTGAAAAGCAGGCGGTAGCCAACAATAAAAAAGACAAAAACAAAAATGAATGAGGCAACACCAAACCACTGAAAAATGAACTGGTTTGATAGCAATGCCCCGAATTTGCCGAGCCAGTTTTCGACAACCGGGTTTTTAAGGCCATTATCGAGCAATTCCTGCTGGGTTTTAAACAGGTTATGCCAGCCGCCATTAGCGGGCGATACATAGCTTTGATCTTCCTGCCAGGTAAACAGGTAGGAGGTAAAAGCAATCAGGAAAAATACCGAAAGTATAAGAAGAAATAGCCCTGCTATTTTTGCATAGCGACCATCATTCAGTGTAAAAGGAGGGGTTCTTTCCTGCTTTTGCCTGGCTGATTTTTCACTTTTTTGCGAAGACCGGTCCGATTTATTATCGTCCTTTATTGTATTTGTTTTAAACTGATTCCCTTTGATCGGCATCCTTACATTGCACGTTAAAACGCAAAGGTAAAGTTAAAAGATTAAACCAATATCAGGCATTGATTTTAAATTTTATTGCCCTTTTAAACGCTTCTGGTAGCACATTTACAGCAAAAGTTGTTAACTTTTGTCAAGTTATTAACAACGGTTGCTTTTACTTGGATTTTTAGTAATATTGAGACATGAGCATTGAGAAACTGGAAGAATATATTGCAGCAGGCGACCTTGCAGGCATTAATGACATGCTCATGCAAGACCCTTCGCTGGCCACTACAACCACTTCAGCCAATGTCTCACCTCTCATGCTGTCCTGCTATTATAAAAAACCGACGGTAACTGAATTATTGCTGAAACATGTCAGCGAAATCAACCTGTTTGAGGCATCTGCAGCTGGTAAGTTTGATGTAGTTGCCCATATCCTTTACTCACATGCCGATGCGGTAAATGATCATGCTCCCGACGGCTTTACCCCGCTAGGGTTAGCCTGTTATTTCGGTCAGTTTGAAGTGGCCCGTTATTTGGTGCTTAAAGGTGCAGATGTGAATTTGCCATCAAACAATGGGTTTCAGGTATATCCGATCCACTCCGCGGCAGCCGGAAACTATACCGATATTGCTCGTATGCTGGTTGAAAATGGTGCTACGATAAATGTAAAGCAACAGGCAGGTGCTACGCCGTTACATACAGCAGCTCAAAACGGAAACCTTGAATTGTTGATCCTTTTCCTCGAAAATGGCGCCGAAACCAACGTGCGTATGGAAGGCGGCAAACTTCCTGCCGACTTGGCCAGAGAAAAAGGCTTTGCTGAGATATCGGATATATTGAGCTAAAAGCTTCCTTTATTTTCTGTCATCCTATTGTCATCGCAAAATTTACTAATATTGCGTACTTTTATTAGTAAATAAATCACAATGACCGGCGAGGATATTGTTAGTTTGGGCGATAAGCATGTAGGCGAACCGTATGCTTTGGGCGCTTTGGTGCCCAAAGATAACGCTGATTATAAGGGCCCCTGGGATAGCGCTGACTTTGTGTCGTGGATTTATTACCATGCTACCGGTATATTATACGGTTGCGACGCGGTGGATGAGCATTGTGATTTCTGGGACCGCGACGCCAATAAAAAAGGCCAGATTGTTACCATCGAGGAAGCGAAATCTACCCCCGGTGCGGTCATATTGCGATTGGCAGGAAATGGCACGGTCGGGCATATTGTTATTTCTGATGGTAACGGCGGTACAGTTGAGGCGCATGGGCGAGAGGATGGGATCATCAATTCTGTAGTGGACGGCCGCCGCTGGGATATGGGTATATTGGTGCCAGGCGTAACTTATAAACCCAACCCAATATCGCCATACAGACCGCCAAGTGTTACGATTTACAGGTTGACCGGTCCTAACATGGTATCCACAGAAATAGGAAAAATACAAGCTGAATTGACACGCCGCGGATTTGATACTGGCGGTGTCGATAATATTTTTGGAGAGATGACCTATAATGCCGTAAAGCTTTTCCAAGACTCGGTGGGCTTAAACCCCGATGGGGAGGTAAGTGCTTTTACAGCGGCCGTGCTGGATGCGCAGTAGGAAAAATATGTTATTGCGAGGAGTGAGCGATGAAGCAATCGCATGCTATACAGGGCAACCATGCAGGTTCTACACCCCTCTATTCGCTCTGTATGGCATGCGATTGCCACGCTATCGCTCGCAATGACAGTTTGTTTTATTACTGATCCAATCCCCCTTTTCTTGTCGGCTTCACCGGATCAGGCCATTTAGTTGCTTCGCCGGTTTTTGCATTTGGAGGCAATACGCTTTTCTCGCGTGATGTTGTGGTTGGATCCTCGCTGGCTTCATAAGCCATGATAGCCGCTAAGATGGCGTTGTTCCGCAAGTCATCAAATACGATCTTGTCATAAGTATCACGGTTGGTATGCCAGGTGTAAACTCCATAAGACCAGCTGGTGGAACTAAGCGAAAATGCCGGAGCACCTGCTGCTACAAATGAAGCGAAATCAGAACCGCCACGACCCGGGGCGCCAGGGAAACTGGTTTTGATCTGATCTTTAATGTCAGCCGGAACTTTTGACAGCCAGCGGGTCAGGTATTCATAAGAATTTAAGAATCCTTGTCCCGACAGATCAACCACGCGACCTGTTCCATTATCCTGGTTAAACACCGCCTGTATGCTTTTTACGATCTCGGGATGATCCTCAACAAAAGCTCTTGAACCATTCAAGCCTTCTTCTTCGCTGCCCCAGTGACCAACAATTATGGTACGTTTTGGATTAGGATAGATCTTTTTCAGAATGCGCATTGCTTCCATCATAGTTAAGGTGCCGGTACCGTTATCGGTTGCGCCTGTGCCGCCGTCCCAACTGTCAAAGTGCGCTGACAGGATCACGTATTCATCTGGTTTTTCGGTCCCTTTAATTTCTGCTATAGTATTGAATGTTGGTACTACACCCAGTTCTTTTGATTCGGTATGAACACTGATCTGTGGTTTGTCACCCGATTCCGTAAGTCGGTACAGCATTCCGTAATCTTCTAAAGCAATGTCGATTGTCGGTACTTTCTTGGTATAAGCACCGAATATCTTATCCACCCCAAAACCATTCGACCAGTTACAAGTCACGATACCTGCTGCTCCAGCATTTTCTAAGGCAACAGGCAGGGTTTTGTTAGTGTATCCGGTTTTCTTTAAACGATCGCGCCATGCAGCAACCTGCGCATCACGGTCTTTCTTCATTTTTTCAAATGATTCTTTGGTGGCAAACTCCTGCCAGTTATAATCCGGGCGACCGGTAGGTTGGTTCATACTAATCATTACAAATTTTCCTTTTACGTTCGGCAACCATGCTTTAAATGCATTCGAGTCAGCCAGGTCAGGAATAATAATCAACTCTGATGTCACCGTCTTTTTACCCATACCCGGGCTCCATGCTAATTGTGTTCCTTCCAAACTTTTTGCACGGGGATAAACCATATCGATATGGGAAATGCCACGTTCCCAGCCGCGCCATTCGCCCCATTTTTCGTTGTGTGCTGATATACCCCAGCCGGTGTATTTGGCCACTGCCCAGTCGTGTGCCTTCATCATTTGAGGGGTGCCCACCAGTCGCGGACCGATGCCGTCAAACAGTTCATGAGCCAGTTGTTGTAGTTGTGAATTGTCATTTTCTTCCTTCACTATCTGGTCGACTACGGATGATGAGATTTGCGCAAACAGGCTGTTGCTGCAAAGGGTTGCAGCTAAAGCACAGCCTATGGTAAGGTGTTTTGTAAAAATGTTCATGTGCCAAATTATAAAATATCTGTTCCGATTTATAGGTCGTATTGTTTTTGTTACAGACGACTCACCCAATAGATTTATATTTGAACACACCGCTGAATATGAAAGACAACCTGGTAGCCCATATCAATAAATTTGTCAAGCTTGATGAGCATGAAGCTGCACTTGTTTGTGAGAGTATCGGCCTCGTAGAAGTGAAGAAAAAGAAATTTATTTTAAAAGCGGACGAAATATGCCGGGCAAATTATTTTGTAAGTAAAGGCTGTATGCGCCTTTATTTCATCAATCGGAACGGGCAGGAACAAACCACCCAATTCGGAATTGAAAACTGGTGGATAACGGATTACAGCAGTCTTGAAACAGGGCAACCCACAATTTATTATATCCAGGCTGTAGAAGATGCTGAGCTTATCACTCTAAACAAAAAAACTATGGAAGAATTATTGCTGAAAGTGCCTAAAATGGAGCGCTATTTCAGAATAATTTTTCAAAAGGCCCACACCGCATCCATGCGCCGCTTTGAATATATGCGCGATCAAACCGATGAAGAGCGCTATCGCCAATTTGTATCCCTGTTCCCCGGATTTGTTCAGCGTATCCCGCAATATATGCTGGCTTCTTATTTAGGATTTACACCACAGTTTCTGAGTAAGATAAGAGGGAAGAAGGTTAAATCATAAGCTCTAAACCCTAAGTTCTTCGCCCTAATCCTCTAATCACTGTTTAACTGATCTCCAACCACCATTTCTTAATCACGATTAACTTTTTTGTGCTGCTGCCGGGCGAACTTTGTTCTATAATCAAATCGAATACATCATGAGCAAAAAATTCAGCATTGAGCCAGCAGCATACCAGGCTATGGAGGCTCTGGAAAATATTCTTAAAAATAGTGGTTTAAACGAAAAGCATTATCAGTTGATCAAGATCCGCGCGTCACAGATCAACGGTTGCGCTTATTGTATCAATATGCACACTAAAGATGCCCGCGACTTAGGCGAAACTGAACAACGTATCTACGCACTAAATGCCTGGAGGGAAACACCGTTCTTTTCGCCCGAAGAAAGGGCTATGCTGGCTATAACTGAAAATATTACCAATATCCAGCATGGTATGGACGAAAAAGTTCTTGAGGAAGCAGAAAAAGTATTGGACAGGCACACCATCTCAAGGGTGATCATGGCTGCCGTAGGTATTAATGCCTGGAACAGGATAGGGATTGGTATGGGTATGCAGCCTGCTTTGTAATTGAGGTCAGATATCGGAAATCAGAGGTCAGATAAGACTTACGAAGTTTCAAAAACTTCGTAAGTCTGTTTAGTGAAGTAACTATTCTTTTTCTTCTTTTATCGGCTCAGTCGTTTCCTCCCGTTCAACTGTAATGGTACATTCTGTTACCAATGCAGCGATAGCGCCAACTGCGGCAAGCATGGGCAATAACAATGCGCCTACTACGCCAATTGTTAATGGGAAACTGGCTAATTCTTTGCCCGATCTATCGGTAATGGTGATCTTTCTAACATTACCTTCTTCTATCAGCTCTTTTACCTTTTGCAAAAGGTTTATGCCGTGTATGGAGAATGATTCCTTTGTCATGATGCGTTTTTATAATTAAGACTAAACGAGCTTCGTTTTGTTACTGATGCAGTAAAAATCGGACAGAAAAGCGATCAGTCTTTATGCAGATCAATCAACCTGTAAAGTACATTATTTTCAACAGTTAATGTCCCATGTATCGTATTGCCCTTCACAACAAAATGCCACAGGCCCTTGCCTTTTGCGCTGGTCGTAACCCCATCTAAAGTTTTGTTATTTGTATCATAGGTAAATACCGTTTCACCCATTTCCTCCTCTTTGCCGTTAACCATTTTGTTCATTTGGAAACGATAGGTATTTCCTTCGGCCTTTACTGCATGATATATGGCAACTTCATCATGGCAGGGTGAATCTTTTACCTGGCATATGGATGTTCCCTTCCATGTTCCGCTGATGCTGTCCTGGCTTTGGCTGTACATTTGATAGCCTTTGCGTGAGCCGGCTAATATGACTGCCAGTAATATAACGCTATAAAACTTCATTGAGTTGGCTGAGAGTTAAATTTATCAATTTTCTCTTGTGTTTTCTGTATATCCTTTGCCAGGCTTTTGATTTTCTTTTTGTGTTTTTCAAATTGCTTTTTAGCATCGTAGGCCTCATCTGTTGCATCTGATGCTTTTTTGGACAGCTTTTCGGCCTTTTTAGCATCACTCACATTTCCGCCAACCGCGTCTTGGCAGCATCTTTACTTTTATTTTGCGCATCGAGTGATTTGGCCAGCAAATCCTGATATTTTGCAGAATCAACAGGCAACTGGTTCTGAATATTGGTCAGCTGTGCATTCAGATCAGCCAATTTTGAATTGAGGTCGTTTAGTTTTTTATTTACTCCTATCGAATCTTTTTTGATAGATGGGTTATTGATATTGACAGAGGCATGGGCAAATAACGCATAGCTAATAATCGCTAAAATAAACATGAACTTTTTCATGATTATTGGATTTAGATGAACGGCTTAAAAATGACGGAGAAGTCTAATACTACCTTACAATAAAATCAGCACAAAACTAATTTTTAACCTTTTTTCTTCCAATCAGGAATGCAATCCCACTGAAGGAAAGTGCCTCAAAAACGCTGGTTATTTCGTTGCCACTTCCGCTGTACGGATCAGCAACTGCACGGGGTATATGCAATACAATAAACCAGATGAATATGGCTATGCCCAATAAATTAGCTGCGAGGTGACGTTTGATATTCACAATTATACCCACCCCGCCCGCCATTAAGGAAGCGCCTGCGAAATAAGTCCAGAATACATGTCCCGGTATCCAGTTAGGAATGAGTGTTACCACAAAATCGCGATAAAGAAAGTGCGTATAACCGAAGACCAGCATAGTAATAGCGAAGAAGTATTTACCTGCGGGGATCAATTTTTCAAGGAAGTTCTCCAACGGCGAAACTTTATTTTCTCTGGCCAAAGAGCCTGCCGCTAAAAACGCACCACCGCTTAGAGTCAACTCTTTGAGCGCGTTTACCCAAGAGGCTACTACCATTGGCGTATGTTGCCCGGGAACCTGGAACAAGATAACCAACAATAATAGCACCGCCCCAACAATAAGCGATATTGACCGGGCTTTAATCTCCAGCATAATGCAAATGCAGGCAATTGCCAGCGGGAGGCTAAATATCCAATCCCAGATTAAACGGTTTGTCAGCCATTCAGGGAAACCTGCGGGCAGCATCACCAATACAAAATCTTTGTTAATTAATTCCTGGATAGCAATTGCAAATAGTCCGACTGCGAAGAACAGGCGCCATATCCGGGTGGTATTTTCCATATGTGAGGTTAATTGGTTCTTAAAGATAGGCTGAATTACTTGCCTTTTTAATCAATTTTGAAAAAAAGTGCACTTTGCGTATTATTGCATCATCAAGGTGATGGTGTTCCACCTATTTGAACCGTCCCGCTAAATACGGGTCTGATGGCGCCTACGAAATAAGTTTTTTATATTTTTATTTCATAGGCATGAAACGACTACGCTATTTATTTAAATCACCCTACTTCTTAATATTCAATCACCTCGTCCGCTGGACTTTATTGACCATTCCTGTAGCTATTGCAATTGGGGCTGTAGTGGCCTTGTTCTTATGGCTGCTTAATTGGGCCATTCATTTCCGGTTTGCACATACCTGGTTGTTGTACTTTTTGCCGGTGGCAGGGGTTGTTATCCATTTTGTGTATAAGCTGTACGGGAAATCGTCCGAAAAAGGCAATAACCTGATCATGGACGAGATTCATGAGCCCGGCGGAGGTGTGCCAAAACGCATGGCACCGTTGGTGCTTGGAGCCACAGTTTTTACCCATTTGTTCGGGGGATCAGCAGGGCGCGAAGGTACTGCTGTGCAGATAGGGGGCAGCATTGCTGATTTTTTTGGCCGTTTGTTTGGATTAAATGAGCAGGATTCGCGCACTGTTTTAATGGCAGGCGTAGCTGCAGGCTTTGGAGCAGTATTCGGTACACCATTGGCCGGAACGATATTCGCTATTGAAGTGCTGGCCATCGGCCGTTTGCAATATGACGCTATTATTCCCTGCCTGATAGCCAGTATTTTTGCCGATCAGACCGTGGCTGCAATAGGTATTCACCATACAGCCTATCATATCGAACCCTTTGCGATGCAACCCGGATTTGGGCTTAGTTCTATACATTTTGATTACTTACTGCTGGTAAAAATCATCCTTTCATCCGTATTATTTGGGTTGACCAGCTACCTCTTTGCCGAGATGGCTCACGGGGTAAAGAATATATCACAGCGTTTGATAAAAGTTAAATGGCTGATCCCTGTTGCTGGGGGATTGATCATTATTGGTCTGACAGCCATTTTAGGTCGTCAGGATTATCTGAGCCTGGGTGTTGATGTTCAATTTGCTGATTCGGTAACTATCCCGTCTGCTTTCCACCAGGGGGGCTCAGATACCTGGAGCTGGTTATGGAAAACAATATATACTACCATCACCCTTGGCACTGGCTTTAAAGGCGGTGAGGTGACGCCTTTGTTTTACATTGGCGCCACACTGGGCAATACCTTATCGCAATTGCTGAATGCCCCCGTAAGTTTGTTTGCAGCCCTGGGCTTTGTGGCCGTATTTGCTGGTGCAACCAATACGCCTTTAGCCTGCACTTTTATGGGAATCGAGTTATTTGGTGGACAATATGCTCTTTACTTTGCCATTGCCTGCTTTACTGCTTATTTCTTTAGCGGGCATTCGGGTATATACAGTTCACAACGTATTGCTATACCCAAAATCTTCGATCCGCATTATAGTCAGGAAAGCTCGATAGGGCAATCCATACAACGGCGCAGAAAGTTATTGAATCACAGGTTATCGCGGTATAAGGATAAATTGAATAAAAAGTAGATCAACGGATATAAAATATTCAGTCTATGAAAAACATGTTCCTGGTATTTGTTGGCGGTGGTCTAGGCAGTATGATGCGCTACGCGCTGAGTCATGTAATCAACAGATCAACCACCTCACCGTTCCCTTTCGGTACATTTGTAGTAAACATTATCGGTTGCTTTTTTATCGGCTTTATTATATTTTATTCTGCACGATTTGGCGACCGTGCCGATCAATGGCGCTTCTTCCTTGCCACGGGACTTTGCGGTGGTTTTACTACATTTTCAGCCTTTTCATTAGAGAATATTTCACTCCTTACAGAGCAACGCATACTCGTATTTTTAACTTACATCATAGGCAGTGTAACTACCGGAATAATAGCTACTTATGGAGGGCTGTTACTTGCCAAGAATATGTGATTTATCAATCATATCTATCTGTATATCAATTTATATTGACTTTTAAATAAATAATTTTATTGAAAGATAAATTATTTGGTTCTCATATATTTATATTTACCGGTAATAACCAACTAACTCCGATTAATGAAAAAAATCTTTGTGTTTATGCTCACGTTGCTGTGGGCATCTTCCTCCGTTTTTTCCCAAACTATTGATGGTCACCCGGCATGGGCAATGCAGGGTAATGTTTATGAAGTGAATGTTCGCCAATATACCAAAAAGGGGACATTTAAGGCCTTCGCAAAAAACCTGGACCGCCTAAACGACATGGGGGTTCAAACCCTGTGGTTTATGCCGATCACCCCGATAAGTAAGGTAGATAGAAAAGGCTCTTTGGGCAGCTATTATGCGGTATCAAATTATACTGCTGTTAACCCGGAGTTTGGTACAATAAAGGACTTTAAGAAGTTGGTTGCGGAAGCTCATAAACTGGGCATGAAGGTGATTATCGACTGGGTGCCTAACCATACAGGTGCGGACAATGTTTGGATAAAGCGCCACCCGGATTTTTATGTAAAAGATAAAACAGGCAAACCCGCTGTTGCATTCGATTGGGCCGATACCCGTCAGCTGAACTATAAAAACGTAGTGATGCAGGATAGCATGATCAATGCGATGAAATACTGGGTGAAAACTACTGATATTGATGGTTTCCGTTGCGATGTGGCATGGAATGTTCCTTATGCTTTCTGGAAGAAATGTATTTCCCAGTTAAATTCGATGAAAGAATTGTTCTGGCTGGCTGAGGGGGACAAAAACTACCTGCACCCGGGCGGTTTTGATGCTACTTATCCGTGGGATATGTTCCATGCAATGGTAGGTGTTGCTAAAGGAGTGCGCCCGGCAACAGCGTTGGATTCAATCAAAGCTAAATACGATAAGATATATCCGCATAATGCACTGGAGTTATACTTTACCAGCAACCATGACGAGAACAGCTGGAATAAGGCCGATTTTGGCACTTTTCCAAAGGATTCACATGCTCCGTTTGCTGTGTTTACCCAAACCATGCCTCATAGCATTCCTTTGATCTACAGCGGCCAGGAAGAGCCTGTGCTGCGTGCCATCAAGTTTTTTGATAAGGATAACATGGACATGGGCAAGTATGACCGCGAGAAATTCTATAAAACGCTGCTTTTCTTACGTAAACGGACTCCGGCCTTATCAGCAGATGCTTCATTCCGTAAGGTAAATGCTGGTGATAATAAGGCTGTATATGCCTATGTAAGAGAAAAGGACGGCAAGAAGATATTCGTGATCCTTAATCTTTCTAATAAAGAGCAAAATATAACTGTTGAGGATGAAAGCCTCCTGGGCAAACCATTCAACGTTTTCAGGCACCAGGAAGAGCCATTAACCAGCAAACCCTGGAAAATGGATCCATGGGGATATGTAGTGTTTCAATACAATTGATTATTTGAATTAAGGATACCGGAAAGCCCTTCTTTGATAAGAAAAGGGCTTTCTTTTTGCTCATTCGAAAAGGAGAAGGGAATCGTTGTTCTTACAACTTCACCTCGCCCCAACCTTTGCGGTATTCCCTGCGGATAAATTGATTGGCCGGCTCGTAATTGGTTACTTTCATATTCGCACCATCCCATAGCAATGCCCTATACCGGCCACTGAATTTCATGCTTTCCATTTGCCCGTAAACAGGGTCGTTACGTTTATTTTTTTCCTGAATGTCAAATGTTCTCAACAGCAGGTTGCCCATTAGTACGGTTTCGGTTAATGGTCCTGCGTAGCCCACAAACGGCGAGTCGACTTCCATTTTGCCTTTGCCTGCAATGCTGGCATCAATCCATTGCCACCAGTGCCCATCCATATCCCCCTCAACACGTGGGTATTTCTTTGGAACGTTTACATCCTTATTAAGCGACAGCGGTAACAAGCGTGGATGACTACCGCCCCAACCACAGCTTACTTTGCCTTTAGTGCCAATAAATAGAGTACAACCCTCAAAATCATTTTCGCTTGGTATATCGCCCAAGGCATCATTCTGGTTCAAGTCCGGGTCAAGTTCGTTCATGCGTTCAGGTGTTATGCCGCCGTCCATCCAATACAGATCGAGCGCTTTGCCATTTTGCTGATTGAACTTAAATTTGATAGAGCTGCTTACTGGTCCGCTTTGCGGGTAAATACCTTCTTTAAAAATACCGCTGTAAGTAGTGCTGGCACTGCCAGATACTTCGGTAGGATAGCCTAAGCCTAATAATTTAAACGGCGGTCCCATAATGTGGCAACCCATATCACCTAACGCTCCTGTGCCAAATGCCCACCAGCCGCGCCAATTAAATGGCACCAGGTTTTCGATGTAATTGGTTTCTTGCGCGGTACCCAGCCACAGGTCCCATTTTAATTCTTTAGGAATAGGTGGTTTTGATGCCGGCCAGTTGATGCCCTGCGGCCATACAGGGCGGTCGGTCCAGCAGTAAACTTTTTCGATGTCACCTATTAATCCCGCCTCAAACCACTCACGCATGGTGCGCATACCTTCGCAGGATGCCCCTTGATCGCCCATTTGCGTAACAACATTATATTTTTTAGCAGCCTCAGTCAATACACGGGCTTCGTAAATATCATGTGTTAATGGTTTTTGCAGGTACAGGTGTTTGTTCAATTGCATGGCACTTAAACCTACAATAGCGTGGTTATGATCTGGTATGGCTACGGTAACGGCGTCAAAGTTTTTGTGTTCTTTGTCGAACATTTCGCGCCAATCATGGTAAAACCCAGCCTTAGGGAACTCTTTGCGTCGCGGTGCAGCGCCACGATCATCCACATCGCACAAGAACGCTATTTCTCCATTCTTCCTGGGAGAATTAGCATGATGTTTAATATCATTTTCGGCTTCACCACTGCAGCCTACAGCAGCAATGTACAGCTTATCGCTTGGCGCCACATGGCCCGGTCCGCCTAAAACGTATCGGGGTACAATGTAAAAACTTGCTGTGGCTACAGCCGCTTTCTTAATAAAATCTTTGCGACTGATGTTATTATCGGTTGATTTATAGTCGGTTTTCATAGCCATTATTTCTTTTTAAGTGGTTTAACAGCAACTTCCTTAAAGTATACAATGTCATCATCACCATGATTTTGCAAACCAAACCAGCCTGCATTTGGTCTTATGCCATGGTATGGTTCAAAATCGAACTTACGCTCAGGGGTAGGGTCGCCTTCTTTGTAATCGGTTACTTTTTCGCCGTTTACATAGACAATGGTACGCGGCCCATCAAGTGTGATCTCCATCGTGTTCCACTCCGGACCTGGTTTGCCTGGTTTAGCAAGTGGCTTGGTCAATGAGTATAAAGTACCGGTAACGTGGTAATCATCCTCATTTGAGGTTTCCGGATGATTATCTATCTGCACTTCATACCCGTAAAAAACAGGCATCCATGGTTCGCGCGGTTCTAGAGGGATGCGGATAAATACACCTGAGTTACTATTAGACTTTTGCATCTGGTACACCACTTTAATAGTGCAATTGCTCAGTTTGCCGCCTTTCCAGTACAACAGACCCATACCGCCGTGACTGCGTATGGTACCGTCTTCTACATAGTGCTTACCTGGGCCGACGTGCTCAAAGTTGTTAATGTCTTTACCGTTGAAAAGTTGTTTCCATCCTTTGTCAACCACCTGAGCGGTTGCATGGTTGAAGCCAGATAGGAGCATAAATCCAAGACCGACGCTCAAGCTTTTCAGCATTGATTTTTTGATCGTGCTATTCATTTGAGTAAGAAATTTTTTAGTACACCACAGATGAGAGCCCGTAGTGCTATTGGTTTATATACAAAGCAAATTACCTGTTTTCTGAGATATTAATACTGGCGGATACTCATCAATATCTATGCTATTTTATCCGGGTAGTCGTGCGAGGGGAATACTGTTTCTCAGATGGTGTTAGAAAGCACCCCGGTGGTATGGACTATCACTATTCACTTAATTAAGCAGGCAATTGTTTAATCAAACTTCACGCCACGTGTCATACTCCATACATAGTGCGACAAAAATGTTAATAATTAAGTAACTTAATTAACATTGTATCAACCTTTTAGATTTAGGTGATAATTATATATATCTGATAATCAATCAATTATTTTATTGAAAATAATTTGCTTTATTCAATGTGGAATATTAAATTTGATTTACGCGAAATTAACAGAAGTTATTAACATTTGTTATTTAGCTAACCAAAAGGCATCTACCTGTCATAACGTATTTATAACCAATTATTTAAACTTGTGATGGAAGAGTTAGAAAATTACCTTATACTGAATAACTGGCTGCATAATGCTGATAATTCCTATTGGTTAACCTTAGGTAACTATTATTTTATTGAGGTAGTACTGAATAAAGATACGTTTACTGCAGTACGCAACGTGTACGATCCATATTATTGCCGTATATCTAATAGCGAAGAGTGGCAACCATCTATGATGCATAAGGCACTTATCAGGTTTATTGAGAATTATGACCGGCTGTATGCCGAAACTCCGCAGCGTAAGAGATTTGCATAAAGGTTTCCTGATGTAGTTATACTCCACTAAGAACGGCCCTTTGCGTAAAAAGCTTTCTCGCTATGCAATCGGAATGGCATGTGGTTTAACAAAAAGTTTTTGACTTTCCGCTTTCATTTTCACCTCAAACTTCCACCTGGGTTTCTCCTTGTACCGTCTTCACAAGTTTACGTATATCAAACCCACGGCTTGCAGCTACCAGCACCAGGTGATTATAGGTCATGCTATCCATTGCCGGTTTACGATTCAGTATCCATAAATATTTACGATTGGGGTGACCCACTACAGCGTAGCTATAGTCGGGAGCAAGCGCTATTATCCAGTATTTTCCGCTAAATGGCCATTGAAATTGCACTTCAAGTTTAGCGCTTTCTTTATCATCAACTGAGGCGACGCCTGCATTGATTTTAGGCTGTCCGTCCTTAATACAATTATTTACAACACTTATTTTTCCGTCATCGCGCAAACTATATTCGGCAGTTACATCGCTGCACCCTTTTTCGAAATTCTGAGGAAATTTGGCTATCTCATACCATTTACCGAGGTATTTTTCCAGCTCAACATGATTAACAGTTTTCAGGGGTTTATTTCTGGTGGCAAAGGCAAAGGCGGCTATACCTAATCCGGCCAATGCGGTACCTGCTATGATCTCTTTTTTCATGCCTCAATAACAAGTTGGTTATCTAAAAGTTCGGTAATTGCCTCATTAAGTGCAAGCAAAAAGCTAAATCACTGATAATAATTTCGTTTGAGTTTAAAAATGTTATGGTGTTGAAAATTAATTTTTAATTACTATAAACAATCACCATAAGCATGGGTTGATTAGTGTACAGCAAAACCTATAAAGATGGAAAATACTTCAAAAACGATCGAGATATTGGGCGACCTGATACTGATCAATAATGACCGTATAGAGGGTTATGAGCGAGCGCTGAAAGAGATAGAGGGCGACCCGACTAATGCCGATCTGGTACCTATGTTTTTGCGATTTATAGACGATAGCAGGCGATATAAAGTAGAGTTGGGTACCGAGATAGCTGTGCTGGGCAGCGAGATCAATACAGGTACTACAATCCCGGGAAAATTGCACCGTGCATGGCTATCAATAAAGGAAGCATTTACAGGGCACGATCGCCACAGCATTTTGGAAGAATGTGAGTTTGGTGAAGACGCAATCAAAAGAACCTACCAGGAAGCACTAAACGAAGAAGTATTGGCAGCTTACATTCGTGAAATGTTACTGGAGCAAGAGGAAGAATTGATAGAGGCTCATGACGAGATAAAAGAACTTCGTGATAGCGTTTCTTAGATCTAAAAACTCAATTTACACTAATTGGAAGCCACCTCATTTGCCAAATGGAGTGGCTTTTTTGTGGAAAACTTTTTGATAAAACGCAGAAAAACAGGCGAATCACTTGCAACCTGTCCTAGCCGTTCTACGTAAAAGGGCAAAGAAAACAGCCTGGTTCAGTATGAAAAAGATCATCATAATACTGTTTATTGCATGTTTAGGTGCTACATTGTTCAGTTCCTGCTCAAAAGATGCGCTTGCGCCTGTTCCACAAAAAAATAATGGAAGCGGCACAGTTAGCCCCGCAAAAGATAATATTAGTCCGGTTACTACCCCGGATCCTATATTGGGCCATATAAATACAGCTATAACTCTTTCGGGGCAATGGAAATTGGTGAAAGATTCGCTTAGTTATTCAGGAGGCGAAACTGCAGGCGCTCCTGAGGTATACACCGGTACAGCGTCAGACTATTTTGAATTTACAAATGATGGTAAGTTGTATATACAAGAAAATGGCGTTATTGATACAGCTAATTATACTATTAATACTGATAAAACCATCACAGTAAACTATTTGGTATACAATGGTATTTCTGTTAACTCATATGGGTCAATAATAACCAATTTTCACCAGGTAAATCTGACTGGTACTTCAGTAACACTGACATCATCGGTTGCATCTACTCAAGGTATTCAATCGCGTACAATAGCTTTGAAAAGGTAATATTTGGTCTTCACCTGGCTTCCCATACATTATTCTCCTTATTAATATCAGGATCATAAGTATTGCCTAATGCCATTTTTTGAATGCGTTTGTGCGACAGGTGGTTGATCGTGAAGGTTTTATTTCCGTCTTTCCATGCACTGATGTTCTCATGTACCAATTGCGTTGTGCCGTCATTATAATATACCGTCAGGTTGATGGGGATTGGTTTACCGCCAATATTAGCAATAACGATACTATACGTGCTTCGTTGCAAAGTTACTTTTGATATGGCCAAATCGGGTGCGCCGTGATCAAAGAACCAGCTTTTCCAGAACCAATTCAAATTTTGACCTGATCCTGCATTGATGCAGTTGAAGAAATCATACGGCATAGGGTGTTTGCCGTGCCATTGATCAATATAATGGTGTAAAGCTTTGGTAAACAATTTATCACCTAACAGATCACGCACATAATAGTAGCCCAGGCCGGGTTTGCCATATGAATTCGGCTCGAATGAAGACGTACCAAGCTGATTAGTAAGCGTCATGATGGGCTGATCGCCTTCTTTACCACCAATGTTTTCATATTGAGGAACGGCAAAGCCATCAACTATAGTAGAATCAATAAGCGGACTGATCACCCATTCGCCAATAGTGGCCCAGCCTTCATCCATCCATCCATATTTGGTTTCGTTAATGCCCATGTAGAACGGAAACATGGTATGAAATATCTCGTGGTCTGTTAATGTGATAGCATCAAATACCTTTTCCTCCGGGTTGTCATTCACCATCATTGGGTACTCCATCTGGTCCATGCCATCGAAAACTGTTTCATGAGGGTAAGGGTATGGCCATTTTGGAAATACATAGCTCATGCTTTCCACCGTTTTACGGGCGTAGTTGATTACTGCAAAATAGTCTTTATGATTTTGGTTGAACACTGCATCCACCCGTGTGCGCCGGTTGGTTTTTGGATCGACAACTAGGCTGGATGACTTCCAGAGGTAATGGTTACTGATAGCAAAGGCCAGATCGGTAACACTATCGGCTTCAAATTGCCAGGTATTAGTTGGGTTGTGCGGGGATATATTGCCAGCTTTCAGATCGTCTTCAGTGATAATATCAGCCACCTTATCGCTTATTTCCGCATCCTGTATTCTTTGAATGTACTGATCGGTATAAACAGAATTGGCATTTGTCAGCTTACCCGTTGCCCATACCTGGTAATTGCCGGGAACGGTGATAGATGCTTTGAAATTACAGAAGTCGTTATAAAACTCCTCACTGCCACGATATGGATTTGTATTCCAGCCGTCTATATCATCATAAACGGCAACCCGGGGGAAGAAATAAGCGATAAAAAAAGCGCCTGTATCAACCTGGCCTGTACGGATATGCGATGTTTTGTTGAGGGTGTAAGAATAATGTATTTTTAAATGGATCTTTTGTTTGGGTAAAGTCACCTGGTTGGGAATGATCATGTTAGTGCCATTTATGATCATCTTGCCAGTATCGTAAATTGCTTGGTTGATCTCGATGCTGGATATTTTAACACCGTCGGTTACATCCCCTGGTTTGATGGGCATTGCACGGGTATTGCCTTTTTGGTACAGGTTGGGATAAAGTTTAAACCATACTTGCTTCAATGTATCTGGACTATTGTTTGTATAGTCAATCTCGTCAATGCCGTCCAAAATCCGGTTTTGCGGGTTGAAATTGATGGTGAGCGCGTAACGGGCATGGTTTTGCCAATAATTTTTGCCGGGAGAGCCTGTTGTGGTACGTGTGCCTTTATTATAAGTTGCCTGTATATTGGTTGGTATCGGTAGTGATGTTTGTGCAAAGCTTACTGTTGCACATGAGAATATGATAGCTGATAATATCCCTTTGAGTAAATACATTAAACAAGAATAGGAAAAATAGGCGAATGTTTTACAGTACTCCAATTTACAAACCGCTTGTGAAAAAAATCAATAGATTTTATGAAAAAAATAACCGTATTTTTAATTAGTTATCTAAGCCTCTCTGTCCATCGGTGTTTATTAAAAAATTGAAATTATGAAAGAGTTTATGCTGCTGATACACAATGACGCCAATAGCAAACTGGCTTTTACACCCGATCGTGAAAGGGATTTTTTGGACGCTTGCCGGGTTTATATCGAAAACATGCAGAAGAACGACCAACTGATCAGTGCCCAGCCTTTAGTACGCGAAGGTATAATGTTGTCTGGGCATGACGGGCATTGGGAAAAGGCGTCTTATCGCGAAAACAAAGAGGTGATTGTTGGCTATTATCATATTAAAGCTAACGACTTGGATCAGGCCATTGCTATTGCAAAAGGTAACCCTGAATTTGAGTATACCCACACCGCCCGGATTGAAGTGAGACCGATAAAGATGAAGGAAGAAACTACAGAATATTTATACCCGGTAGGGTGATCAGGCAACTGCCATCTCCCGGTTATATTTATTACGATACTCCAGAGGCGACAGGCCTGTTATCTTTTTAAATATATTGCGGAAGGCTTTATGATCGGAATAGCCTACTGAATACATTACCTCGTTCACATTTTCACGGCCAGATTCCAGGCTCTTCTTAGCAGCCTCAATCTTTACACGTTGAAGATATTCTACAGGGGTATTGGAAGTAGCCTTTTTAAAGCGACGTTCAAAATTACGTCTGCTGATGGAGAACATTTCAGACAAGTGATCGACAGAGATTTTGGTTCCTACATTTCTTTCAATGTATATTTGTGCTTTTTTGATCGGTTCATCCTGGTGCTCTTTTTGACCACTGAATATCACAAAAGGCGATTGGCTCTCGCGGTCTATTTCTATCTCCATCACTTTTGAACAATGCACGGCTACGTCGCGGCCACAATATTTCTCTACCAAATAAATAACAAGGTTTAGGAATGAATAAGCGCCGCCGCTTGAGTAAATGCCTAACTCGTCAATGATTAACTTTTCAGGCATCAATTTGATATTTGGAAACGCCTGCCTGAATATATCTGCCGACATCCAGTGCGTGGTGCAGGTTTTACCCTTAAGCAAATTGGTGGATGCCAGCAGAAAAGCGCCTGTGCACAAACTGGCTACCTCAGCACCATGTTTGTATTGATCCACAATCCAGGGCACAAAGTCCATGTTGCGCTCTATGCCTTCCATCGGGTTGCCATAAAAGGCTGGTATCATTATCAGATCAGTCTTTTTGATCTCATTCACCAAAGAATCGGGGCGGACGGCAAATAAGCCCCCGTATAAATCCGTTTCTTTACTCAACCCGACAAGATGAATATCGAAGGCCGGCTTTTTGCCCTTCATCTCCATAAAGCTGTTTACAAATGAGAATACTTTATAAGTGCCTATTACGCTACTTAGGATGATAGGTCCCTGGGGTATAATGATGGATACATGTTTCATGGTGGTGGTTTATAAAATTGATATACAAAGTTATGTCAGCAGATTGGCGCAATCAACCCCTAAGGTTGTCGTATTTACCCACCATTTGCTTTCCAAAATCGGCTTAGGTTTGTGTTAGAAAAGGCACTGAAATCACTTTATATACATTAAATATTGACTTTAATAACTGATTAATAATTAATCAAATTCACAAAAAAACTAAAAACATTATGGACTCTTCAGCAAACATTTTAAACTGGTTCGAGATATCGGTAAGCGATATTGCGAGAGCAAAGAAATTTTATGAAACCATCTTTTCAATCGCAATGGAGGAACAAGAAATGATGGGTATGAAAATGGCATTTTTTCCCTTTGAAATGAATGGTAAACTTTCAGGCGGATTAGTTCAAAGCGATATGCACAAGCCAAGTATCGATGGTGTGAAAATATACTTTAATGGCAACCCCGACCTGGATGTAGCCCTATCAAAAGTGGAAGCAGCGGGCGGCAAAGTAACAATGCCCAAAGGAAAGATTAGCGATGATATAGGTTATATGGCATTCTTTATCGATACTGAGGGTAACGCGGTAGCGTTGCACTCAAACGCGTAAGATTTACGATTTTAGAATTACGAATTACGATTTTGATATTTTGTACAGTACTGCCAAATCTAAGATCGTACATCTAAAATCTAAAATCAACCTTACCATCCCCCCTTTAAACCTTCTGTAAGCGCGCTTTGATAATTCTTTAAGTCAAATGAGTATAGGTAGGGCGCTTTATGTGCCCCGCCTTTTCGGGGTTGTTCAGACCTGCTCAGAATACCGAAGCCCAGCATACGACGCTGAAAATTCCGGCGGTCAAGCTTTTTATCCAATATAGTTTCATACAGCTTTTGCAACTCAGGCATAGTAAACTCCTTTGGCATCAGGTTATAGCCGATAGGTTGGTAATTTAACTGGAGGCGGAGAGTATCCAAAGCAGATTTAATGATCTGGGCATGGTCAAGCTTAAAATCAGGCAGATCGGTCAGGTCGTACCAGGTACAGCTCTCAGAGTGGCCGTCGGGAGTAGGATTAACATGGACGAAGTCAACCAGGGCATAATAGCCGATTGTTAAGAATCGCATGGAAAACCAATTCTCTTCCGGCGGCAGCACATCTTTATACATATCGTGGTGCGGCCTTGCCCGGTCGGGATCGCCAAATACGCGGAATTGCTGCAAAAATATTTCATCCAGCCCAGTGCGCTCTTTCAGAATCCGGTTGGCTGCCATTTCGATGGGTTCATCTTTCATCACAAACCCTCCAGGCAAATACCAAGAGTCTTCATTTTTTATTTTTAGTCCCAGCACTTTCAATTGCCCTTCATGAAAACCAAATACCACACAGTCAATTGAAATATGATCGAGGTAACTGCTGCGGGCGTTTTCGCAAAACTCTATAAGCTCCTGTTTATTAAACATTTTAAGTTATTGTGCAAAAATACTTTGATTATCTGAATTATAATAAATACTATTGTGTTCAAAATACACAAAGCTCATTAAAGCGAAAGTGCAATAACCAATTTTTGAACTTGAATTTATTAAAATCAGAACCAATTTATAATGGTTTAATTTTGTAAAGATATTATTTATACAAGTTTCAACACCAGTTTAAACCTGTTTTCATTCAATTAAGATGAAAAAATATTTCTTATCCCGGGTATCCCGGAAGATCGCAGTAATATCGGCATTGATATTGCCGCCAGCGGTAGCTATGACCCAAACGAATAGTGGTGATGCCAGGATGGATGCTTTTGTAAAACAATTAATGGCGAAGATGACCCTTGATGAAAAAATTGGTCAGCTTAACCTGGTAACCAGTGGGCGGGCACTTACTGGTTCAGTGGTAAATAAAGGTGTCGAAGAAGGTATCAAAAAAGGGGAGATAGGCGGAATATTTGGAGTATATGGTACCGATTACATTGGTAGGGCACAGGAATTGGCAGTAAAAAATTCGCGTTTGCATATTCCTTTAATATTCGGTCTGGACGTGATACACGGTCACCGTACAATTTTTCCGATTCCATTGGGTATGTCGGCAACCTGGGATATGGGTTTAATAGAGCGTTCCGCGAAAATTGCAGCAAGTGAAGCCACAGGCGAAGGTATCAACTGGGTTTTCTCGCCAATGGTAGATATTGCACGCGATCCGCGCTGGGGACGTATTTCAGAGGGTTCGGGTGAAGATCCTTACCTCGGGTCAATGATCGCCAAAGCAATGGTAAGGGGCTATCAGGGGACTAACATGAAGAATAGTGATGCAGTGATGGCCTGCGTGAAGCACTTTGCATTATACGGCGGTGCCGAAGCTGGCCGTGAATACAATACGGTTGATATGAGCCTGATAAAAATGTACCAGGATTACCTGCCGCCATATAAAGCGGCTGCTGATGCAGGTGCAGGCAGTTTTATGAGTTCATTTAATACCATCAATGGTGTACCTGCAACGGCTAACCAATGGTTACTGACTGATGTGTTGCGCAAGCAATGGGGTTTTAAAGGTTTTGTAGTATCCGATTATACAGCGGTTAATGAATTGTCGGCTCATGGTTTAGGCGATCTGCAACAGGTGTCGGCATTGGCATTAAAAGCCGGACTGGATATGGATATGGTAGGAGAAGGTTTTCTGAAGACATTGAAGAAATCATTAAAAGAGAAAAAAGTAACACAACAGGAAATAGATCAGGCTTGCCGCAGGGTGCTTGAAGCCAAATATAAATTAGGATTGTTTGATAATCCTTATAAGTCGATCAATTCCGAGGTAGAGGCTAAAACAGAGCTGACTGACGCCAACCGTGTGGCTGCGAGAGAAGTTGCTGAGCACTCTTTTGTATTGTTAAAGAATAAAGGTCAACAATTGCCATTAAAAAAATCGGGTACTATTGCGTTAATCGGCCCATTGGCTGATAATCACTCGGAAATGTTGGGTACTTGGGTAATAGCGGGCGATCCAAAGAAATCGGTAAGCGTGATCGATGGTGTAAAGAAAGTAGCCGGCTCTGGCGTGAATATATTGTATGCACGCGGATCAAATATTACTGATGACTCCTTATTAAATGCCCGTGCCTGGTTTTTTGGCATGAAACAGGAAAGGGATAACCGCCCGGGTCAACAAATGATTGATGAGGCAGTTGAGACTGCAAACAAAGCAGATGTAGTTGTAGCAGTAGTAGGGGAGTCGGCGAATATGTCCGGGGAGTCTGCCAGTCGTTCCGATATCAGCATACCCGAAACCCAAAAGGAATTATTGAAAGCTCTGTTCAAAACCGGGAAGCCAATTGTATTGGTACTGTTTAATGGCCGACCGCTTGCTTTGACGTGGGAAGATCAGCATGCAAATGCGATATTAGACGTTTGGGCTCCCGGCACCGAGGCTGGCAATGCAATTGCTGATGTGTTATTTGGCAATTACAATCCATCCGGAAAAATCACAGCAACATTTCCTAAAAATGTAGGACAGGTACCTATTTATTATAATCACAAAAATACAGGACGTCCTTTTGAGGATAAGGGGCCAGCTAAATTTAAATCGGATTATATTGATGTTTCCAATGCGCCATTGTATCCGTTTGGTTATGGATTGAGCTATACTACTTTTAAATATAGTGATGTAAAACTGAGTAAAACCCATTTAAAAGGTAATGAAACCCTTAAAGCAACAGTTACTGTGAGCAATACCGGTAATATGGACGGAGAAGAAGTAGTACAACTATATATAAGCGACCCTGTTGCCAGCATTAGCCGTTCGGTGAAAGAGTTGAAACATTTTAAGAAAATATCACTTAAGGCAGGCGAACAAAAGGAAGTATCTTTTGATATCACTACTAACGATCTGAAATTTTACAATACAAAGCTGAATTTCGACTGGGAACCAGGTGAATTTATTGTACAAATTGGGACCAATTCGAGTGATTTTGAAGGCGCATCTGTACAGTGGAATAAGTAAAAATGGAATGGTATTATTTTATCCGTTTTAAATAAAAATTTAAGGAAAAAATAGAGAAAATAAAAAGAATGCTTCGGTCGTGATTGTTTAAACAATTACGACCATTTTTTTTGTTTAGATAACCTGGAGGCCACTTTTTTTTATATTTTCCCTGTTGAATAACTGTATATTTAACGTTTATTAATGGCCGTCTTTGAGTAATACTTTGATGTATAATTATAATGATATTTTAACACTTTGTGGGTCGATAAGGCTGGTCGGAACAGTGAAAATGCTCACAGAAAACAAGAAAGAAGATGCCTGTTGCGACATTTAAAGGCAGAATTATCAGTTTTTGCAATTTTGTGTTACAACATAACAGCTTTTTTACATTGCTATTTTATTAATCATATGTCAATTTTGTTGAATTATTGTTAAATAAAACTTATTATTTTATTTATGGTGTGTAATTAAATCATGAAAAAATAATTAATTTATAAATCTTCAAATTGTACTTGTGTATACAATACACTCTATTTAAATTAGATGCAGTACCAATTAGGTTTTTCCGGTTTACGGCGAAACAAGTATAACCTGATATAATTATAACATAGTGATTTTTTGATGCTCCAGCGCGCAAATGCAGGTTGGATGTGTTGAAACAAAAACAGTGACTGTTTTTTTAAATTTATCAAATACTAAATGATAAAACTTTTACTTATTTCTATTATGTGTATTGCCCCTTGTCTCTCAAACTACTTCAGAGGGTATCGCATAGATATTTTTGACCCTAGTCAATAAACCAGCGTTAGCTGGTACCAGCATGAATTTATCAAGTATCAACTAAATCAATAAATTAATCAACTAAATCTCAATCTCATGTTTAAAAGTTTACTTCTAAAAGGAAGGACGCTGTGCATAATAGTATTATGCGCGCTCTCCTCGATGGTAGTTACCGCCCAAACAAGGATTACGGGTAAAGTCATCGGAAGTGATGATAAGCAGCCGGTAATAGGTGCTACCGTAAAAATTAAAGGTACAAACGTAGGTGTTGTTACCGACGTAAACGGTGCTTTTGCAATAAATGCAAACAACGGTGACGTATTGGTACTATCCTACATTGGCTACCAAAGCAAATCAGTCACAGTTACGGGGCCATCCTTGGGCACTATTGTGCTGGCAGCTAGCAACAGCACCTTAAATGAGGTGGTGGTGACTGGTTACCAGACACAAGCTAAGAAGGATATCACCGGTGCGGTAGCTACAGTTAATATAACTGACGCGAAAAAGATCCCGGCTACCAGCTCAGAGCAATTGCTGCAAGGCCAGGCAGCAGGTGTTACCGTTGTTAATCAGGGTGCCCCAGGCTCTAATAGTACAGTGTTCATCCGCGGTATTACGAACTTTGGTAATACCACACCGCTTTATGTTGTTGATGGTGTTCAGGTAGGCGATATGTCCCGGGTGAACCCAACTGACATCGAAAGCATCAGCGTACTGAAAGATGCTGGAGCCACAGCCATTTATGGTATATCAGGTGGTAATGGTGTTATTGTAGTTACTACCAAAAAAGGCAAGGCTGGCAAAACTGTACTGAGTTATGATGCTTACTATGGCAGCCAGGTGCCTCCGGGTGGCAACGTTTGGCATTTAATGACCCCATCACAACAATCTGCGTTGGCTTTTGCAGCTCAGGACGGAGGTTCACAGCAACTTTATCCAGGTGGCGCAGGCACTCTGCCTACTTATGGTTACCATGGCGGATCTGCTTTCGGTGCTTTTGGTGCAGCCGGCGTAACTAACGACGCTGGTATTACAGCTGCTTATAATTTTGATTTTTTACATCCGGAAAATGATTTCCTGGTACAAAAATTTAATCAGCAGGGTACAGATTGGTTCCATACAATTTTCAAAACCGCTCCTGAGCAAAGTCACACAATCACTGCAAGTGGCGGTAGTGATAAAAACACTTACCTGTATTCGTTACAATATCTTAATCAACAGGGAACTTTGATTGAGACCTTTGAGAAACGCTACCAGGCACGTGTTAATAATACATACAGCGCCTTGAATAATCATGTTCGTTTTGGGGAAAGCGGTTATGTGTATTACCGCGAAAACAACGGTGGCAGCCCTTACAACCAGCAACAAGAGGGTGGTAGTATTTCAAATACCTATCGCGAAATGCCGCTTATTCCACAATACGATATTAAGGGCAATTACGGTGGTGCTTATGACGGCCCAACCGGTGAACCGCTCGGTAACGGTAGCAACCCTTTTGCACAACAAGAGAGAACTAAAAATGACCGTGCTAAAAGCTGGAACATGCAGGGAACTGTTTTTGCAGAAGCTGACATCTTTAAATACTTTACTGTTCGTACAGCTTTTGGCGGAAATGCTGGTAATACCTTCTATTATTTTACAAGCTACAACCCGTATGAAAACTACGAGCCCCATACCAACCCTAATGGTTATACGGAAGTAGCTCAGTATTATTACAATTACAACTGGACAAACAGTATAGCTTATAAAGAAACCTTTGGTAAGCATAATGTTAGCGTTTTTGCGGGTTATGAGATTAGACAATCCGGTGGCCAGCAATTGGGCGTTTCTGCTAATAACTTTGTTACGCTTGATCCTAACTTCCTCACTGTTGCTGCCACTACTTTGCCTACTTCGATAGGTTTAGGTGCTAATACATATCTTTATCAGCCAACAGGGATTGAATCATACTTCGGTCGTTTAGATTACAGCTATGCAGATAGATATCTGTTAGGTGCTACTGTACGCCGTGACGGGTTCTCTATATTTTATCCAGGCCGCCAATGGGGTACTTTCCCATCTATATCTTTAGGATGGCGCATTTCTCAGGAAGATTTCCTGAAAAGTGTTAGTTGGTTGCAAGACCTGAAACTGCGTGGTAGCTATGGTAGTTCAGGTGCCAACGGTAATATTACCGGTACCAACGCTTATGATACTTATAATTATGGATTTGGTAATAGTGCATATGGTATTAATGGCGGGTTAAATTCCACTACTACAGGTTATGCGCAAACCGGTATTGGTAACCCTAAAACTTCCTGGGAAACCGATAAGGCCCTTAACATTGGTGTAGATATTTCTCTGTTTAATCACTTGGATTTAACTGTTGAATGGTATAAAAAAACAATCAGCGGCTTATTATTCCCTGTTCCACTGCCATCGACAGCAGGTGCTGCAAGTGCCCCTATTGTTAACTCCGGTGACGTGCAGAATAAAGGCGTTGACATTGCTGCAGCTTATCACGGTGCAGTTGGCTCTGATTTTAAATTCAATATTGGAGCTAATATTACTGCTTATAAAAACAAAATTACAAAAGTACCTGGTGACTACTTTACCGTATCAAATGGTACCCGTATTGGTAGTTTCGTAAGGGAACAGGTTGGTCAGCCTATTGGTTCTTTCTACGGTTATGAAACTGCTGGAATTTACCAAAATGACGCTGATGCACATTATGATAGAGCAAACAAGCTAAATACAGCGGGTGCAGCTTATTCAGGTGCGCAGGCAGGTGCTTACATTTATAAGGATTTAAATGGCGACGGAAAGATTGACGCTAATGACCGTACTTTTATCGGCAATCCTAACCCTGATTTCACTTACGGTGTTAACCTGAATGCCAGCTATAAAGGTTTCGACTTTTCTATGGTATTGTATGGTTCATACGGTAACAAGGATTTCAATTATGTAAAGTACTGGACTGATACTTATGGCGCCTTCCCTGGTGGCAAGGATATCGACCTGATCAGCAAATCGGCAAATGTTGTAAATGGAGTCGTTACTAACCCAGGTGCAACGCAGTCAGCAATGACAATTAGCCAGGCATTAGGTACAACCATTCCAAGTACTTTCTACATTGAGAGTGGTTCGTTCCTGAAATGCCGTGTTGCACAGATCGGCTATAATTTTGATCCGGGTATCCTGAAAAATATCGGCGTAAGTAAATTGCATGTTTATGTTCAGGCCACTAACCTGTTTACCATCACCAAATACAGCGGCTTAGATCCAGAGCTGGTGCCATCTGTTAACAACCTTAACCAGGGTGGTACTCAACCTCAGCAAAGCGCTTCGTTTGGTGTAGACTACGGTGCATATCCTAATAATCAGAAAACCTACTTAGTGGGTGTTAATATGTCATTTTAAACGTTAAAATATATCGTTATGAAAAAATTGAATTTTAAATTAATTGCCTTAGGTTCAATCGTCTTTCTTGCAACGACATATTCGTGTAAGAAAATATTGGATAAGAGTCCTACTGGGGTTCTTTCAGGCGCAACGCTTGCCAATAAAGCAGGTGTAGATGGGCTATTAATAGGCGCCTATTCCTTATTGGATGGTTACTATCAGGGCCAGCCAGGATCGGCTTTCGCTTCTGGTATCAGTAACTGGAGCTGGGGGGGGGTAGGCTCCGATGATTCCTATAAAGGTTCAAGTACAGGTGACCAGAGAGATGAGGGTTTGACAGCTATTGAACAACATGTGAGTATCAACCCAACAGATGGATACCTGGGCTCTAAATGGCAGGTATGTTATGTTGGAATTGTGCGTGCTAATAATGTGATACAGGAAGTGCCGTTGGTAAAAGATGGCTCTTTAAGCCAGGCAGCAGCTGATATTGATATTGCTGAAGCAAAATTTTTACGTGGTGTTTATCATTTTGAGCTTGCAAAAATCTGGCAGAATGTGCCTTATGTTGATGAAACAATCACTTATGCAGCAGGTAATCTTAATGCTCCTAATCCCGGACCTATATGGGACAAAATAGAAGCCGATTTTATTGCTGCGATGACCAAATTGCCAAAGACCCAACCTCAAGCCGGCCGTGCCAACTACTATGCTGCAGAAGCATTCCTGGCAAAAGCATATATGTATGACCATCAGTATGATAAAGCATTGCCTTTGCTGACTGATTGCATCACCAATGGTACTACTGCCAGCGGTGCAAAATATGCTTTGGAACCATATAACAACAATTTTAATGCGTTAACCAAAAACGGCCCTGAATCGGTATTTGCTGCGCAGATGACTGTAAATGATGGTTCAAATGGCCAAAATGATAACGCCGGCGACGTGTTGAACTTTCCTGGTGGTGGTACTTATTCAAGCTGCTGCGGATTTTATACTCCGTCATATCATTTGGCTAATGCATTTAAGGTTGATGCCAATGGTTTGCCAATGTTCCAGATCGATGCTACTACAGGATTTCCACAATATGATGTTGTGAACCTGGGTAATGACCACGGTGTTGGACCGACCACTGCCTATACTCCTACAAACGAGGCTGTAGATTCACGTCTTGACTGGACCGTAGGCCGCAGAGGAATTCCATATCTTGACTGGGGATTAGGCGGTGGTGAGCCGTGGACCCGTGGTGACCTGGTTCCGTATGTGCCTATCAAAAACGTGTTTTATCACTCAGCCCAGGCTTCAACTACCGATACTCAAGCAGGTTGGGCAGGTAGCCAGGGTGTGGCAAACAACTACAATATTATCAGGTTTGCTGATGTACTTTTATGGCGCGCTGAATGCTATATTTTGGGTACTGCTACAAATTTAGCCGCAGCAGAAGCTGATGTCAATACAGTAAGAAGCAGAGCTAAGGATCCAACAGGATGGGTGAAAACTTTTGTGGATAGCACTGATCCATCCAAAGGGTTTACCAACACTCCAGCCGCCAACTATAAAGTAGGTCTGTACACTGGGCAATTCACCGCTAATGGTAAACCTTATGCACTTGCCGCTCTTATAACTGAAAGACAGTTGGAGTTTGGCATGGAAGGTCATCGTTTCTTCGATCTTCAGCGTATGGACGGTCGTTTTGGCGGACCAATGCCTGCAGGATATATGGCCGGTGTAATGAATGCTTATTACAAAGCTGATAACCGTATAGCAAACCCAACTCTAGGCATTGCTCACTTTACAGCTGGCCGTGATGAGGTTTATCCTATACCGCAAGACCAAATAGATATTGAAGGCGGAAAATTAAAACAAAACACAAATTATTAATTATTAATAGTGAAAACAGAAGGGTGGTGATGTATATCACCACCCTTTTTTTTATAAATTAGCGGGTAATATTTTACTATAAGTTGCTTATAGGTCAAAATATAACCTATTGAAACAAATAACGGCCCCCGACAGATTGAAGCTAAACTAAACTGCTGTAATGAAAGTTTTTCGATACCTCTTATATCTGATAATTCCTGTTTTATTTTTTTCCTGCAAACAGACCACCTTATTTGAGCAGATTCCTTCATCGCACTCGGGTGTACGTTTTAATAATCTCGTTATTGAAAATGACACCATAAACCCGCTTGATAAATTAAATATTTATAATGGCGGAGGCGTAGGTGTTGGAGATTTTAATAATGATGGATTACAGGATATCTATTTCGTCGGAAATGCGGTATCGAATAGATTGTACATCAACAAAGGCAATATGCAATTTGATGATGTAACAGATATGGCTGGCGTGGGCGGTAAAGGCGGTTGGGGCAGGGGCGTAGCCGTAGTGGATATCAATAACGATGGCTTATTGGATATTTATGTATGCAATACACTGCTTAATGATCCAAAAAAAAGGCGCAATCTGCTTTACATTAACCTGGGACCGGATAAAAATGGTGTTCCCCATTTTAAAGAGATGGCAAAGGAATACGGCTTAGATATAACGGTACACTCCACAATGGCATCATTTTTTGATTATGATAATGATGGCGACCTGGATATGTATCTTACAGTTAACGAAGTTGACCCAACCGATAATACCAGTTTGTTCAGGCCGATCATTAAGGATGGATCTGCAAGAAGTACAGGTAGGTTATACCGCAATGATTGGGATCCGGCATTAAAGCACCCTGTTTTTCATGATGTATCTATGCAGGCCGGGATTAAAATGGAGGGTTTTGGCCATGCTGCAACAACCGTTGATATTAATCGCGACGGATGGAAAGATATTTATGTCACCAATGACTTTTTACCAGACAATGTTCTTTATATCAACAATCACGATGGAACGTTTACTGATAAGTCCCAGGAGTATTTTAAGCATACATCGACCAGCGCGATGGGGCAAGATATAGAGGACGTAAACAATGACGGATTAGCTGACGTGTTTGAGTTGGATATGAATCCACCGGATAATTATCGTAAAAAGATGTTTATGAGCCCTAATAATTATCAGATGTTTCAAAACTATGATCATTATGGGTACCAATACCAATATTCCCGGAACACGTTACAATTGAACCAGGGCCCAAGGGTGGGGCAGAACGACTCCATAGGAGATCCTGCTTTTAGTGAAATATCGTTTATGAGTAATGTGTCTCAGACAGATTGGAGTTGGGGGCCTATGCTAACAGATTTTGACAATGACGGTTTCCGCGATCTGATCATCACCAATGGTTACCCACGGGATGTGACAGATCATGATTTCATGAATTTTAGGGCGCAATCCTATTTCATAGCCAGTAAAAAACAAATTTTAGATCAGATTCCCATTGTCAAGATCCCAAATTTTGCCTTCAGAAATAACGGAAAGCTGCAGTTCGACGACGTAACAGAGAGCTGGGGTTTTAAAATACCCACATTTTCAAATGGTGCTGTTTATGCCGATCTGGATAATGATGGCGACATGGACGTGATCATCAACAACATCAATGATGAGGCTATGATCTTTAAAAATACCCAGCGGGAAAAAAATCCGAATGATAGCCATTATCTGCATATAACATTTAAAGGCGGCTCGAATAATGTAAACGGGATTGGTGCCTGGGCTGATATTTATTATGATCATGGTAAGCACCAGGTGTATGAGAATACTCCTTACAGAGGATATTTGTCCACCATTCAAAATTTAGCGCATTTCGGTCTTGGAAAAGTTACCACGCTAGATTCGGTAGTAATACGCTGGCAAAATGGTGAAAAGCAAACATTCCAAAATGTAAAGGCAGACCAGGTACTGAAAGTTGATATAAATAATGCTCACGAGGCTTATTCTTTTAAACAACCTGAGATTGACAAACAATCTTTGTTTAGAGAAGTAACCAGGATGCTGGGCGTAGATTATAAGAATCAGGATGAGGATTATATTGACTTTAACGTACAAAAATTATTGCCCCACAAATTGTCTGAATATTCACCTGGATTGGCTGTGGGAGATGTTGATGGTAATGGATTGGACGATATTATAGTAGGCGGAACGTCAAAATATCCGTCGCAGCTATTCTTGCAACAAGCCGATGGTAAATTTATTCAACGTAATTTATTATCAACTACTGCAAAGCCTACTGACAGGTTTAAAGATGAGGGCTTATTACTGTTCGATGCCAATGGTGATGGTAAACTTGATCTGTATGTAGCCAGCGGAGGTTATGCTAATCAATCTGGCTTTCTATTTTACCAGGACAGACTTTATATTAATGATGGCAAAGGGAACTTTACTGAGTCAACAGATGCTTTGCCTAAAAACTACACTAGCAAGTTATGTGTTCGTGCTGTTGATTATAATAAGGATGGCAAGCTTGATCTGTTTGTATCTGGCAGAGTTGATCCATGGAATTATCCGAAGCCTGTTTCAAGTTTTATCCTCCGTAATGACAGCAAAGATGGTCACGTGAAGTTTACTGATGTTACTTCACCAGTTGCGAAGGACCTCACGAACGCCGGTATGATCTGTGATGCTGTTTTTACCGATTTTGATAACGATGGTTGGCCTGACCTGGTGGCAGTCGGGGAGTGGATGCCGGTAATGTTCCTAAAGAATGACCATGGCGTGTTTAAAAATGTAACAGCCGGTACAGGGGTTAGCGACAAGTTGGGTTGGTGGAATACTATTGCAGCAGGTGATTTTGAGCATAACGGTAGAATTGATTACATAGTAGGGAATACCGGTCTGAATACCTTCTTTAAAGCAAGCGATCAATATCCGGTTTATATAACGGCCAAAGATTTTGATAACAACGGTAGTTATGATGCTTTCCCTTCAGTTTTTCTGAAAGATCAGGATGGAAAGATGAAAGAATTCCCTGTGCATACCCGCGACGATATCGTGAAGCAGATGATCGGCATGCGTGTGAAATTCCAGAACTATAAATCGTTCGCTACGGCTACTATGGATGAAGTATTACCTCCTGAAATGCGTCAGGGAGCAATAAGACTTAAAGCAAATACTTTACAGTCAGTTTACCTGCATAACGATGGCAATGGTAAGTTTACGATGACGGCATTGCCTATTCAGGCACAACTATCACAGCTTTGTGGTATGTCTGTAGACGATTTTGACGGGGATGGTAACCTTGATGTGGTAATGAATGGTAACGACTACGGGACAGAACTTACAACTGGCCGTTACGATGCATTTAATGGTTTAATGCTTAG
>Ga0068852_100000171_pt1 | contig 43711 bp, 38 predicted proteins | sample KBSCornC22_FD_66594 | JGI IMG/M metagenome (GOLD analysis project Ga0068852, IMG submission 66594) | Corn rhizosphere microbial communities from Kellogg Biological Station, Michigan, USA - KBS Corn C2-2 | ecosystem: Host-associated > Plants > Roots > Rhizosphere > Soil ... | reverse complement strand
AGCGTGCGCAGGTCCATGTCGCTCGTGGCGGCGGCCTTCCCGCCGGCGCGCTCGATCGTGTACCAGTAGACCTGTCCCAGCCCGGAGGAGTTGGGCCCGAGCTGCGGATCGCCGTGGCCCGCGGGGATGCGCGCCTTCACTTCCTGCAGCCGTTCGGACACGAGGCGGCGTGCGAAGTAGATGTCCGTGTCGTCGTCGAAATAGACGCCGACGTACGAGAGCCCGAAGAGGCTCACCGAGCGGATCCCCTCCACGTTGGGCAGGCCCGCCATCGCGCTCTCGATCGGAAAGGTGAGGAGCTGCTCCACGTCTTCCGAGGCGAGGCCGGGCGACTCGGTGTAGACGTTCACCTGCACGGGTGTCACGTCCGGGAAGGCGTCGATCGGGACTGCCCGGAACGCGCGCACGCCGAGGAAGGCGACGAGCGCGAACGCGACGAGCACCAGGAACCGGTACCGCAACGAGACTTCGACGAGGCGCGTGAGCATGGCGGCCTCAGTGCTCGTCGCCGATCTTCGACTTGAGCAGCCGCGACTTGAGCGCGTACGTCCCGGAGACCACGATCAGCTCGCCGGGCTGGAGTCCCGCGGTCACGACCTGCCGGTCGCCCACGCGCTCACCCAGCTCCACGAGGCGCGGCTCGAAGCCCTCGCCGCGCTTCACGAAGACCGTCTGGCGCCCATCGAGCAGCGTGACCGCCGCGGCCGGAATCGCGAGCGTGTCGCGCGTCTCCTGCGTTGCGATCGTGGCCGTCGCGAACATCTCGGGCTTCAACCGCCCGTCGCGATTCGGCACCTCGATGCGCGCCTTCACCGTGCGGCTCTCGCGCTCGACCACCGCGCTCACGTAGGCGAGCTTGCCCTTGAAGCGCTCGTCGGGATACGCGGTCACGGTCACGGTGGCCTGCGCGCCGGGCCTGATGCGGCCGAGGTCCTTCTCGTAGAGCCGCGCCTCGATCCACACGCTCGACAGGTCGGCCACGGTGAAGAGGGGCTTGTCGGGTTGCGCCAGCTCGCCGATCACCGCGTGCTTCTCGATCACCGTGCCGGGCAGGGGAGAGGTGACGGGAAGCGTCGACTCCGCGTTCGAGGCGGGCTTCACCCCCATCATGCGCAGCTTGTCGAGCGCCGCGGCGTGGGCGGCGCGCACCTTCTGGTATTCGCCGCGGGCGCGCAGGAATTCCTTCTCGGGGACGACGTCCTCCTCGCGCAGCTTGCTCGCGCGCTCGAACTCGCTCTTCGCCACCGCGAGCTGGCTCACAGCCTGCTGGTAGGCGGCACTCGCTTCGCCCACCTCGACGCTGTCCACGAGCGCCAGCACCTGGCCCTGGCGCACCACGTCTCCGAGACGCGCCGGAACCTGCGTGAGCCGTCCCGGAACGCGCGGGGCGATGTGCGCGATTCGATCCTGGTCGGGCTCGATGGTGGCGGTGAGGGTGACCTCGGCGCGCATCAGCTCGCGCGTCACCGGGGCCAGCTTCACGCCCTCCGCGGCCATCTCGGCTTCGGTGAGCCCGAGCGCGCCGCCGCGGGCGTCGGGAGCCGCCTTCGCGGGCTGCTCTTGCGCCGTTTTCTCCTTCGCCGCAGGGTCGGCGTGCCCGGGCTTGCCGCAGCCCGCATCCAGCAACAGGATCGCGGCTGCGGCCGCGGCTGCGGCACATCGTGAGATGACGTTCATGGCCTGGTTCCCGGGGAAGAGGGAGCGATGGCCGCGACCAGCTCCAGCGCGATGCGCGCCTGCGTGAATTCGTCGAGGGCCTCGAGGTAGTCGCGCCGCGCGTCGAGCGCCTGGCGGTTGACGAGGAGCAGTTGCAGGATCCCGGACTCGCCCGCGCGGTACGAGCGGATCGCGAGCGAGAGGTTGTCGTCGAGCCTCGGCAGCACCGACTGCGCGAGGCGCGCCACCCGCGCCTGCAGGCTCGCAAGCCGCTCCCATTGCTCGCGCACCTTCGCCTGGCCATCGCGCACGGCGGCCTCGCGCTCGATGCGTGCACGGTCGCGCTCGGTGACGGCGCGGCCGATCCCGGCGCGGTTGCGCTGGAAGAGCGGCAGCGGCACCGAGAACGTGAGGGTCGTCGCGCGCTCGCGCAGGTCCGCCGGGCCCTCGCGCACCGAGGCAAGGCCTACGCTCACGTCAGGGAACGCCGATGCGCGCTCGAGCTCGAGGCGGCTTTGCGCAGCGTCCTCGCGCTCGCGCAACGCCGCGAGCTCGGGGCGCTCGGCGGCGCGCGCAAGCAGGTCCTCGAGGCGGTAGGGCGGCAGGCGGACGGCGACCTCGCCGGCAGCGCGCGGAAACTCGCCCACCGGCCATTGCACCAGCGCGGCGAGCCGGGCGCGGGCGGCGACGAGCCTTTCCTGCACGGTGGACACCTGGTTGCGTGCGCGCTCGGCCTCCACCGCGGCGAGGTTGCCGTCGAGGCGTGCGTCCTCGCCCGCGGCCACGCGCTTGCCCACCACCGACGCGGCTTCCTCGGCGAGCGCCATGTTCGCGCGCTCCGCGTCGAGCCGCCGCTGCAGCAGCAACACCTGCGCGAAGGCGCCCTCGACCTCGGCATGCACGCGCAGCCGGGCAGCCGCGATCTCGGCGTTGACCGCGGTGAGCGTGTGCTGCGCCGCCTGCCGCCGGTGCGACGGCTGCCCGGCGATCTCGAACTTCTGGGTGATCCCGATGGCCGACTCGCGGAAGGTCGAAGCGAGTCCCGCCGCGTCGAAACCCTCGCGGCGAGCCTGGCCGACGCTGATCTCCGGATTGGCGGGCAGGAGTGCCGCCGCATCCTCGGACTCGCCCTCGGCCGCGGCCCGGGCGGCGAGCGCCGCGGCGAGCGCGGGGCTCGCTTCCTCGGCGCGCGCGAACGCCTCGGTCAACGTGATCGGGCGTGACGCGGGTTGCCCCCAGGATGCCGGGGATGCCGCGGCGAGCGCGGCGAAAAGCAGCATGAGCCTCATCGAATTCTCCACGTGAAGGGTGAAAAATCCGGCGAGGCGCGCGCCCGGTTGCCGGGCGCTGGAACTGCTTTGGTTCGGAAGCGGCGCTCGCCGGATCAGGCGAGCGCGGTCCTGGGAGGTCGTTCGACCGTGGACGGCGGGAGGCCGCAATGGAGCGGATGGTCTTCGGCCGGCGCCGGGAACGCGAGCGCCTGGAGGCCGACCTCGAAGCTGGAGATGCTGGCGTGCGAGCATCCCAGGTGGCAGTAGGCGCAATCGGAATCGCCCGCGATGCCCTTCGCCGGGGAGCCGTGCGGCTTCGCGCCGTGATCGTGATGGCCGAAATGGTGGCCCGCATCGCCCATGCCGATCTCGCAATACTCCGCGCCCGCCGCGAACGCGAGCTGCAGCGGCACGATCAGGAGGATGAGGAGGGCGAGGAGCTTTCGCATGGCTCCATCATAAGGCACGGTGCGAGGCTGCGGGGACCGCGTTGTCCCGTGGCGAAGGCTCTTCCACGCGCCGAGCGAGCCCGCGCCGGCGCATGAGGAGCCACGCGGCCGGAACCACGAGCATCGACAGCAGCGGCGCGGTCACCATCCCGCCCACCATCGGCGCCGCGATGCGCTGCATGATCTCCGAGCCCGTGCCGCTGCCGAACATGATCGGCATGAGGCCCGCCAGCACCACCGCCACGGTCATCGCCTTGGGCCGCACGCGCATCACGGCGCCTTCACGGATGGCGGCGAAGAGCGTGTCCTCGTCGACCGGCTCGCCGCGTGCGAGGCGATCCTCCCACGCATGCCGCAGGTAGAGCAGCATCACCACGCCGAACTCCGCCGCGACACCCGCGAGCGCGATGAAGCCCACGGCGCTCGCGATGGAAAGATGGTGGCCCAGCGCCCACAGCAGCCAGAAGCCGCCCACCAATGCGAACGGGAGTGTCGCCATGAGGAGGACGGCTTCGCCGGCGCGGCGGAACGTGATGTACAGCAGCACGTAGATGATGAGGAGGGTGGCGGGCACCACGATCTTCAGCCGCTGCATCGCGCGCGCGAGATATTCGAACTGCCCCGACCACGCGACGCTGTAGCCCGCGGGCAGCTTCACCTCGCGCGCGATCGCCTGCTGCATGTCGCGCACGGCGGAGCCCAGGTCGCGACCCTGGATGTCGACGTAGATCCATCCCGAGAGCCGCGCGTTCTCGCTCTTCAGCATGGGCGGTCCGTCGTTGATGCGGATGCGCGCCACGTCCCCCAGCCGGATCTGCGCGCCGCGCTCCGTCAGCACCGGCAGGTTGCGCAGGCTCTCCACCGAATCGCGCACCTCGCGCGGATAGCGCACGTTGATCGGGAAGCGCTGCAGGCCCTCGACGGTCTCGCCGACGTTGTCGCCGCCGATCGCCGCGGAAACGATGCCCTGCACGTCGGCGACGTTCAGGCCATAGCGCCCCGCCACGTCGCGATCGATGGTCACGTCGACATAGCGCCCGCCCGCGAGGCGCTCGGCGAATGCGGAGCTCACGCCGGGGACGCCCTTCACGATGCGCTCCATCTGCGACGTGACGCGGTCGATGGTGGCGAGATCCGGGCCCGCGACCTTGATGCCGACGGGACTCTTGATGCCGGTCGCGAGCATGTCGATGCGGTTGCGGATGGGCGGCACCCAGATGTTGGCGAGCCCTGGCACCTTCACGGCGCGGTCGAGCTCCTCCACCAGCTTCTCGGGCGTCATGCCGGCGCGCCACTCGCCGCGCGGCTTGAACTGGATCGTGGTCTCGAACATCTCCAGCGGCGCGGGGTCGGTCGCGGTATCGGCGCGTCCCGCCTTGCCGAAGACACGCGCGACCTCGGGCACGGTCCTGATGAGGCGATCGGTCTGCTCGAGCAACTGCGTGGCCTTGCCCGTGGAAAGGCCCGGCAGGGCCGACGGCATGTAGAGCAGGTCGCCCTCGTCCAGCGGCGGCAGGAACTCGCCGCCCAGCCGCGTCGCGGGCCAGATCGTCGCGAGCGCGACGACGAGCGCCACGAAGAGTGTCGCCCTCGGGAAGCGCAGCACGATCTCCAGCAGCGGCCGGTAGAGCGCGATCAACGCGCGGTTGAGCGGGTTGCGCGTCTCCTCCGGAATGCGGCCGCGGATGAGGTAGCCCATCAGCACCGGCACCAGCGTGACCGCGAGCGCGGCGGCGGCGGCCATCGCGTAGGTCTTGGTGTACGCGAGCGGGGAGAAGAGCCGCCCCTCCTGCGCCTCCAGCGTGAAGACGGGGATGAACGAGAGCGTGATCACCAGCAGCGAGAAGAAGAGCGCGGGCCCCACCTGCACGGCCGCATCGCCCACGACGCGCCACTGCTCCTCGCCCCGCAGCTCGCGTCCGGGATTCGCGCGCCGCCACGCCTCGATGTGCTTGTGCGCGTTCTCGATCATGACGACCGCGGCGTCGAGCATGGCGCCGATGGCGATCGCGATGCCGCCCAGCGACATGATGTTCGCGTTGACCCCCTGGTGCAGCATCACGATGAACGCCGCGAGCACGCCGATGGGCACCGACACGATCGCGACGAACGCGGAGCGCAGGTGGAAGAGGAATAGCGCGCACACCAGCGCCACCACGACGAACTCCTCGATCAACTTCCCGCGCAGGTTCTCGATCGCACGCTGGATGAGCGAGGAGCGGTCGTACGTCGGCACGATCTCCACGCCCGCCGGAAGGCCCGCGCGCAGCTCCGCGAGCTTCGCCTTCACCGCGTCGATGGTTTCGAGCGCGTTCTTGCCCGATCGCATCACGATGATGCCGCCGGCGACTTCCCCCTCGCCGTCCAGCTCCGCGATGCCGCGGCGCATCTCGGGACCCACCTGCACGTGCGCCACGTCGCCCAGGCGCACCGCGATGCCGGCCTCCGACGTCGTGAGCGGGATCTTGCGGAAATCGTCCAGCGACTGCAGGTAGCCCGAGGCGCGCACCATGTATTCGGCTTCGCCCAGCTCGAGCACCGAGCCGCCGGTCTCCTGGTTGGCGCGCTGGATCGCTTCCACCACCTTGCCGTGCGGGATGTTGTAGCCGCGCAGCTTCGCGGGATCGAGCACCACCTGGTATTGCCGCACCATGCCGCCCACGCTCGCGACCTCGGCCACGTTGGCGACGGTCTTCAGCTCGTACTTGAGGAACCAGTCCTGCAGCGCGCGCAGTTGCGACAGGTCCATGCGGCCGCTGCGATCGACCAGCGCGTACTCGTAGACCCAGCCCACGCCGGATGCGTCGGGCCCGAGCGCGGGCTTCGCCTGCGCCGGCAGCCGCGACTGCACCTGGCTCAGGTACTCGAGCACGCGCGAGCGCGCCCAGTACGGATCGGTGCCGTCCTCGAAGAGGATGTAGACGAACGAATCGCCGAACTGCGAATAGCCGCGCACCACCCGCGCACCCGGCACCGAGAGCATCGTGGTGGCGAGCGGGTACGTGACCTGGTTCTCCACGATCTGCGGCGCCTGCCCGGGAAAGGGCGTACGGATGATCACCTGCACGTCCGAGAGATCGGGCAGCGCGTCGAGCGGCGTGCGCGCAAGCGACAGCACGCCCCAGGCGCACACCGCGGCCGACGCGAGCAGCACGAGGAAGCGGTTGCGGATGGAGCCGCGGATGATCGCCGCGATCATGGCGCGGGCTCGATGCGCGTGATCTCGAAGGTGCCGCCGGGCGCCTGGCGGAACTCGAACGAGACCCTGTCGCCCACCTTCGCCTTCAGCGGCGTCCCGTGCGGCAACGCGAAGGCCATCGTCATCGCCGGCCATTGCATCGTCGCCACCGGGCCGTGGGAGATGGTGATCGAGTCGTGCGTCACCTGCTCGACCACGCCGCTCGCATGATGCGTCGCCGGCGCGGCGGGGGACCCTGGCGTGGCAGGGGATTCCAGCGCAGGCGCGGAACCCTCGCCCATGCGCGTCCCGGTCGCCTTCAGGCTCGCTTCCGAATCGATCAGGAACTGTCCCGAGACCACCACCTTCTGCCCCGCCTCGAGGCCCTTCAGGATCTCGACCTGCCCGTTCGCTTCCATGCCGGTCTGCACGTCCACCGGGGAGAAGTGGCCGCCTTCCTGCGCGAGCATCACGACGCTGCGCGTGCCGGTCTGGATCACCGCTTCGCTCGGCACCAGCAACGCCTGGCGGGCGGCCGAAGGCGTGAAGCCCACCGTGGCGAACATGCCGGGCACGAGCCTGCCGCGCGGATTGGCGACCTCGATCCGCGCCTTCAGCGTGCGCGTGCCGGGGTTCACTTCGGGAAGGATCGCGCTCACGCGGCCGTTGAAGGTCTCGCCCGGAAAAGCCGGCGTACGGACATGCACCGTTGCCCCCGGGCGCACCTGCGCGGCCATGGCCTCGGGCACTTCCGCGTTGACCCACACGGTTCCGAGGCCGTTGATGCGGAAGAGCGGCGCGCCCGCGGCGACGGTCATGCCTTCGCGCGCGCCGAGCTCCGCGATCACGCCGCCGATGGGCGCCGTAAGGGTGATGCGCGGGAAGACCTTGCCGTTGTTCTCGACGATGCGCACCTGTTCCTCGGTCATGCCGGCGAGGCGCATGCGCTGGCGTGCGCCGTCCACCAGCGAGGCGAGCCCGCTCACCTGCGTCTGCGCGGCGATGCGCTTCGCGGAGAGGAATTCCTCCTGCGCGGCGACCCAGTCGGGGACGTAGAGCTCGGCGAGGGCCTGGCCGCGGCGCACCGGATCGAGCGGTGCGCGCACGAAGAGCTTCTCGACGAAGCCCGCGCTGCGCGCCTGCACCACCGCCACGTCGCGCTCGTTGTACGCGACGCTGCCCACCGCCTCGACCGTCGTCGCGAGCGATCCGCGCACGGCGTCGGCGGTGCGTATCCCCAGGTTCTGCTGCACGCGCGGGCTGATGGTGACGGTGCCCGCGTCGCCACCCTCGTCGGCGTAGACCGGCACCAGCGGCATGTCCATGTGCGGCGACTTGCCCGGCTTGTCGAAGCGCTCGTCCGGATACATGGGGTCGTACCAGTAGAGGATCCTGCGCCCGCTCGCGGCCTCGTTCGCAGCGCGCGTCGCGGGCTCCGCCATCTGCATGCCGCGGTTCATGCCGAACCGGTAGGCGGCGAAGCCGATGCCGGCCACCGCCGCGAGCGCCAGCGCCGTCGCGAGGAGATGGCGCGCCTTCATGGCGCCGTCCGCGCGGCCGGGGGCGTGAACATCGAGACCGGGATCACGCGCTCGTCGGGGATGAGGTACTCGAGCTGGGCCCAGAGGCGCGCGGTCTCCAGCTCGAGCTGCAGCGCCTGCAGCCGCGTCTCGATCTCGTTGCGCCGCGCCATGAGCAGGTCGCCCGAGCTCGCCTTGCCGCCCTGGTAGGCCGAGAGCGCGGACTGGGTGCGCTCGTTCGCGAGCGGCAGCACCTGCGTGCGATAGCGCTCGAGGCGGTCGAGCCCGCTTTGCCATTCGGTCTGCATCGCGCGCACCTCGGCCACATGCGCGCGCTCCATCTCCTCGCGTTCCGCGCGTGCCTGCTCCACGCCTGCCAGCTTCGCCGTGAGCTCGCGGTCCTGCCGGTCCTTGTGGAAGAGCTGCAGCGGCACCGAGACGGCGATGGTCGCCATGTCGCCGAACGGCGAGGCGCGGTTGCCGTACGTCACCTCGAAGCTCCAGTCGGCGCTGCGGTTCGCGTCGGCGAGCCGCGCCTCGGTGCGCGCGATCTCCTCCTGCCGGCGCAGCACCTCGAGGTCCGGATGGCGCGCGATGTGGTTCTCGAGGGTCCCGCCGGTCTCGAAATGCGTGCGATCGATCGGCGGGCGGCTCGCGAGCGGCGCATCGGCCGCGTCGCCCACCCAGCGGGCGAGCGCCGTCCGCGCATTGCGGATGCGCCGCGAGAACTCGCTCAGGCGGTCTTCAAGCCCGGTGCGTGCACTGTATGTGGCGATGACATCCGCCTGGCTCACGCGCCCGGCGCGATAGGCGCTTTCGGCGGCGGCGATCTCGAGCTGCGAGGCGGCGAGCTGCTCGCTGAGCGAGCCTGCCATCGCCTGCGCGTAGTAGAGATCGAGCCAGGCGAGCGCGGTGCTGCGCTGGATCGCCGCGATCGAGGCATCGCGCTCGGCCTGCGTCTTGTCCGCCGTGCGCTCGAAGCGCTCGCGCCGCAGGTCGCGCTTCTCGCGCCGCGTCCACTCCTGCATCACGCCCACGGAGCGCATCGTCTGGGGGTCGGCGCTGAGCGAGAAGCGGTCGGGCCCGTCGATCGGCACGTTCTGCAGCTCGAGCTTCAGCACCGGGTCGGGCAGCTCGCCCGCGGCGACCGCCATCTCGCGTGACGCGACGATGGACGCATCCTGCGCCCCCAACTGGCGCGAGCGCTCGACCGCGCGGCGCTGCGCCTCGGCGAGCGTGAGCGGCGGCGATTGGGCGAGCGCGCAGGTGGAGGCGAGCACGAGGGTGGCGGCAGCCAGGACGAGGATGCTTCGATGCATGAGGGACCTCCGGCGACGGGACAGCGAACGCGCGCGTCGCGACGCGCGCGGCATCAGGCTCGTGTCGTCGGGATCAGATGCGGAAGCAGCAGTGCCGCACGGGTATCGGCGGCTCGGTGTGGCGGGCGAGGTCCGGGGCGAGGAGCAGGCCGGGCGGTGCGAGCGCACGCGGCATGGCCGCCGGGGCGAGCACTGTGGCCGTGGGCGCCTCGACTGCAGTCATGGCGTCGGTGCGATCCACCGTGGTCGCCGAATGCGTGCAATGGTTCTCGCACGCGGGATCGCGCACGGCGTTCCTCGGCACGCAGCAATCGCCGCCGCCGGGTGTGCCGGCGGATGCGGCCGATGCGGCGGGCGGCGCGGAGCGTCCCGCCTCCATGTCGCACGCGTGCACCGACATCATCACCTGCGCGAACAGCAGCGCGACGATGGCGAGCACGGACGCGAACGGCCGCAGGCGACGCTTCATCTGCGCAGTATAGGCCCGCCCGGCGCCCGCATCATTTGACCGGCGGCAACGCCGCGGCCAAGCGCGAGATCACGGCCTCCCGGTCGCCGCTGCGCTCCTGCCGGAAGAGGCGCGCCGTCGGATACCAGGGGCTGTCCTCGCGATCGAGCAGCCAGCGCCAATCCGGCGAGAAGGGCAGCAGCACGAAGACCGTCCTGCCCATGGCGCCCGCGAGATGTGCCACCGACGTGTCCACGCTCACGATCACGTCGCAGGCGGCAACGAGCGCCGCGGTGTCGCGGAAGTCGTGCAGCTCGTTCTCGAAGCTCGCGATGCCGAGGGCTGCGACGGCCGCGCGGTCCGCGTCGCGGATGTCCTTCTGCACGGCGACGAGCGATCGGCCGGGACGGGCGAGCGGCGCCAGCAGGGCGAGCGGGATCGAGCGATTGGCGTCGTTGCGCAGCGTCCGGCTGCCCGACCACGCGAGCCCCACCCGCGGCCGCGCGATCGCCGCCAGCCGCTCGCGCCAGCGCTCGAGGTGCGCCGCGGGAGCGGTGAGATACGGGATGTCCGCCGGGATCGAATCGAGCCGGGTGTCGAAAGCGAGCGGCAGGCTCATCAGCGCGCAGTGCAGGTCGAACGCAGGCAGTGGCTCGCCCAATGCGAATGCCGCATCCACCCCCTCGACCTCGGCGAGCAGCTCCTTCAAGGGCGCATGCACCTCAAGCAGCACGCGTGCGCCGCGCCGGTGGGCGAGCGTGGCATAACGCGCGAGCTGGATCGCATCGCCCAGGCCCTGCTCGGCGTAGAGCAGCAGCGTTTTCCCGTGCAGGTCCTCGCGCCCATCCCACGCGCGTCCGGGAAGGATGCGCGGCCCGTGATGCATCTCGCTGCCGGTCCAGCGGCTCTCGTGGTCGCGCCAGCCGGCGGCGAAATCGCCGGTCACGAGCTCCGACAGCGCGCGGTTGAAGCGCGCGCGCTCGTAGCCGGGCTTGATGGCGAGCGCCGCCGTGTAGCTTTCGATCGCCTCGGCATGGCGGTTCAGCGCCGCGAGCGCCACGCCGCGGTTGTTGTGGGTATCGGCGGCCCCGGGCGACAGGGCGAGCGCGCGGTCGTAATCCGCCAGCGCCTCGACGTGGCGCCCGAGCATGCGCAGCGCTATCCCGCGATTGGCGAGGGCCTCGGCGTGGCGCGGGTCGATCTCGAGCGCACGCGTGGCGAAGGCGGCGCAGTCTTCCCACTGCTCCAGGCGCGCAGCGATGGCGGTGAGCAGGTAGGCGGCGATGAAGCTGCGCGGCTCGCGCGTGGCCACAGCGGTGGCGATGGCGCGCGCCTCGTCGAGGCGGCCGGCGCCGAAAAGTGCCGCCGCGCGCCGCAGCTCTGTCTCGCTGCCCGGGGCGCTCAACGCTCGGACGCGGCGAGGCGCAGGCCCAGCCCGACCAGCACTACGCCGCTTGCGCGATTCATCCACGCGAGCGCCGCGGGCGAGCGCAGCATGCGCTCCGAAAGCGAGCCCGCGGCGATGCCGACCGCGGCCTTCACGGGCAGCGCCATGGCGGCATACAGCACGCCGAGGAAGACCAGGTCGCGCGTGGGATGCAGCCCGTGGGGCTCGACGAACTGCGGCAGGAAGGCGAGGAAGAAGAGCACGATCTTCGGATTGGTCACGTTCGAAAGCATGCCCTGCGCGACCAGGCCCGCGGCGGAAAGCGGCCGTCCTGCCGCGGCGCGCAACGCGGCCGGCGGCACGCGCGAAAGCAGCAGCCGCAGGCCCAGGTACACGAGGTATGCGGCGCCGGCCAGCTTCACCGCCGCGAACAGGCCCTCGCTCGCGAGCAGCAGCGCCCCGATCCCGAGGGCCGCGAGCGCGGTGTGCACGAGGATGCCGCAGCAGACGCCGAGCGCCGAGCAAACGCCCGCGAGCCGCCCCTGCGCGAGCGAGCGCGTGATCACGTACAGCATGTCCTGCCCCGGTGTCGCGATCAGCGCGAGCGAGGCCGCGACATAGAGACCGAGGCTCGGGCCTGCCGCCACCGCGCCGTCACTCGCGATGCGTGGCGAGCCAGTCGAGCGCCAGGGTGGCGAGCGTCTTCACGCCGAGCTTGAGGCACTTCTCGTCGACGTAGAAGCGCGGGCTGTGGTTGGGTGCCGCGGTGCGCGCATCCTTCTCCGGCGGCGTGCAACCCATGAAGTAGAAGAAGCCCGGGACGGCCTTCTGGAAGAACGAGAAGTCCTCGGCGCCACACACCTTGTCCACCACCTTCACGTTCTCCGTGCCCGCTACGCGCTGCAGCGTGGGCACGGACCACTCGGTGAGCCCGGGGTGGTTCACGGTCACGTCGTACCAGCGATGGATGTGCACCTTCGCGGTGGCGCCTCCGGCCTCGGCGATCAGCTTCGTGATGCGCTCGACGTGGCCGTGGATCTGCTCGCGCTGCTCCTCGTCGAAGGTGCGGATGGTGCCCTCGAGCTTCACCTCGTCGGGGATGATGTTGTGGCGCACGCCGCCGTGGAAGACACCCACGGTCACGATCGACGGCTCGTGCGCGATGTTCATCTGCCGCGAGACGATGGTCTGCAGCCCGAGCACGATCTGCGAGCTCACGACGATCGGATCCACGCCGCGCCACGGCATCGCCGCGTGCGTCTGCGTGCCGCGCACGAAGACGCGGAAGTCGTCCGCCGACGCCATCATCGCGCCGGAGCGATAGCCGATGGTGCCGGTCTGGTGGATGGAGGTCACGTGCAGGCCGAAGATGGCGCCCACGTCTGGATTCTGCAGGCACCCTTCCTCGATCATCATCCGCGCGCCGCCCTCCTCGCCGATGGGCGGCGTCTCCTCCGCGGGCTGGAAGATGAACTTGACCGTGCCGGGAATGCGCTCGCGCAGGCCCGCGAGCACTTCCGCCACCCCCATGAGGATGGAGGTGTGCGCATCGTGGCCGCACGCGTGCATCACGCCGCAGTCCTGGCCGTTCCATTGCGCCCGCACCTCGCTCGCGAACGGCACGTCCACCTCTTCGGCGACCGGCAGCGCATCCATGTCGGCGCGCAGCGCCACGACGGGCCCGGGCAAGCCGCCCTTCAGCACGCCGACCACGCCCGTGTGCGCGACCTTCTCGCGCACCTCGTCGAATCCCAGCTCGCGCAGGTGCCGCGCCACGAGGGCCGAGGTGCGCACCTCGCGGTTGCCGAGCTCGGGATTCTCGTGGATATCGCGGCGCCACGCGATCACGCGCGGCTCGATGGCATCGGCCTTGTCCGCGATGACGGCGTCGAAGGCGAACGGAGTGTCGGGAGCATTCATGGGAGGAAGGGCGGGCGGAAATCGGGACACCATATTAGGCCGGAATCTATAATCCCGTCTCCATGGACCACCTCGATCCGAAGCAGGCCTTCCAGTTCCTGCGCGACAATCCGGACGCGCTCTTCGTCGATTGCCGCAGCGAGATGGAGTACATGTTCGTCGGCCACCCGCTGGGCGCGGTGATGATCCCGTATTACGACGGCGCGGACTGGGAGCTCAACCCGCACTTCGTGGGCCACGTGAAGAAGCTCGCCGGCGCCAACTTCCAGAACCGCCCGATCGTCCTCATCTGCCGCAGCGGCAACCGCACCCTCGAGGCCGGCCAGGCGCTGGAGAGCGCGGGCTTCCACCATGTCGTGAACGTGCTCCATGGCTTCGAGGGCGAGCTGGACGAGAGCCACCACCGCAATACCCGCAACGGCTGGCGCGTCGAAGGCTTGCCGTGGGAGCAGTATTAGCTGCTACGGCCGCGGCGAGGCGCCCTGGAGGCTCGCGGCGAGCGATGCGAACGCCCCGCCCCAGTCGCCATCCGCAAGCTGGCGATGCACGCGGAAGCCGGGGAACCACGGTGAATCGCCCGCGAGCGACCAGCGCCACTCCGGCGGGAACGGCACCATGACGTCGGCCACGGCACCGCACGCCACCGCGAGGTGCATGTTGGTGTTGCTCACGCCGATGTAGCGATCGAGGAGCGCCATGAGTGCCAGCGCATCCTCCGGATCCTCGTTGAACGCGGCCAGGTCGTGCACCGGACGGCCGAGGGCCGCGCTCGCCGCCGCGAGCTCGCCCTCGCGCATGCCGCGCTGCAGCGCGAATACGGTGCCGCCCAGCGGGCGCAGCAATTCGGCCAGCCGTTCCGCGGGCACCGTCTTGTAGAGGCCGTGCGCGACCACGTCCGCGGGGGTGCCGGCGCGCCACGTGACGCCGGTCCACGGGCGCGGCCCGAGGCGCTCGAGCATGTCGCGCAGGCGTTCGAGTCGCTGCGCATCCGGTGTGACGCGCAGGGTGGGCCGCACGCGGAAATCGCCGATCGAGGGCAGGTCGCCCAGCAGGACGGGTGTCACGCCCGGCTCGAAGTCGAAGGCGTCTTCGAGGCGATCGACCAGGCCCGTGCGGCCGATGAGCGGATGCAGCCGCGGCTCGCCGGCGAAGACGAGCGTCGCACCCCCTTCGCGCAACGGCGCCGCGAAGCGCAGGAAGAACAGGATGTCGCCCAGGCCCTGCTCGGCCACCAACGCGGCGGTGCGCCCGTACAGCATCCTCAGCGTGGGCACGCGATACTCGCCGCCCATGGCCTGCGCGCGCTGCTCGAAGAGGGCACGCGGCTCGCGATGCGCATAGAGCTCCCACGCGTGGTCCCAGCGGCTGCGCAACAGCTCCACTTGCGCGAGATACATCGGCAGCGCGGAATCGCCGGGTGCCTGTGCCAGCGCACGCTCGAAGAGCCGCGCCGCGCGGTTGAACTCGCCGCGCGCGACACTCCATTGCCCGTAGGTGCGCAGCGTGGAAACGTTCTTCGGGTCGCGCGCCAGGGCACGCTCGAAGACGCGCGTCGCCTCGTCGGCGCGCCTCGCGTCCGCGAGCGCCTTGCCGAGGTCGACGAGCCATTCGGCGCGCGCATCGGCGCCCGCCGCCGCTTCCAGGTGCGGCAGCGCATCGGTGGCGCGTCCGGCCCGGTGCAACGCCCAGCCGAGCGCGTGGCGGACTTCCGCCGAGCCGGGCTGCGTATTCAGCGCGCGCTCCAGCGCCTGCTCCGCCTCGCGCGCGCGTCCGCTCTCGGCGAGTGCCAGCCCGAGGTTCACCAGCGCATCGACGTTGCGCGCATCGCTGTCCACGACCGCGCGGAAGTGCGCGATCGCCTGCGCCCATTCGCGCCGGCGGAAGCGGTGCACGCCCGCGGCGAAACGCGCGGCGGGAAACGCCGCGCGCAGCACGCCGGCGCGCTCGAAGTGGGCGAGGGCGGCCGCGTCGTCGCCCGCGCGCTCGCACGCGACGCCGAGCTCGTACGCGAGCGCATAGTCGAGCGGCGCCGCGCGCGCGCCCGCCTCGAACGCGGCACGCGACTCGGGCTCGCGGCCCAGCGCCCGAAGTGCCAGGCCGCGCGCGAGCGCCACGCGCGGCTGCGGGGGCAACGTGGCCTCGATGTGCTCGATCACCGCCAGCGCCTCGGCGGCGCGCCCCGATTGCAGCAGCGCGAAGGCGTCGGCGAGCGTGCGGTCCGCCATCGTCACAGCTCCGGTGCCGGCCGAAGCGGCTCGAGCGCCTTGCGCCGGGCCGAGCGCATGTACAGCGCCCAGCATGCGACGCCGCACGCGAGCATCGCGGCCATGCCCGTGGCGAGGAGGCGCGGATCGTGGAACAGCAGCGGCGCGATCACGCCCGCGGTGAGCGTGTTCACCATGCCGGAGATGAAACCCTGCAGCGACGCCGCCATGCCGCGGCGCGTGGGGAAGAGGTCGAGCGTGATCAGCGTGATCGAGGGCATCGCCATGGCGAAGCCTACGCCGTATACCATGATCGGCAGCACCGCCCAGGGGATGGAGGGGGGAACGCTGAAGGCGTAGACCGCATTCACGATCGCGGCGGCCACCATGAAGCCGTAGGCGCGCTTCACCGTCACGGGCGGCTCGAGCCTGCCCGCGGCGCGTCCCGAAAGCTGCGCGCCGATCATGATCCCGCCGATGGAGGGGATGAAGAGCCACGCGAACTGCTGCGGCCCGAGCCCGAGGTGCTCGCCGAGGAAGACGGGCGCCGAGACGATGTACAGGAAGAACGCGTTGAAGTTGAAGCCCGCGGCGAGCGACAGCAGCACGAAGCGCAGGTGGATGCCGACTTCCTGGTAGCCCTTCAGCAACGCGACCGGATGGAACGAGTGGCGCCCATGCTCGGGCAGCGTCTCCGGCAGGAAGCGCCAGCTCACCGCCACGAGCGTCACGCCCACGAGCGCCAGGAACCAGAAGACCCAGCGCCATCCCAGTCCCACGAAGAGCCAGCCGCCGATGATCGGTGCGATCGCCGGCGCAAGCCCGAAGAAGAGCGTCACGAGCGACATGAGCCGCTGCGAATCCTCCGGATTGAAGAGGTCGCGGATCATCGCGCGCCCCACGACCATGCCGGCACCGACGGAAAGGCCCTGCACGATGCGCCACAGGATGAGGCCCTGCACCGAGCCCGCCACCGCGGCCATGGCCGAGGCGATGGTGTAGAACACGAGCGCCACGAGGATCACCGGCCGGCGCCCGAAGCTGTCCGACAGCGCGCCGTGGAAGAGGAACATCAGCCCGAAGGCGAAGAGATAGCCCGAGAGCGTCTGCTGGATCTCGAGGGGAGACGCGTGGAGCGACGCCTGGATGCCCGCGAAAGCCGGCAGGTAGGCGTCGATGGAGAACGGGCCGAGGGTCGCCAGCGCCGCGAGCAGCGCGGCGAAGCTCCAGCGGAATCGCCGGGATGCGTGGTGTACAGCCGCCATTGGGGGATGGTTTCGTGGCGCGGTTGCGTCCCGCGCGCTTCAGTCCGCCTTGATGTTCGCGTCGCGGATCACCTTCGACCAGTAGGCGAGGTCGCTGCGCACGGTCGCGTCGAGCTGCGCGGGCGGCATGAAGCGGATGGCCATGCCGGTCGCGCGCGCACGCTCGATCACCGCGCCGGTCCGCAGCGACTCCTGCACCGCATGGGTCAACCGCTCGATGACCTCGCCCGGAGTGCCCGCCGGCGCGAAGAGCGCGATCCAGGCCTCGAGCTGGAAGTTGGGATAGCCCGCTTCAGCGGTGGTCGGCACGTCCGGCAGCAGCGGATGGCGCTCCTTCGCCGCGACGGCGAGCGCGCGCACCCGGCCCGACTGCACGAAGCCCAGCAACGACGCCGGTGTCGCGACCGTGACCTGCACGACACCGGCGACCACGTCCTGCATCATCGGCCCCGCGCCCTTGTACGGCACGTGCACGATGTCGATGCCGGCCTGCTGCTTGAAGAGCTCCATGCCCACGTGGGGCACGGAACCGCTGCCCGGGGAAGCGTAGTTGAGCTTGCCCGGCGACGCGCGTGCGAGGTCGACCAGCTCCTGCAGCGTGTGCGCCGGCACGGACGGATGCACCGCCACCACGTGCGGCGAGACCGCCACCATCGCGACGGATGCGAAGTCGCGCAGCGGGTCCCATGCGAGGTCGCGGAACATCGCCGGGTTGCCGACGTGGAACATGGAGTAGCCCACCAGCAGCGTGTAGCCGTCGGGCTTGCTCCTCGCCACGAAAGCCGCGCCGATGTTGCCGCTGGCGCCGGCCTTGTTGTCCACCACGATCGGCTGGCCGAGCTGCGCGCCCAGCTCCGGCGCCAGCATGCGTGCCACCGTGTCGAGGATGCCGCCCGGTGCGACCGGCACCACGAGCGTCACCGGCCGCGATGGAAACGGTGCCGGCTGCGACATCGCGAGCGATGCGGCGAGCGATGCGGCGGCGGCGAGGGCGAGGCAGGACTTCCGCATGCACGGGCTCCGGCAGTGGTGGCCCGCCATGATGACGCAAACGCGACCGGCGCGAAGCGCCGCTGCGCCGGTCAGCCGGGCAGCGCCACGTCCTCGCCGGTAGCGGGCTCGGTTGCCGGCTCCGCCTCCTGCGAGGTGGCGAGCGGCACGGCGAAGATGCGCTTGTGGGCGGCATCGAGGATGCGCTCGACCAGCGCGGGGAACGACATCCCGGCCGTGCGCGCGGCCAGGGCATAGGGTGCATTCACGCCGAGGGAAGCCATCGGGTCGACCTCGAGGACCACGACGCGCCCGGCCCGATCGACCCGCACGCACACGAACGCGTAATCGCGGCAGCGGCACGCCTGGAAAGCCGCCACGGCGGCCTCGCGCAGGTGGCGCGCGAGCTCCGGCCCCACGCGCGCGGGACACAGCCGCGCCGGCTCGTCGTGGGCGGGGCTCGCGAGATCCTGCGCCGTGATGATGGGCGCCGTGCGGATGCCGAAATCGTGCTCCACGAAAGGCAGCACGTCGGGATCCGCGTTGCCGAGCAGCGCCACGCAGATCTCGCGGCCGTCGACGTATTCCTCGACCAGCACGTCCTGCCGGTAACGCGCCGCCAGTGCCTGCACCGTGGGTGCGAGCTGCGCGCGCTCGCCCACGAGGTGGACGCCGAATCCGTTCGAGCCGTGCAGCGGCTTCGCAACCAGCGGGTATCCGAGCGGGCCGGTGTCTTCCTGGCCCGTGCGCATCACGCGGCAGGCGGGTGTAGCCACGCCGGCATCGCGCAGCAGGCGCTTGACCAGCACCTTGTCGCGCACCAGCGCATGTCCGAGCGGCCCGGCCCCCGTGTAGGGGACGCCGGCCATCTCGAGGATCGCGGGCACGTGCGCCTGGCGCGACTCGCCCTGGATGCCCTGTGCCATGTTGAAGACGATGCCGCCCGGGCGTCCATCCGCCTGCGGCGGCAGGAAGCGGGCGAGCGCCTGCGGCAGTGCGATGTCAGCCTCGCACAACAACGCATCGTGGCCGCGCTCGCGCAGGGCGCCGACCACGTTCTCCGCGGCCGGCCGCGAGTGGCGGTCGGCCGCAGGCGTGCCGAAACGGCCGATGACGTGGGAGCGTTCGTGGTTCCAGGTGACCGCGACCTTCACAAGTTCCTCCGCGCCGCGGCCCTTGCGTGCTGCTCGGGCGTGCGGCGCGCGAGAAAACCGGGGCGTCCGAAGAACCGGATCGGGAAGCGCCGGCTGATGAGCACGATCAAGCCCGTATGCACCAGCAGCAGCTCCGGGAAGCGGAAGACGAGGTCGATGACGGCGGCGGTGTTGGCGAGCGCGAGCGTCGTGCATGCGGCCACCACCGTCATGAGGGTGCGCCAGATCGCTTCGAGCAGCCCTTCCTGGTTGAGCACGCGGGAGAAGCCGTCGCACGCGAGGCACAGCGCCATCACGGGGAAGAAGGCGATCTCGCGCGTCCACGCCGCGTCCGGCAGCAGGCCCGTGGCGAGCCCGGCCAGGACCAGCGCCGCGGCGAGGCTGAGCACCACGGCGAGGCGCGCATCGGCGAGCACCGTCGTGAGCGGCGAGCGCAGTACGGAGACCAGCACCAGCACCGCGGCGAGGAAGGCGAGGCCCTGCGGCACGCCCACGACCTGCAGGGCGATGGCGATCATGATCGGCTCCACCACGCCCAGCACCTCGATGCCGAGGGTGAGCCGGAAGAGCACCGCGACGAAGGCACCTGCCGGCACCAGCAGCATGTTCTCCGCGGCGATGCGCAGCTCCGCGGGCAGCCGCTGCAGCGACAGGGCGCCCGACACATCGGCCGGAAGCGCGAGCCCTCGCGCGAGCAGGATGCCGAGCGGCAGCGCGAACAGCGCCGCCAGCAGCCAGTCCTGCTTCGCGCGGTTGCGTGGGGCCCGCCCTTCCATGCCGGAGACGTCGCTGCTCACGCCGTGACCCTCACCGCGCCATCGCGGCGCGGGTCCGCTGCCGCGCTCACGCGGCCGTTCTCGTTGAACTGCAGGGCGTGCACCGCGCCCATGGAATAGTCGAGGTCGGGCTTCACCATCGGCTCGCGCCCGCGCGCATGCAGGCGTGCGAGGAGCGCATCCGATGCGGCGGAGCGCTCGATCCACACCTCGCGGCCCATGAGGCCGTGCACGCGCGGCGCGGCGACCGCTTCCCCGATGCCATGGCCGAGGGCAAGCGCCGCCCCCACGACCTGCAGGGTGGAAGACACGATGCGGCGGCTTCCCGCCGCGCCCAGCGCCATGAGCGGCCTCGCCTCCGTGGCATCCGCGCGCATCACCAGCAGGGGCGCGATGTTCGACCGCGGCCGGCAATGCGGCCGCAGCAGGTACGGATGCCGCGTGCGCGGGCACATGGCGAGGAAGTTGTTGTAGACGAAGCCCAGGTCGGGATGGGCCACGCGCGCGCCGAAGACGGAGTGGATCGATTGCGTGAGCAGCACCACGTTGCCCGCCGAGTCGCACACGGATACATGCGTGGTGTCGCCCGGCTCCTCGGGATGCTCGGCGCCCCAGGCGGCGGGATCGTGGAGGTTGCGTGCGATGCCCCGGGCGTAAGGTGCGCCGAGGACCTGCTGGCGCACATGCTGGTCGAGATCGGTCGCCCCGAGGGCGCGGCGCTCGCGCTCGCGGAACACGGCGGAGGTCGTGAGCGCCACCGCCTCGCGCCAGCTGTCGGAGCACACCTCGAGACCCGAGGCGCGCAGCTCGTTCATCACGTTGAATGCGAGCAGCAGGTCGAGCCCGCTCGAAGGCGGCGGGGCGCTGAGGAGCACGTGGTCGCCATGCACCGTGGACAGCGGCTCCGCCTCCTCGGGCGGCGCGCAATGCGCGAGGTCCTCTTCGTTGATGAGCCCGCCGTTGCGCCGCATGTCGTGCGCGATCTGGCGCGCGATGGCGCCGTCGTAGAAATCGCTCGCGCCGAGGCTCGCCAGCCGCTCGAGCGTGGCGGCGAGCTGCGGCTGGCGGCGGCGCTCGCCGGGGCGCGGCGCGGCGCCGTTGTGCAGGAAGAGCTGGCCGCCCAGCGTGGCGCGCAGGGATTCCGCCACCCAGCGCGTTTGCCGGTGCTGCAGCGGCGTCATTTCATAGCCTTCGTGCGCGATGCGGATGGCCGGGGCCATCACGCGCTCGCGCGACAAGGCGCCATAGCGGCGCTGCGCCCAGTCGAGCGTAGCGGGCGTCGAGGGAACGGTGCAGGAACGGTACCCGCGCTCCTGGTCCGACGCGGTGATCGTGGCGATGGAGGCGGCGGCAGGCCCCCGCGAGGAGCCGTCGATGGCTACCGTGCGGCCATCGGCGAAGCGCACCAGCATGACCGTATGCCCGCCGAGGCCCGAAGCGCTCGGCTCGCAGACGCCCAACGCCCAGGCGGCCGCCACGGCGGCGTCCATCGCATTGCCGCCTTCGCGCAGGACCTCGATGCCGGCATCGGTGGCCTCGGGAAAACCCGCCGCCACCGCGGCGAGGCTCGACTGCCCGGGAGGGGAGGCAGTCGGACCCTGCACGCGGTGGTCGGCGGTCGACAGCGGGAGCGCCATGTCCATCACACTTCAGCCAGCACCCACGTGCGCCGGGCGGTGCTACCGGCCGCGCGGGGGGTCGCGAACCGGGTCGGGAACGTATGCGCACGCGCTGCGTGGCGTGGAAACATGGGGCTCCTGTGCGCAGCCGGGGTTGGGGGCAATGCTCCGGCTGCTGGAACTCAATGTACGCCAGATGAATCAGTTTTTGGGACGTTTGTCCCAAATTATATTTTTCAGGCGCTACGGAATATCCGGATATTTCCACCAGACGAAACGACGGATCTGGCTAGGGCGCGTAGGCGCAAGGCGGGACCCGCTGCGAATGGGGCGATGACTATTGCTCGGGCCGGTAGCGCAGTGCTTCGGCGACATGCGTGGCAGCCACGCGCGCGCAACCTTCGAGATCCGCGATCGTGCGCGCGACCTTCAGCACGCGATGGTGCGAACGCGCCGAGAGCGCCATCCGCGCGCTCGCCTCGCGCAGGAAATCGTTCGCCTTCGCATCGGCGCGCGCATGCTGCTCCGCGTGGCCTCCGGTGAGGCGCGCGTTGGCCACGCCCTGGCGCTCGAGCTGGCGGCGGCGCGCGCGTCCCACGCGCTCGCGCACGGCGCATGAAGCTTCGCCGCGCGCGGCCTCGGCGAGCTCCGTTGCAGGCAGGGGCGGCACTGTCACGTGCAGGTCGATGCGGTCGAGGAGCGGCCCCGAGATGCGCGAGCGGTAGCGCGCGACACTCTCCGGAGCGCACCTGCAGCGGCCCGAGTAGTGCCCGAGGTAGCCGCAGGGGCACGGATTCATGGCGGCCACGAGCTGGAAGCCCGCGGGGAAATCCGCCTGCCGGGCGGCGCGCGAGATGGTGATGCGGCCGGATTCGAGCGGCTCGCGCAGCACTTCGAGCACGTGGCGATTGAACTCCGGCAGCTCGTCGAGGAAGAGGATGCCGTGGTGTGCGAGCGACACTTCGCCGGGACGCGGCGGGGAGCTCCCGCCCACGAGCGCCGCCGCCGACGCCGTGTGGTGCGGCGAGCGGAAGGTGCGGACGCCGAAATGCGCCGGATCGAAGGCGCCGCTGGCAAGGCTGCGCACCGCCGCGGCTTCGAGCGCTTCGGTTTCGGTCATCGGCGGCAGGATCCCGGGCAGGCGCATGGCGAGCATGGTCTTGCCGGTGCCGGGCGGCCCGCACAGCAACAACGAATGGCCGCCGGCCGCGGCCACTTCCAGCGCGCGGCGCGCGACGAGCTGCCCGCGGACTTCGGCCAGGTCCGCATAGGGCGGTTGCGCCACGGCCACGGCGCCGGAAAAGGGCGGCAGCAACGCATCGCCCGAGAGATGCGCGCAGACCTCGAGCAGCGTGCGTGCGGGCAGCACCACCGCGCCGCGCGCGAGCGCCGCCTCGGGCGCCACGCAATGCGGCAGCACGAAGGCGCGCCCATCGCGTTGCGCGCCGAACGTCATCGCGAGGGCGCCGCGGATGGGACGCAGCTCCCCGGACAGGGCGAGCTCCCCCGCGAACTCGAGGCTCGCGAGTGCCTTCATCGGCACCTGCCCGCTCGCAGCGAGAATGCCGATGGCGATGGGAAGATCGAAGCGGCCGCTTTCCTTGGGGAGATCCGCCGGGGCGAGGCTCACGGTGACGCGGCCCGCGGGTTGCGAAAAGCCGGCGGTGCTCATGGCGGCGCGCACGCGGTCGCGCGCCTCCTTCACCTCGGTTTCGGGCAGGCCCACGATGTGCGTGCCCGGCAGCCCGCCGCCCACGTGCGCCTCCACGCGCACGAGCGGCGCATCGAGGCCCGCGAGCCCGCGGCTGAAGACGACGGCGACGGTCATCCCGTCTCAACCCGCCGCCGCGCTTTCGGTTGACGCCGCGCGAACGCGGCGCGAGCGCTTCAGCCCCGGTCGGGTATGTCGCGCGCCGCGAGCTTCGCTTCGAGCTCGGCCACGCGCGCCTCCAGCGCGGCGAGCTTCTCGCGCGCCCGTGCGAGGACCTCCACCTGCACGTCGTATTCCTCGCGGCTCACCAGGTCGAGGCGCGAGAAGGCGCCCGCCAGCACGCCGCGCACGTTCTTCTGGAAGTCCTTCGCGGGATTGCTCGCGGCCATTTCGGCCAGTTTCGCGCTCAGGTCGCCCAGCAGTTTCTCGTTCATATCGAATGTCCCGTTTGAGCTGCCCGTGTCGTGCGGCGATCTGCACCTCCGTGGTGCCGCGGGCCATTGCGCCGTGCACAAGACAGGTGCGAGGCCGTGCGCCGCATCCGTGCACGCGTTGCGAATCAACCCCTTAGGCGCCGGCCGCGAATGGCATGTTTGCTGCTGACAACCCGGCGGAGCACGTCATCAAACAACAGCCAAAGGATATCGAAGATGAAAAAGCTGCCCCTGGCAGTCATCGTGGCAGGCGCCTTCTGCGCTCCATTCGCAGGCGTGGTCCGCGCCGAGGATACGCCTCCGGCCGCGGCCGCGGACGCGCCCACGCCCGAGCACTCGTTCACCGGCAAGGTCGGCCTGTGGAGCGAGTACGAATACCGTGGCATCGCGCAGTCGTCGCAGAACCCGGCGTTGCAGCTCAACCTGGACTACGCGCACCGCAGCGGCTTCTACCTCGGCACGTTCCTGTCGAACATCAAGTGGCTCAAGGACACCGCCACGGCGAACGGCTTCGACACCAACGCGCGCGTCGAGTGGGATATCTACGGCGGCTACAAATTCGAGGTGGTCAAGGACTGGACGCTCGACGTGGGCTACCTGCGCTACGAGTACCCGAGCTCCGGCGCGTTCCATCCGAGCCCGAACACCGACGAGGTGTACGCGGGTGTGTCGTGGGGCCCTGCCACCCTCAAGTATTCGTACTCCTTCAACGACACGTTCGCCGTGCCCAACAGCAAGGGCTCCGACTACCTCGAGCTCACGGTGAACTACCCCGTGATCGACAAGGTGACGCTGAACGGGCTGCTCGGCCACCAGCGCTACAAGGGCACGCAGGACAGCGGCTTCAACAACAGCGACCTGTCGTACACGGTGTGGAAGCTCGGCGCCACGTACGACTTCGGCAACGGCTGGAACGCGGGCGGCTACTACAAGGGCACCGATGCCGAAAGCGCGCTCTACACGGTCAACGGCAAGGACTGGAGCCGCGACCGGCTCGTGGCCTTCGTGACCTACTCGTTCTGACAAAGCAGCCACAAGGCCGGCCCACCAGCCACAGGAGAGGAACATGAAACTCGTTACGGCCATCATCAAGCCGTTCAAGCTCGACGAGGTGCGCGAGGCGCTCTCGGCGATCGGGGTGCAGGGGATCACCGTCACGGAAGTGAAGGGCTTCGGGCGCCAGAAGGGCCACACCGAGCTCTATCGGGGCGCGGAGTACGTCGTCGACTTCCTGCCGAAAGTGAAGATCGAGGCGGCGGTCGCCGACACGCTGCTCGAGCAGGTCATCGAGGCGGTCGAGAAGAGCGCCAACACCGGGAAGATCGGCGACGGGAAGATCTTCGTCTTCGACCTCGAGCAGGTCGTCCGCATCCGCACCGGCGAGACCGGCGCCGACGCGCTTTGAACAAGGGACAACTCCAATGAAACGCCTACTGACTCTCCTGGCCCTCACGACCGCGTTCGCGTTCGGAGGCGCGGCGCTCGCACAGGCGCCCGCCACACCCGCGGCCACGCCGCCCGCTGCCGAGGCGAAGGCCGCGGATGCGAAACCCGCCGACGCCAAGCCGGCCGCAACGGCGCCGGCGGCAACGCCGGCCGCCCCCGCGGAGGCGGGGGCCGCATCTGCCGCTGCCGCACCCGCCGCGGCGGCCACCCCGGCGCCCACGCCCAACAAGGGTGACGTCGCGTGGATGCTGACCTCCACCGCGCTCGTGCTGCTGATGAGCGTGCCCGCGCTGGCGCTCTTCTACGGCGGCATGGTGCGGTCGAAGAACATGCTGTCCATGCTGATGCAGGTGTTCGTGGTGTTCTCGCTGATCACCGTGCTGTGGTGCGTCTACGGCTACAGCCTCACGTTCACCGAGGGCAACGCGTACTTCGGCGGCCTGGACCGCCTCTTCCTCAAGGGCACGTTCGATCCGGTGAAGGGCGAATACTCGATGGCGGCCACCTTCTCGAAGGGCACGCCGCTCTACGAGCTGGTCTACGTGGCCTTCCAGGCGACCTTCGCGGCGATCACCTGCTGCCTCATCCTGGGGGCCTTCGCCGAGCGCGCGAAGTTCTCCGCGGTGCTGATCTTCATCGTGCTCTGGTTCACGTTCTCGTACATCCCCATCGCGCACATGGTCTGGTTCTGGCCCGGTCCCGATGCCTACACGGCGGCGAACGTGGTGGACGCGCAGAACGCCAAGGGGGGCCTGCTGTGGCAGTGGGGCGCGCTCGACTTCGCGGGCGGCACGGTGGTGCACATCAACGCCGGCGTCGCGGGCCTCGTGGGCGCGTACATCGTCGGGCGGCGCATCGGCTGGGGACGCGAAGCGCTCACGCCGCACAACGTGCCCATGACCATGATCGGCGCCTCGCTGCTGTGGTTCGGCTGGTTCGGGTTCAACGCCGGCTCCGCGCTCGAGGCCAACGGCTCGGCGGCGCTCGCGTTCATGAACACGTACCTCGCCACGGCCTGCGCGGTGCTCTCGTGGATCTTCGCGGAGTGGATGCTGAAGGGCAAGCCCTCGATGCTGGGCGCCGCCTCCGGCGCGGTGGCGGGCCTCGTGGCGATCACTCCCGCCGCCGGCAACGTGGGCATCTTCGGCGCCTTCGTGATCGGCATCGCCGCGGGCATCGTGTGCCTCTGGGGCGTGAACGGCCTGAAGCGCATCCTCAAGGTCGACGATTCGCTCGACGTCTTTGGCGTCCACGCGATCGGCGGCATCCTGGGCGCGCTCCTCACCGGCGTCTTCAACGCGCCGGACCTGGGCGGCCCCGGCTTCTACAACAACTGGTTCGAGATGAAGCCCGGCTTCGAGAGCATCGGCGCGCAGCTCCTGGTGCAGGCGAAGGCGGTGGGACTCACGATCCTGTGGTCGGGCGTGGTGGCCTTCGTCGCCTACAAGGTCGTCGACATGCTGGTCGGCATGCGCGTGCCCGAGGAGTCCGAACGCGAGGGCCTCGACATCTCCGAGCACGGGGAGAGCGCCTACAACTGACCCTTTCTCCGGGAGGCCGGATCCACGGGCGGGCAACCGCCCGCTTTTTTTGGTGGCCGCGTTCGCGCGGTTACACAATTTCTGCACGAACTATTTACCGGTCGCTGTTTCAAAAAATCGCTTCCGGCGTTCCTGCCCCGCAGGCACGTATAATTTTCAGCTGTTTAGCCTGAAAGTCCTCCGTTGCATAAACGTATCGGTGAAATCCTCGTCGAGCGCGGCAAGCTCGAGCCGCCGAACCTCGAGCGCGCCCTGAAGCTCCAGGAAGGCGAATCGCGGGAGAAGATCGGCGTCATCCTGCTGCGGCTCGGCATGGTCTCGGGCCGCGACCTGGCCGATGCGCTCGCCGACCAGCTCGACCTGCCGGTCGCGCAGGCGGGCGACTTCCCGGAGCTGCCGCTCATGGAGGAGCGCCTGTCGTCGAAATTCCTGCGCGATGCCCAGGCGGTGCCCCTGCGCGAGGACGACGACGAGGTCGCGGTCGCGGTGGCGGACCCCACGGATTCGTATGTGATCTCGGCGATGCAGATGGCCGCGGGCAAGCGTGTGCGCGCGTACATCGCCGCGCCCAACGAGATCGAGGCGGCACTGGAGCGCCTCTATGGCGGGGGCAAGTCGTCGATGGGCCAGATCGTCGACAACATCACCACCCGGGACGAGGAGCAGGACCTCGGCGACGTCGAGCACCTGAAGGACCTCGCCTCCGAGGCGCCGGTCATCCGGCTGGTGAACCTGGTCCTCACCAAGGCGCTCGAGCAGCGCGCTTCCGACATCCACATCGAGCCCTACGAGAACCGGCTGGTGGTGCGCTACCGCATCGACGGCGTGCTGCACGAGGTGGAGTCGCCGCCGCGGCGGCTGTCGGCCGCGGTGATCTCGCGCGTGAAGATCATGGCCTCGCTCGACATCGCCGAGCGCCGGCTGCCGCAGGATGGCCGCATCAAGCTGCGCATCCAGGGCAAGGAGATCGACCTGCGCGTCTCCACCGTGCCCACGATGCACGGCGAGAGCGTGGTCATGCGGATCCTCGACAAGGGCGGCGTGCCCCTCAACTTCGAGGCGCTCGGCTTCGAGGGCCAGAACATGCGCCGCTTCATCCACTCGCTGGACCAGGTGCACGGCATCCTGCTCGTGACCGGTCCCACGGGCAGCGGCAAGACCACCACGCTCTATACGGCGCTCGACCGCCTCAACAAGCCCGACGTGAAGATCATCACCGTCGAGGACCCGGTCGAGTACCAGATGGCGGGCATCAACCAGATCCAGGTGAAGCCCCAGATCGACCTCACGTTCGCCAACGCCCTGCGCTCGATCGTGCGCCAGGATCCGGACATCATCATGGTGGGCGAGATCCGCGACGTGGAAACCGTGCGCATCGCGATGCAGTCCGCGCTCACCGGCCACATGGTGCTTTCCACGGTGCACACGAACGACGCGCCGTCCACCATCAGCCGCCTGCTCGACATGGGCGCGGAGGATTACCTCCTCACCTCCACGCTGAACGGCGTGCTCGCCCAGCGCCTCGTGCGCACGCTCTGCCCCAAGTGCCGCGAGCCGCACCCGGCGCTGCCCGAGGTGGTCGAGCAGATGAACCTGCGCAAGTACGTGCCCGAGGGCGAGATCGTGCTCTACAAGCCGGTGGGCTGCTCGGAATGCGCGGGCACCGGCTACTGGGGCCGCATCTGCATCATCGAGATGATGACGATGACCGACAACATCCGCTCGCTCATCATGCGCCACTCCACCTCCGGCGACATCCGTGCCGAGGCGATCCGCGAGGGCATGGAGACGATGTTCGAGAACGGCGTGCGCAAATCGCTCGCCGGCATCACCACGATCGAGGAAGTCCTGCGCGTGACCCGCGAGGACTGACCGCGTCATGGCGTTCTTCCAGTACAAGGCGGTAACCCCCGGCGGGGAAGTGCAGGAAGGCGTGCTGGAGGCCTCGAGCACGCCGGCGGCGATCGCGCGCCTGCAGGAGATGGGGCTCATCCCGATCCGCGCGCAGGAAGCGGCGGCGGCCAAGGGCAGCGCGCCCGCGGCACGCACGGCGGCGTTCAGCTTTGGCCGCCGCAAGGTGACGGAGGAGGACATCGGCGTCATCACGCGCGAGCTGGCGACGCTCCTGCGCGCGGGCCTGCCCCTCGACCGGGCGTTCGAGATCCTGATCAACCTCGCGGCCAGCCCGCGCATCGTCGAGCTGCTCACCAAGATCCGCAACGACGTCCGCGGCGGCCAGTCGCTCTCGCGCGCCCTCGATGCGCAGCGCGGGGTGTTCACGCGCTTCTACATCAACATGATCCGCGCCGGCGAAGCGGGCGGCAGCCTCCCCACGGTGCTGGTGCGCCTGGCCGAATACATGGAGCGCGCCAAGGCGCTGCGCGACAACGTGGCCGCCTCGGTCACGTATCCCGCATTCCTCGCGGTGGTGTCGGTGCTGGCGGTGGTGATCCTGCTGGGCGTGGTGGTGCCGCGGTTCAAGCCGATCTTCGCCGGTGCCGGCAAGGCGGTTCCCACGATCACGCAGATCGTGATCCTCGCCGGCGACGTCATGCGCAACTGGGGCTTCGCCATCCTCATCGGCCTGGCACTCCTGGGCTTCCTGATGATGCGCCGGCTGCGCGACCCGGAGGTGCGCTACCGCTTCGACCGGCGGCGCGTGACGGCCCCGGTGGTGGGCGACCTCTTCGCCAAGGTGGAGATGGCGCGCTTCTCGCGCACCCTGGGGACGCTCCTTTCCAACGGCGTCACGCTCGTGTCCGCCCTCGCCATCGTGCGTGAGACCATGGCCAACGCCTGGCTCGCCGAAGCCGTGGGCAACGTGGCCCGCGAGCTCAAGGAAGGCCGCGGCCTCGGCCGGCCGATGATGGAGACCGGACGCTTCCCCATGCTCGCGGTGCACATGATCATGGTGGGGGAGGAGACCGGCCGCCTCGACGAGATGCTCATGCAGGTGGCCGAGACGTACGACCGCGAGGTCGAGGTCGCCATCAGCCGCGCGCTGTCGCTGCTGCAGCCGGTGATGATCGTGGCGATGGCGGCGGTGATCGGCTTCATCATCGTGGCCATCCTCTACGCCATGCTGTCCGTCTACGACCTACCGATGTAGACCTTCCAGGAGAAACCATGAAAACCCGTCACGCCCCGCGCACGCGCCGACAACGCGGCTTCACGATCCTCGAGATCGTGATCGTCTTCATCCTGCTCGCCGGGATCATGGCGTTCGTCGGTCCGAAGATCTTCGAGCAGATGGGGCGCGCCAAGTCGCAGGAGGCGCGCATCCGCATCCAGGACCTCGCCGGCCGCATCGAGATGTACAAGCTCGAGGTCGGCAAGTACCCCGACAACCTGCAGGCGCTGGTGAAGCAGCCGCCCGGCGTGGACAAGTGGAACGGCCCGTACGCGAAGGACACGGACCTCAAGGATGCCTGGGGCAACGACTACCGCTTCAACGTGCCGGGGCAGGGCAAGGGCTTCGACCTCGTCTCGCTCGGCGCCGACGGCAAGGAAGGCGGCGAAGGCGAGAACCGGGACGTGAGCAACTGATGAATCGCCGTTCCGGCCAGCGCCGTGACCGGCAGGCCGGATTCACCCTCCTGGAGATCATCATCGTGCTGGCGATCGGCGCGATGGCGTACGCCATGATCCTCGGCATCCCGTTCCGCGGCGCCTCCACGGCGGACCTGAAGGCCGCGGCGCGCACGCTCGCCTCGGGGCTGCGGCAGGCGCAGACGATGGCGATCACCACGCGGCGCGATGCGAGCCTCACGCTCGACATGGACGCCCGCGAGTACACGCTGCCAGGCGAGACCGAGGCGCGGCACCTGCCCAAGGGCATCGACCTCAAGCTCTACACGGCGCAAAGCGAGGTGAGCAGCGAGAAGCGTGGCGGCATCCGCTTCTATCCCGACGGCAGCTCGACCGGGGGGCGCATCACGGTCTCGGTCGGCGAGCGCAAGTACCTGGTCGACGTGGACTGGCTCACGGGGAGGGTGTCGATTGGGGACTAGCGTCACCGCGGCTGCTTCGGGGCGGCCGGAAATTAGGCCCCGGCCTGCGCCGGGGCGCCCTCGCTCTGCGGAACGCGAGGGCGGATTCACGCTGATCGAGGTGATCGTCGCGTTCGTCATGCTGGCGCTCGTGCTGTCGGTTTCCTTCGAGGTGTTCACCGGGGGCCTCAGGCGCGCCGGCGACCTCGTGGACTACTCGCGCGCGCTCACGCTCGCGCAGTCGCGGCTGGCGGCCGCGGGCACCGAGGAGCAGATCAAGGAGGGCGAGACCCAGGGCGACACCGACGACGGCCGCTACCACTGGACCATGGCCGTGCGCCGCAGCGAGGAGGGTGCGCCCGACCCCACGCAGACCAACAACAATCCGTACCAGCTCTTCCACGTCGAGGTGCGCGTGGGCTGGCACGATGCGGACACGCACGAGCGCTCCATCGCCATGTCCACGCTCGTCATCGGCTCGAGGACCTGATGCGGCGCGCGCAAGGCTTCACGCTCATCGAGCTGGTGCTCGCGCTCACCATCCTGGGCACGATGCTGCTCCTCCTCTACTCGGGGCTGTCGTTCGCGCTGCGCAGCTGGGACGCCGGCGACGTGAACGGCCGGCTCACGGTCGACCGGCGCATCGGCGCCAACTTCCTGCGCCGCGAGCTCTCGGAGCTCTTCCCGATGCGCTGGAAGGATCCGACCACGCTCAAGCTCGCGTTCGAGGGCGACACGGACCACCTGCGCTTCGTCTCCGCGCGGCCCGCGGGCATCGCCACGGGCGGCCTGTCGCTGGTCGCGATCAACGTCGAGGCGGATCCGAAGAACCAGCGCCAGCACAACCTGGTGATGCGCCGCGCCATGCCCGACGACGAGCAGAAGGACTTCGCGCCCGTCGAGAAGGCGGAGAGCTCGATCCTCATCCCGGAAGTGGACGCCGTCTCGTTCTCGTATTTCGGCGCCGAGAACGATTTCGCGGAGCCGGTGTGGACAGACAGCTGGAAATTCGCGAGCCGCATCCCGCTCATGATCCGGCTGCGCGTGAAGACCGCCGACGGCACCGCCCTGCCCGACATGGTGATGAAGGTGATGCTGGGCGAGGAGGCGGGCTGCCTCGAGAATTCCTTCCAGCGGCTGTGCCGCCCGAGGCGCCAGTGAGGCGCGCCCCGCGAGCCGCGCAGCGCGGCGTGGCCCTGGTCATCGTGATCTGGGTCTCGCTGCTGCTGATGGTGGTCGCCTCCACCTTCATCGTCGAGCGCCGCACCGAGGCGATGGTGGTGCGCAACTCGGTTTCGCTCGCGCGTGCCGAGGCCGCGGCGGACGCCGGCGTGCAGCGCGGCATCCTCGAGATGTACCGCAACGACACCTCCGCGGACAAGTGGGCCCGCGACGGCACGCCGCACGACTGGACTTTCGACGGCATCCCGGTGCGTGTCGAATTGCGGGACGAGTCTGCTAAAATCGACATCAACACCGCCGCGGACCCGCTCATCCGCGGCCTGCTCGTGAACGCCGGACTCAGCGACGAGGATGCCGCGAAGGTCCTCGATGCCATCCTCGACTGGCGCGACGCTGATTCGCTCAAGCGCCCCAACGGCGCCGAAGACGCGGATTACGAAGCCGCCGGTCTCACCTACAAACCCGCGAACGCGCCCTTCCAGGCCATCGAGGAACTGCAACTCGTGCTCGGCATGCGTCCCGAAATCTACCGCCGGCTCGCTCCCAACATCACCGTCTTCTCGCGCCAGCCGGGAATCAACCCGGCGCTCGCCAGCCGCGACGTGTTGATGTCCATTCCCGGCATCACCAGCGACATCGTCGACGCGTACATCGCCACCCGCGAGGCGGCGCAGAAAGCGAACCAGGCCGTGCCCACGCTGCCGCAGGCGGCGCCCTTCACGAGCGGCAACACCATGGTGGCCACCGTTCGCTCCGAGGCGCGCCTCGACGACGGCGCGATCTTCACGCGCGAGGCGGTGGCGCTGTTGCGCCCGGTGCCGCGCAAGCCGGTCACGTTCGTCGCGTGGCGCGAGAGCACCGCTTCGCCCGACGCGCCCGCCGCCGGCGATGCGCAGCAGGCCGCGGGTGCACCGGCGGCAGGCGCGCAGCCGGGTGCCGCCGCGCCCGCGCCCGCCCCCGCCACGCTGCAACGACAACCCATGGCAGGAAATCGCTGATGGCCGTCGCTCCCGAAGCCGCATCGGGCCGCGCCGCAACCGGGGCGGCGGGCGTGAAGCTCGGCGCCCTGTGGCGCTGGTGGACCACCGAGCTCGCGCAGCTCGTGCCGGAGGCGCTGTCGCCGCAGGGGCGCGTGGCCCGGCTGCCGCTGCTCACGCTGGACGGCGATGTGCTGGTCCTGGTCCCGCCGCCGGGCGCCACCGCGCCCGAAGTCTCCAGCGTGGACCTCGCCGCGCTCGACACCGCCCGTGCACGCGCCGCCGTGCGCGCGCTGATGGAGCACGCCGGCGAGACGCGCGGGCGCGCCCGCCTCCTGCTGCGCCACGAGGATGCGCTGGTGCGCCGCGTGACCATGCCGCTCGCGACGGAGGAAAACCTGGGGCAGGTGCTCGCCTTCGAGATGGACCGCCTCACGCCCTTCCGCGCCGAGGATGTCTATTACGACCAGCGCATCCTGTCGCGCGATTCGAATGCAGGCACGCTTTCCGCGCTCCTCGCCGTCGCGCGGCGCGAGGTGGTCGAGGCGCGCATCGAACGGCTGCGCGCTGTCGGCGTGAGCGTGCAGGGCGTATCCCTGCGCGAGGAGCCGGCCCACCCGGGCGCACCGATCGACCTGCTGCCCGCGGAGCAGCGCGGCGAGCGCGAGTCGCGCGCGGAACGGTTCCTGCGCCGCGGCCTCGCCGCGGCGGTCGCGGTGCTGATCGTGGCGGTGCTTTTCCTGCCGATCTGGCAGAAGCGCGAGACCGCCATCGCGCTGGGGCCCGTCGTGGCGAAGGCGAAGCACGATGCCGAAGGCACGGACGCCCTCGCCAAGGACCTCGAGCGGCAGGTGGGCGATTACAACTTCCTGCTCGCGAAGAAGCACGGACAGTATCCGGCCCTCGCCTACGTGGAGGAGGTCTCGCGCCTGCTGCCCGACAACACGTGGGTCGCGGAGCTGCAGATCAAGAACACCGGCAAGACGCGCGAGATCCAGATCCAGGGCGAGACCAACTCCTCCTCGAAGCTGATCGAGACCATGGAGCAGTCGACCCTGATGCAGAACGCCATGACGCGCGGCACCGTCACCCGGGGCTCGGTGCCGGGAACGGAGCGCTTCATGATCTCGCTCGAGGCGCGCCAGCGCCCGCTGCCGGAAGCGCTCGCGCTCGCGGACATTCCCACGCCGGTCACGCCCGCGCCGGCAGCGGGGGCCGCGCCGCCGCCGGCAGCGCCGCGTCCCGCGGCTGCTGCGCCGGCGCCTGCGCAGCCGGCTCCGCAAGCGGCAACGGTGACACCTGTGCCGGCGCATCCTGCGCCGCCCCCGGCCCCGCATCCGGCGCCCGCACCTGCGCCCGCACCCGCTACGGCCACGCCTGCGCCGCCGGCCCAGCAGGGCACCGCCACCATCACGCGGCGTCGATGAGGCCAGCCCCATGACCCTGAATCCGCAGCAAAGCCGGCGTACGGCGCTGGCATTGCTCTTCGTGGCGATCGCCGCCGTGGTGGCGGTGGTCGGCGTCCCCGCGTGGCTGCTGCATCGCCACTACGATCGCGTGCTGGAAGACCAGATGACCACGCTCGATCGCTACCGCCGCATCGCCGGGACGCGCCCGGAGATCGCCAAGCGCCTGCAGGCCATGCGCGACAAGGATCCGCGCCGTTTCTTCCTGCGCAGCGGGGCGGTGGCCCTGTCCGCGGCGGAGGCGCAGGAAGCGGTGCGCCAGTTCGTCGAGGCCAACGGCGGCAAGCTGATCACCATGCAGGCGCCGGTCTCGCGCGAGGAAGGACGCTACCGCATGGTGAGCGTGAACGTGCAGCTCACGGCCAACATCCAGGCGCTGCGCAAGATCCTCGACGCCGTGGACGCGCACACGCCGTTCCTCTTCGTCGACAACCTGATGATCCGCTCGCAGGTCCCGGGCAGCTTCCGCCCGCAGCCGGGGCAGGAGCCCGAAATGTTCGTGCAGTTCGACGTTTACGGCTATACATTGCCGGCCCAGACATGATCGATATCCTCCGCCGCCGCCCGCTGCTCGCCGCGCTGGCCGTGCTCACCGTCGCGCTCGCCGTGCTCCTCGTCCTCGAGGTCAACGAGGTGTCGCGCCCGCAGATTCCCACCGAGGCCTCCAAGCCCGCCACGCCGCCGGATGCGAAGCTGCTGCCGGCCGCCACGCGCCTTGCCGCCGAGCAGGCCTATCCGGAGACCGTCACGCGCCCCCTCTTCATTCCCACGCGCCGCCCCGCACCTCCGGTGCCGACGGCCGCCGCGGCGCCGCAGTTCGTGCGCGGCCAGTTCCAGCTCCTCGGCGTGATCATGGCGGGCAACACCAAGATCGCCATGCTGCGCGAGAAGTCGACCGGCAAGATCCATCGCGTGGCGCAAGGGGGTGACGTGAACGGGGTGAAGGTCGCCACGATCGAGCGCGACACCGTGACCCTGTCGCAAAGCGGCGAGACCGAAAGCGTGCCGATGCAGGTGCAGAAGCTGGCCGCCGCGGGCGCGCCCGCGCACGATTCCGGACCGTTCGCCGGCGCGGAAGCCCACGCCGGCCATCCGGGTGCGCCGCCGGTGCCGGGAGCGCCCGGCGCGCCGCCGCCACCGGCCACGCCGCAGGGGGCGCCGCTGACGGGTACGACTGCCGCCCTGCTCGGTGTGGCGCCGCCCGGCGCGCCGGGCAGCCCGCAGCCTGTCGCGCCCAGCCCGACGGGAGTCCAGCCCGGCATCGTGCCGCCGGCCCTGTCGCCCGAGGAGCTCCTCGCCCGCCGCCGTGCCCGGCGCGGCCAAACAACCCAATGAGTGGAAACATGGAATTCGAACAACAGCGAACGGGGAGTGAGGCGGGCGCGCAGGGCGCCGGCCGGCTGCAACGGCGTGCCTGCGCCGCTGCGGTGCTGGCGGCATTCGCCGTATCGTCGTGCTCGCTGCTGCCGCCCAGCATGCGCAGGAACCACGCGCAGGCGGCCGAGGAGGTCCCGACCACGGACGCGCAGCTGATGCCGCCGCCGTCGCCCGCGGCGCCGCCCCCGGCGATCGCCCAGCCCAACAAGCTCTTCTCGGGCACCGGCGTCTTCGTGAACGAGAAGCCGGCCGCGCCCCCGCCGCCGCCCGGTCCCGAGGAAGCGAGCCTCAACTTCGAGGCGCTCGACGTCCGCGAGGTCGCCAAGGTGATCCTCGGCGATTACCTGCACGAGTCGTATACCGTGCATCCGGCCGTGAGCGGCACGGTCACGTTCCGCACGATCCGCCCGATCCCGATGCGGGACCTGCTGCCCACCCTCGAGATGCTGCTGCGCCAGAATGGCGCCGCGGTGGTGAAGGAGGACAGCGTCTACAAGATCCTGCCCGTGGCGCAGGTGCGCGGCTCCGTTTCGCCGCAGCTGGGCGGCGGCACGCGCCCCTTGCCGCCGGGCTTCTCCGTGGTCGTCGTGCCGCTGCGCTACGTGGGCGCGCGCGAGATGCAGAAGCTGCTCGAGCCCTTCGCCGCCGACAACACGGTGCGCATCGATACCTCGCGCAACCTCGTGATCATGGCCGGCGGCCAGCGGGAGCTGAAGCACCTCATCGACACCATCGACCTCTTCGACGTCGACTGGCTCGCGGGCTACTCCGTGGGGCTCTTCCCGGTCCGCAGCGGCGACGTGAAGGCGCTCATGGGAGACCTGGACAAGGTCTTCGGCGCCGCCGCCGACGGGCCGCTCGCGGGCATCATGCGGTTGATCCCGGTCGAGCGCCTGAACGCGCTCTTCGTCGTCACCACGCAGCCGCGCTACCTGGAGACCGCGCGCACCTGGATCGAGCGCCTCGACCAGGCCGGCACCACCGGCGGAGGCACGCGCTTCTTCGTCTACCAGGTGCGCAACGGCAAGGCGGAGAACCTGGCGCAGCTCGTGGGCGACCTCTTCTCCTCGCGCCGCACGACGACCTCGGCCCCGACGCTGGCGCCCGGTGCACGCCCGACCGAGATCCGCAGCGCGCCCTTCGGGCAGACCCAGCCGCAGCCCAACACCACGACCACCAGCGTGACGCCCCCGCCGGGCGCGGCCGCCTTCCAGATCCCGGGCGCCGGCACCACCAGCGGCGAGGTGCGCGTGATAGCCGACAAGGACACCAATTCCCTCCTCATCCTCGCAAGCCCCAGCGACTACGACGTGATCGAGGGCGCCTTGCGGCGCCTGGACGTGGTGCCGCGCCAGGTGCTGGTGGAGGTGGCGCTGGTCGAGGTGACGCTCACCGACTCGGCAAGCCTGGGCGTGGGCTGGTTCATCAACTCGCGCAACGGCATCACCGGCCAGGTCGGAAGCGGCCTGCCGGACAGTCCTACGGGCACCCCCACTCCGCCGGGCAACGGCGGGCTGCAGCTCATCCAGCGGGTCGCGAACGGCGATATCCGCGCGGTGCTGAACGCCTCGGGCAACGACGGCAAGCTCAAGGTGCTCGCTTCGCCGCAGGTGATGGTGCTGGACAACCAGAAGGCGCAGATCAAGATCGGCAACCGCATCTCGGTGCAGACCCAGTCGCAGAGCGTCGTGGGCACCACCACCGGCCTCGTGAACAGCTTCCAGTACCTCGAGACCGGGGTCCTGCTCGCCGTCACGCCGCGGATCAATTCCGGCGGCCTGGTCACGCTCGAGGTGAACCAGGAAGTGAGCGTCGCCGACCCCAACAGCGTGAGCGCGGCGAACCCGAACCCGGCGGTCAACTCGCGCTCCGCGCAGACCACGGTGGTCGTGGGCTCGGGCGAGACCATCGTGCTGGGCGGCCTCATCCGCGAGGACGACAACTCCGGCACGAGCGGGCTGCCGCTGCTCTCCAAGATCCCCATCCTCGGTGCCGCGTTCGGCACGCAGAGCTTCAGCCACAGCCGCGTCGAGCTGATCCTCGTCATCACGCCGCACATCGTGAGCGACACCAGCCAGGCACGCGATGCCACGGACGAGCTGCGCCGCAAGATGCCGGCGCTGCAGGGCACCCTGCCGCCGCCGTCGAAGGTGCGGGCGCTGCCGTCGGACGTGTTGCCCCCGCCCGGCTCCGCCGCGCCGATCACGGTGGCGCCGGTGCAGTTCCCGCCGCCGATGCCGGCCGGCGGCACCGTTTCGATCACGCCGCCGGGCGCGCCGGGCGTGCCGCCACCCACGTTGCTCCCGCCGACTGTTCCGCCCGCTGCAACAACTGTTGTGCCTCCACCGCCTCCGGCCGCGCCCGCGCCGGCCCCCGCCACCCCTCCCGCACCGGTGCCGGCGCCGCCGCCGGCCGCGCCCGCCACGCCCGTCCCGACACCGCCCGCCACGCCCCAATAGCCCCGCAACACGCGTTCCGCGCGTTTAAGCAACGCTTCAACTTCACCTTGAAAGGCCTTGACCCCGAAGGCCTTTCAAGGACTCTCCCAGCAGGTTGTTGCAGAAACAACACACTGTTGTAAAAATCTTGCGAATTTGTTTGACGCGGAGATTCAACTTGAATAGTCTTTCCACGCATTACGGTAGTCGAGCGGTCCGGTCCGTGGCGTTGCTGCACAACATTCCGAGGTTCCTCATGGTGGTGTCCCTGTCGGGAATGCTCGGATGTGCGGCGATGAAACCCGCGGCGCCCGAGGAAGTGGTCAAGCAGCGGGCGCAGGCGCGTTGGGATGCGCTGGTGAAGAGCGATATCAAGACCGCATACGGATTTCTCAGCCCGGGCAGCCGGGCGACGACGACGCCGGAGGCCTACGCCGCATCGCTGCGGGAGGGTTTCTGGAAGTCGGCGACGGTGACAAAGGTCGAGTGCGCCTCGGCGGACAGTTGCGATGCGCACGCGATCATCGAATACGACTTCCAGGGGCGCCGCACCAAGACGCCGTTGCGTGAGACCTGGATTCGCGAAGGTTCGGAATGGTGGTATTTGCGACGCTAAGCAGCATGGATCAGGAGTGGTGCCAAGCGCTTCACGGAATTGTAAAAAAAGCAGTGCATGGGATATAATCCGCGAGTTGTAACCTCTAGAAAGTGATCACTTTCTCACAAAGGAGTAACCCGAGATCATGAATACGTTCAAAAGAAAAGCTCTCTTTACCGCGGTGCTGGCAGGTCTCGGCGCCGCTGGTACTGCGGAGGCTGTGTACCTGAACCCGAACGGTACGGGTCAGGTCCTCGTCTACCCCTACTACACGGTGCAGTCGGCGCAAAACGGCAACTCGTGGAACACCTACCTGTCGGTGGTGAACACGACGACCCGCGCCAAGGCCGTGAAGGTCCGCGTGCTCGAGGGCAAGACCTCGGCTGAAGTTCTGGACTTCAACCTCTTCCTGTCGCCCAACGATGTGTGGACGGCGGCGATCGTCCCGGCCAGCAGCAGCGCGACCGCGCCTGGTGCGATGGTCACGGCGGATCGTTCGTGCACGGCGCCTATCGGCAACCTGGCGGTTGCCAACGGTGGCGAGCCGTTCCGTAACTTCCAGTTCTCGACCGGCGGCGATGCGCTCCCGGGCACGGGCCTCGAGCGTACGCGTGAAGGCTACGTCGAGATGATCGAGATGGGCACGCTGACGGGCGCATGGGCCACTGCGGCCACGCACGTCAACGGTGTGCCGGCGAACTGCGGCGTGTTCAACGCGGCTTCCTCGCTCACGCCGAGCTCGATCGAAGCGCCGTCCGGCGGCCTGATGGGCACCGGCACGCTGATCAACGTCAACAGCGGCACGGACGTCGGCTACAAGGCCGATGCCCTGGCGGCCTGGAGCAACATCCCGCAGTACTCGGATCCGGGCTTCGTCACGCCGTCGCTGGCCAACGCCACGCCGACGAACAGCCTCGTCATCAACGCCGGTGGCACGGATGCCACGGGCGCCGCGGTGCAGCTCACCGCGTACCGTTCGGACTTCCTCGCCCAGTCGGGCGTCGCGGCCGGCGCGCGCGCTGTTGCCTCGGTGTTCATGCATGCCACCGTGATGAACGAGTACATCCTCGACCAGGCCACCGGCTCGGCGACGGATTGGGTCATCACCCAGCCGCTGAAGCGCGTGTTCGTGTCGTCCACGACCGCCGCGCAGCCGTACACGGCCGTGCTCACCTCGTCGGGTGCTTGCGAGACCATCAACTTCACGTTCTTCAACCGCGAAGAGCAAAGCGCCACGGCGTCGGGTGCGGACTTCTCGCCGCTGCCGCCTGCCGGTGCGCCGAACTCGCTGTGCTGGGAGTCGAACGTCCTGTCGATCCGCAACAGCTCGCTCAGCCAGTTCAACGGCCTGTCGAACGCCACCTCGGCGATCCTCGGTTCCGCGAACGTGACGAACGTCAACGTGACCGCCAACGCGAACTTCCAGAACGGCTGGGCGGCCCTTACGTTCACCGGCGCGGGTGCCAACAGCCCGCTGGGCCTGAACTCGGCTCCGACCAGCAACCGTATCGCCCTCGACAGCACGCTGCTCGGTGCTCCGACGGTTCTCACGGGCGCTGCGACGTTCGTCGGCCTGCCGGTCACGGGCTTCATGGTCCGGATCTTCCAGAACGGCGGCCTGAGCTGCACGAACGCTGCGGGTGCCACGGCGACTTGCCAGGGCAACTACAGCGCGCTGTTCAACCACAGCTATCGCAACGTCATCATCCCGTAATCGGGGATAGCGTGAACGCCCGGGGAAAGCACCTTTTCCCGGGCAGCATTACCGACAGGCGGACGATTCAGTCCGCCTGTCTTTTTTCCTACACCTGCATTGCGTTTCTTTGATTTATTTCATAGCGTTTGATCCGTTTGCTGATAGACTTCACGTCGAGTATCAAGTAGGACCGGTATCCACCGGGAAACAAACCAGTTTCTTGCGGCACGCAACCGCCCCAACTGCCCCGATCGAGAGGATTTCGCATGACCCCTACCAATTCCCGCCTCCTGCTGCGCACAGCGATGGCTGTTGCAGCCGCCGTGGGCTTGTTCGCGTCGCTGGCAACGGAAGCTGCCGTGGTGACGCTCACGGGCGCCAACGGCTCGACGTGCTCGTACAGCACCATGTCGATCACCCCGGATGGCAACGTGACCGTGCAGTGCTCCGGCACCAGCGCCCCGCCGCCGTCCAACACCGGTGATGCCGGCGCTTTCGCCATCTCGGTCAACCAGGCGGGCGTCAACGTCGGCGACCAGCCCACGCTGACCATCACGCGCTCCGTGGGCAGCAGCGGCGTGGTCAACGTGCCGTACTCCCTCACGGGCGCCGGTTGCACCAACGGCAACGGCAGCGCCACCTTCGGCGATGGCGTCGGCTCGCAGAGCTTCGGCGTCCCGATGGTCGCGGCCGGTACCTGCACCGTGGCGCTCGGCACGCCCACCACGTCGGCTGCGGTTGCCACGGGTCCGCGCGTCTCCTCGCCGGCCAGCGTCGTGATCAGCGTGAACGTTCCCCAGCCTGCGCCTGGCACGGCCGGTTGCGCCGCCCCGCCGGCCGACATGCTCACCGCGTCGTTCAAGTCGATCGGCGCCGTCCTGCTGCAGATGCAGAAGTCCGGCCAGGTCGTCTCGATCCCGCTGCCCGAGGTCGTGAGCGGCTTCCACAGTGGCCAGGCCGTGTTCAGCGAGTCCGCGGGTGGCGCCTTCACGCCGCAGCCGGTCACGCTCAACGTGAGCATCAGCAAGTGCCCGGGCATCGTCGACACGGATACGTCGAACTCGTGCAACCTGTCCAGCACCAACGGCAACTACAACGCCATCACGTGGTTCGCGGCGCCGTACTCGGTGATCCAGGACCCCGCCTCGGCCAACCGCTACAGCTTCTGCTGGGCCCCGCGCTCGGAAGGCCAGTGGTACGTGAATGCCCGCTGGTCGTACTCGAGCTGCGCGTTCGGCGCTGCCGTGTGCGGTTTCGCGATCCAGCAGAACTACGGGTCGTATTGATGCACCAGGACGCCCCGGGCTTGCTCGCGTAAGCCCGGGGCGCGGCAAGAGGGACGAGGGCTCGCGCCTTCGTCCCTTTTGCTTTCCGCTTACCTGCTAGACTTTTCAATTCCGCGCGCTCCGGCGCGCGCGTCTTTTCGCCTGGATCCCCCGCCATGAATCGCATCCTCCACAGGCTCTCGCCGCTCGTCTTCGCCGCATGTACGCTCGGCGCGACGGGCGCCGCGCTCGCCCCCGATACTCCCCTCATCGTCGACGGCCCCATCGTCGTCGACGCCGCCGATTTCGAAGGCAACATGCTGCGCATCCCCGAGGCACGTCGGGTCGAGTTCCGCACCAGCCCCGACCGCGTGTCCGCCGTGGTCGACAACATCTTCGTCACCCGTGCGCTCGCCGCGCGCGCGAGGGAGGCAGGCCTCGACAAGGACCCGGCGGTCCAGCGCCGCATGCAGCAGCTCCAGGAGGGGCTCCTCGCGGATCTCTACATGCAGAAGCTGGAGAAGGAAGCCAACAAGATGGACCTGGACCAGCGTGCGCGCGAGATCTACAAGGCCGAGGCCGCGAGCCTCGTGAGGCCGGAGTCGGTGTACATCCAGCACATCCTCATCGGGCTCAAGGGACGCACGCCCGAGATGGCCGCGGAGCTCGCGAAGAAGGTCCGCGCCGAGGCCGTGGCCGACAACGCCGATTTCCTCGCTCTCGCGGACAAGTACTCCGAGGATCCCGACAAGCGCCGCAACGGCGGTGACCTGGGCTACAACTCGCCGACGTCCTTCGTGGACCCGGTGCGCAAGGCGATCGCCGCGATGAGCCGCAAGGGCCAGGTGTCGGAGCCGGTCCAGTCCGAGTTCGGCTATCACATCATCCGCTTCATCGACCGCAAGCCGCCGCAGCCGCTCAAGTACGAGGACGTGCGCAAGAAGCTCATCGACGCGGAGAGCGAGAAGCTGCAGAAGCAGCGCGTGGATGCGGTCGTGGCCGCGGTGCGTGGCTCCAAGACCGTCGTCGTGCACAACGAGAACGTCGACAAGCTCGTGGTGCCGATCGATCCGGCGGAGCTCGAGCGCAAGGCCGCGGAGCCGGCGCCCGCCGCGAAGAAATAGCGATGTCCCCGATCCGCGTCTTCATCGGCTTCGACGGGCGCGAGGATGTCGCCTTCAGCGTCCTCGCGCACTCGATCCACCGCAACGCCTCGCAGCCGGTGTCGATCGCGCCGGTGATGCTGTCGCAGCTGGGCGGCGTCTATCGCCGCGACGTGAATCCCCTGCAGTCGACGCAGTTCTCGTTCTCGCGCTTCCTCACGCCCTGGCTCTGCGGCTACGAGGGATGGGCCGTGTTCATGGACTGCGACATGCTGGTGCTCGACGACATCGCGCGCCTGTGGGCGCTGCGCGACGAGCGCTACGCGGTGCAGGTCGTGAAGCACGTCCACGTGCCGAAGGAGGACGTGAAGTTCCTCGGCGCCGTGCAGACGAAGTACGAGAAGAAGAACTGGTCGTCGGTGATGCTGATGAACTGCGCGAAGTGCACGGCCCTCACGCCGGAGTACGTGAACACCGCGACCGGCCTGCAGCTCCACCAGTTCAAGTGGCTCGACGACGACAGCCTCATCGGCGAGCTGCCCAGCCGCTGGAACCACCTCGTGGGCTACGATCCGCCGCGCAAGGACGCGAGCCTCGTGCACTACACCATCGGCGGGCCGTATTTCGAGGAGTACGCGCAATGCGAGTACGCGCGCGAGTGGTGGCACGAGCGCGAGCTGATGCTCGCGGTGGACCAGCGCGCCAGGGCGGCGAAGGCGTCGTAGCACGGTGGCGTCCGGTCCCGCCAGCATCGATCCGCCCGCGCGCGGGCCGCGCTGGGGCTGGCTGCTTTTCTCCTTCACGCGCCGCGAGGTGCTGGGCCGCTACGCGGGCAGCGTAAGCGGGCTCGCGTGGACGCTCCTGCATCCGCTCGCGCAGCTCGCGATCTACGCGTTCGTCTTCAGCCACATCTTCCGCATCGGGGTGCCGGAAGGCTACCCGCGCGTGAGCTACCTCGCGTTCGTGGCGGCGGCGCTCTGGCCGTGGATCATGTTCTCCGAGGGGCTGCAGCGCGCCATGGCCTCCATCGGCGCCAACGCGGGCCTCATCCGCAAGGTGGCGTTCCCGCACCGGTTGCTCGTCTATGCGGCGGTGCTCGCATGCTGCGCGATCCACGGCGTGGGCTTCATCGCGGTCCTGGCGGTGCTCACCGCGCTGGGGGATCCGATCCACCTGCTGCGCCTCCCGCTCGTGATCGTGCTGCTGGTGCCCTACATGCTGCTCGCCACGGGCATCGGCGCGGCGCTCGCCGGGCTGCAGATCCTGCTTCGCGACGTGGAGCACGGCCTGCAGGTGGTGCTGAGCGTGCTCTTCTACGCCTCCCCCATCCTC